>Ga0192240_10325_pt1 | contig 21192 bp, 16 predicted proteins | sample Koala_Koa27_H3_FD_131237 | JGI IMG/M metagenome (GOLD analysis project Ga0192240, IMG submission 131237) | Enriched cells from koala feces incubated with labeled cellulose particles, San Francisco Zoo, California, United States - Koala_Koa2-7_H3 ...
CAGTTTCTTAACGGCAAGGGACGTCAGATCATTGGTTGGGAAGAAATACTGGAAGGAGGACTGGCACCCAATGCCACTGTCATGTCATGGAGAGGCATAGAAGGAGGAATTGAAGCAGTGAAGCATAAACACGACGCAATCATGACACCCAGTTCATTCCTGTACTTCGATTACTATCAGACCATGGATACAGACAATGAACCGCCTGCTATCGGAGGGTATGTACCTTTAGAAAAGGTATATAGCTACGAACCGGTTCCTCAGATACTCACTCCCGAAGAAGCTAAGCATATCGTAGGCATACAAGCCAACTTATGGACGGAATATATCCCTACTTATAGTCAGGTAGAATATATGGAACTCCCCCGTATGGCCGCATTATCAGAAGTACAGTGGACTATGCCGGAGAAAAAAGAATATGCGGATTTCCTGAAACGATTGCCCGGACTGATCGCTGTCTATGACATCAATCAATATAACTATGCCAAACATATCTTCCAGGTAAAGTCCCAATATATCCCTGATACCGAAGCCAACGTATTGAATGTTGTCTTATCTACTATTGATAATACTCCGGTCTACTATACATTTGATGGCAGTGAACCTACAGCCAGTTCCAATATATACACGGACACACTGAAAATCGGCCAAAGCTGCACACTGAAAGCAATCACTATCCGTCCCAACGGCAGTAGTGCAGTGTTGAAAGAGGATATCAAATTCAACAAAGCCACCATGAAGCCGATCACCATGCAGCAGCCCATTAATGAAAAGTATAAATTCGAAGGAAAGAATACACTCATTGACGGACTGGCAGGAAGCAGAAATTACCGTACCGGACGATGGATTGCCTTCTATCAGAACGACCTTGAAGCAGTGATTGACCTGCAACAGGAGATTCCGATAAGCAAAGCATGGGTACGCACCTACGTAGAAATAGGAGAAGAAATTCTTGATTTACGCGAACTTTCCGTAGCCGTATCAAACGATGGAAAAGAGTACAAAGAAGTAAAATCCGAAGTTTACCCCGCCGTCAGTAAGGAAGATAAGAATGGCATCTATACCCATGAACTTTCTTTCGATACAGTGCAGGCACGTTATATGAAAATAACAGCCCGTCCGGAATATAACATACCGGCATGGCATTGGGGTAAAGGAAGACCGGCATTTATATTCGTAGATGAAATAGGGCTGGAATAAAACTTAAAAAGGTATGTCGCTGGGCGACATACCTTTTTTTAACATTCTCTTTATCCTCTTTATTTTTTAGACAATCGAATAATCCGTCCTTCCTTCTTATAGCTGAAGTGATTTGTATGCATCAATACATTCAATATTTCGTCCGGAAGATTATCAGTAGAGAATTCACCGGTAAACCGTTCGGTCTTCAGACTTTCGTCATCATACACAAACTTCAAGTCATACAGTTTCTCCATAATATTTGTAATCTCCAGCAATGAATGTTGCTTAAATTTCAATTTTCCGTTAATCCACAGAAGAACTTCGGTCGGCTCGGCATATTCTATTAATTCAGCCTGATAGGTCGTTGTATTAATGTTCAACGTTTGTCCCGGTTTCAGCAGATAGCCATTATTGACGGTTCGTGGAGATTCCATTCGTACAGAACCTTGTAACAGAGTGGTCACTACCCTGTCCTCTTCTTCACGTGCCCGTACATTAAACTTTGTACCCAATACACAAGTCTTAATATGCTTCGTATTTACAATGAATGGAGCATGCTTGTCACGAGCCACTTCAAAGTAAGCCTCGCCCGACAAATCAATCTGACGATCCGTACTCCAGAAAGAGTTACGGTAAATAAGCTTCGTAGATGCATTCAGCCAAACCTTACTACCGTCCGGAAGCACTGTTTGCGCTCTCTGTCCACCGGTAGTCATCACTGTATAATCAGAAAGTTTATTGGAAAGCAATCCCCACGCAATTCCGCCTGCGAAAACAAGACCTGCCAGAAAAGCGGCTGTCGCGGACGCATAACGTCCCCATCGAACCGATATACTTCTTCGCTTGGCTTTTTTCTCCTTTTCACGTACGAGCGACTTAAACTTCGTCAGTGACACTTCTGTGTCTACAGCATCCATCACTGCCATACGGTCGCCTACAAAAAGGGTATAATATAGCTGCTCTAGTATTTGCCGGTTTTCCGGTGCTTCTTCACACCATAGTTCTACCTGCTGACATTCTTCGTCATTGCATCCTCCCCTCAGGTAGTTCATCAAGATAGATTCATCCATGTTCAATCATCCTTTTACTATAAAAAAATATAATACCTCTGTTATTAATACAGTTGGCAGCGCAAATATACTAAACTAAAAAAGAAAAAAATATTTTCTCCCGTTTTATTTCGTTTCTTTCATTGCTTTCATTATTTTTGCTCTGCATAAAAAATAATGAAGAATGCAACAACCTCCTATATACCTAGATATTAACAATAATAAATCTATCATCAATGCCTTGAAAGCAGGCGAAGAATATGTATTCGACGCTGTCTACAGGTATTATTTCCGTAGATTGTGCGCCTTTTGTTCGCAATATGTCAGCGAGCAGGAGGAGATTGAGGAGATTGTACAGGACACGATGATGTGGTTATGGGAAAACCGCTGTAGTCTTATGGAAGAGCTTACATTGAAAACGCTTCTCTTTACTATTGTCAAAAACAAAGCTCTGAACCGTATTTCCCATTTCGAGATCAGACGAAAAGTACATCAGGAGATTACAGAAAAATTCGAGAAAGAATTCGACAATCCTGACTTTTATCTGGAAAATGAGTTGTTCCGCCTCTATGAGAATGCTCTGAAACAGCTTCCCAAAGATTATCGGGAAGCATATGAGATGAATCGTAATCACCGGATGACCCATAAAGAAATTGCAGAAAAGCTGAACGTCTCTCCCCAAACCGTCAACTATCGTATCGGACAGGCTTTAAAGCTATTACGCATTGCCCTAAAAGACTATTTACCTTTATTTATTCTTTATTTCGGGCTTGACATATTCAAACAATCATGAAACAATTCATATCAAAAGCATGAGTGAACTCCTAGTCTATAAAGCCTCGGCAGGTTCAGGCAAAACCTTTACCCTTGCAGTGGAATACATAAAGTTGCTGATACTGAATCCACGTGCCTACCGACAGATTCTCGCCGTAACCTTTACCAATAAGGCAACAGCGGAAATGAAGGAACGTATCCTCAGTCAGCTATACGGCATTCAGATCGGCGACAAAGATTCCGAGGCCTACCTGAACCGCATCAAAGAAGAAACAAAGAGGACAGAACAGGAAATACGGGAAGCCGCAGGAATCGCCCTCGGATATATGCTGCACGACTACAGTCGTTTCCGTGTAGAAACCATCGATTCTTTTTTCCAGTCCGTCATGCGCAATCTGGCTCGTGAGCTGGAACTCAGTCCGAATCTGAATATCGAACTGAACAATGCGGAAGTACTCAGTGATGCGGTGGACAGCATGATTGAGAAACTGGGTCCCACCTCTCCTGTCCTCGCATGGCTGTTAGACTACATCAACGAACGAATAGCTGATGACAAACGCTGGAATGTATCGGATGAAGTCAAAAATTTCGGGCGCAACATCTTCGACGAAGGATATATAGAAAAAGGTGAAGGTCTCCGCCAGCGCCTCCGCAATCCGGATACCATCAAAGAATACCGCAAGCAGCTGAAAGCATTGGAAACAGAAATCCTGGAGCAAATGAAAGGATTCTATGACCAGTTTGAAGGAGAACTGGAAGGACACGCCCTTACCGCAGATGAACTAAAAAACGGTTCACGAGGAATCGGCAGCTATTTCCGTAAGCTGAACAATGGCATTCTAAGTAATGACATCCGCAATGCCACTGTAGAAAAATGCCTGGAAGATGCCAAACACTGGGCTACCAAAACATCTCCACGGTTTGCCGATATTATTGATCTTGCGAAATCCAGCCTGATACAGATACTGGAGGATGCGGAGAAGCTGCGTTCTAAAAACAATCTCCTGCTAAATAGTTGCCGGCTTTCCCTGCAGCATCTCAACAAGGTACAGCTTCTCGCCAATATCGACGAAGAAGTGCGACAGCTGAACCATGACAACAACCAGTTCCTTTTATCAGATACCAATGCCCTGCTCCATCAACTGGTTAAGGACGGAGATTCCTCTTTCGTGTTCGAAAAGATAGGAACCAACATCCGCAATGTCATGATCGACGAGTTTCAAGACACCAGCCGGATGCAATGGGGAAATTTCAAACTGCTCCTGCTCGAAGGGCTTTCACAAGGAGCAGACAGCCTGATAGTAGGAGACGTCAAACAGTCCATCTACCGCTGGCGAAACGGTGACTGGGGAATCCTTAACGGTCTGAACGACCGCATCGAGCATTTCCCCATCAAGGTAAAGACCTTAGCCACCAACCGGAGAAGTGAGACCAATGTCATCCGGTTCAACAACCAAATATTCACTGCTGCCGTAAATTACCTGAACGAAGTATACAAAAAACAGTTGGGTAAAGATTGCGATGATCTTCAGAAAGCCTATGCCGATGTGGTACAGGAATCTCCGCGAAGTGTACAGAAAGGATATGTCAAAGCCACTTTCCTGGAACCGGACGAAGCGCATGACTATACAGACCAGACGCTGATAAGTCTCGGTGAAGAAGTAGAGCATCTGCTTTCTTCCGGTGTACGGCTGAATGACATAGCTATCCTTGTACGCAAGAACAAAAGTATTCCCCGCATCGCGGACTACTTCGACAAAGAGTTACATTATAAAATTGTATCAGACGAAGCCTTCCGCCTCGATGCCTCTCTTGCCATCTGCATGATGATAGACGCACTGCGATTTCTATCCGACGAGAGCAATAAAATTGCACGGGCCCAACTGGCAATAGCCTATCAGAACGAAGTTCTGCAAAAGAATCTGGACTGGAACACCCTTCTGCTCCTTCCGATAGAAAACTATCTGCCGCCCGCATTTCTTGAAAAGCAGAAAGAACTCCGTCTCATGCCTCTCTACGAATTGCTGGAAGAACTATTCAGCATCTTCAAAATGAGTCACATTGAAGAACAGGATGCCTATCTGTTTGCCTTCTTCGATGCCGTAACGGATTATTTGCAAAGTAACTCCTCAGAGCTCGACGGTTTTATCCGCTACTGGGATGAGACGCTGTGCAGCAAAACCATTCCCAGCGGTGAAGTGGAAGGTATCCGAATCTTCTCCATCCACAAATCCAAAGGATTGGAATTTCATACAGTACTCCTTCCCTTCTGCGACTGGAAACTGGAGAATGAAACGAATAACCAACTGGTATGGTGTGCCCCTCAGGAAGCTCCGTTCAATGCCATGGATATCCTTCCCATCAATTACTCGACACAAATGGCCGAATCCATCTATGGGAACGATTATCTGCTGGAACGTCTTCAACTGTGGGTGGACAATCTCAACCTGCTTTATGTAGCCTTCACCCGTGCCGGAAAGAATCTGATCATCTGGAGCAAGAAAGGACAAAAAGGAACTATGTCCGAACTGTTGGCCAATACACTGCCTGTAGTTGCCCTCAAAGAAGGCCTCGACTGGGAGGAAGATTGCTATGAACAAGGAGAACTCTGTCCTTCGGAAGAAGAAAAAGCAAAAACTTCGACCAATAAACTGACTCAGAAGCCGGATAAGTTGCCTGTCCACATGGAGTCCATGCGTCATGAGATTGAATTCCGTCAATCCAACCGCTCCGCCGATTTCATTCAGGGGATCGAGGAAGAAGAATCGGATGACCGTTTCATTCATCGCGGACGTATGTTGCACACGCTATTTTCTGCCATAGAAACAGCAGAAGATATTGATCCGGCTATTGAGCGCCTCATTTTCGAAGGGGTCATCGCCAGCAGCGAAAAGGCCGAAGAAATACGGGAAGTAGCCCGAAAAGCATTCTCCTCTCCGGAGATTCAGAACTGGTATTCGGGTGAATGGACTCTGTTTAACGAATGTGCCATCATTTACAAAGAAAAAGGGGTGTTGCAAACCCGACGTCCCGACCGTGTAATGATGAAAGACGGTCAAGTAGTTGTAGTTGACTTCAAATTCGGTAAAGAGAACCTCCAATATAACAAACAGGTAAAAGGATATATGCAACTGCTTACTAAGATGGGATATAAAAATATCACCGGCTACCTGTGGTACGTAGATGAAGAGCTAATTGTAAAAGTGAAATAATGAAAGCCGCACCGCTCATAGGAATTAGCCGCCATCGGCTCAGTACTGATGGAGAGGGAGTCACTACTCTGGTGGCTTTCCATGGCTGCCCGCTGCGCTGCAAATATTGCCTCAATCCGCAATCTCTGCACTCAGAAGGTATATGGAAGAACTATGACTGCGAGCAGCTTTATGAGGAAGTCCGACAGGATGAATTATACTTTCTAGCCACTAACGGAGGCATTACATTCGGAGGCGGAGAACCTTGTTTACAGAGCGATTTCATTTATGAATTCCGTCAACTCTGTGGACAGGAATGGCAGCTTTCCGTAGAAACGTCACTCAATGTAACGCAAGAAAATATAGAGAAACTAGTACCTGTTGTCGATTCTTATATCATCGATATCAAAGACATTAATAATACCATATACCAGAAGTACACCGGAAAAAATAATGAAAAAGTCCTGCATAATCTTCAATATTTGATTGAGCACGGAAAAAACGAACAAATCATTGTCCGTACCCCCGTCATTCCCGCATACAATACAGAGAACGACGTCGATAATAGCATCCGTTTACTGAAAGAAATGGGAATCATCCAATTCGATCGGTTTACTTATAAAACACCTAACAATTGTCAGCCATGAAACGAGGAAAACAAACCTGCAAGATATTAAAGGATATCCGCAGACAAATAGCAGAAGCTAATGATATTGAGTTCATTACTTCCGAGTGTCAATATCAGGGTGATTGTCTGGGCACTTGTCCCAAGTGCGAAGCCGAAGTACGTTATCTGGAACAACAGTTGGAACGTAAACGGATGGCTGGAAAAGCCATAACTATATTGGGGATATCTGCCGGACTGGTAGCAATGGCACCGATGACTTCATGTAGTAGTTCTCCTAATAAAGGAACTAACCAGGAAACTATCAGTGACTCTACCAATGCTAGTGTAATGTTTGGAGAAATATGCCCGACTCCTGTAGAAGATACTATACCTATGGTAGAGAAAGATACAGTAAACAAACAAGAATTACCTGAACTACCCCAAGAGATGGGATTAATTGAGATTACTCCTATATCAGGCGATATAATAACGGTAAAAGACTCGCTTTCTGAAAAAGATTCGCTTACCGATGTATTAGAAGTGGCTGCTGTCATGCCTGAATTTCCGGGAGGAGCACGAGAACTAATGAAATTCATTAGTGCAAACATAAGATACCCCTCAATGTCCCAGGGAGGTGTATGTCAAGGCCGCGCCATTGTACAATTTATCGTAGATAAAGAAGGAAATATAGTTCAACCCAAAGTTGTACGTGGTGTAGATCCTTATCTGGATAAAGAAGCATTACGTGTCGTCGGTCTTATGCCTAAATGGAAACCGGGAGAACTGGATGACGGAACGAAAGTAGCCGTCCGCTTTACGATTCCTGTAATGTTCAGGCTGCAATAAACAAATATCTAAGATAGAAAAAACTTATAATTGATATGCAATCATTTCTCCAACTAGTCGCTCACGATTTATATGCCAAGATAGGAAACGATCTGTCTCGTACAGTACTCGTCTTCCCTAACAAGCGTGCCAACTTATTCTTCAACGAACATCTGGCAGGAGAATCCGACCAACCGATCTGGTCTCCTGCCGCAATGAGTATCAGCGACCTGTTCAGGAAGTTATCTGTACAGAAAGCGGGTGACCCTATCCGGTTGGTCTGCGAACTATATAAAGTATTCCGTGAAGAAACAGAAAGCCAGGAAACACTGGACGACTTCTATTTTTGGGGCGAGCTGCTGATCAGCGATTTCGACGATGTAGATAAAAACCTGGTAGATGCGGATAAGCTCTTCAGTAACTTGCAGGACCTGAAGAATCTGATGGACGATTATGAATTCCTTGATAAAGAGCAGGAAGAAGCGATTCAACAGTTCTTCCAAAACTTCTCTATCGAGCGTCGTACCGTACTCAAAGAGAAGTTTATCTCCCTTTGGGACAAACTGGGTACTATCTACCACCGCTACCGTGAGAACTTAGCGGAACTCGGAATAGCCTATGAAGGAATGTTATATCGCAATGTAATCGAGCAACTCGATACCACCCGACTGAAATACGACAAATATATTTTTGTCGGCTTCAACGTGCTCAACAAAGTAGAGACCAAGTTCTTTCAGCTATTACAAGATGCGGATAAAGCCATGTTCTACTGGGATTACGATCTCTTTTATACCAAGCAAATAGTCAAACACGAAGCCGGAGAATTCATCAACCGTAATCTGAAACTATTCCCGAATGAATTGCCCGAAAGTTGTTTCGACACTCTGCGGAAGCCGAAGAACATACGCTATATCTCCGCTTCTACCGAGAACGCGCAAGCCCGCTTTCTTCCGGAATGGGTACAAAGTACTCTTTCCACTGCCAACGAAGAAAAAGAGAACGCCGTAGTCCTCTGCAACGAAGCCCTGCTGCTTCCCGTACTCCACTCCATCCCGCAAGAAGTGAAGAACGTCAACATCACGATGGGTTTCCCGCTTGCACAAACTCCGGTATACAGCTTTATTAATGCCGCTATGGAATTACAAACGAACGGCTACCGTACCGCTACCGGACGTTTCACCTACGAAACCGTATCCGCTATACTGAAGCACCCATATACCCGTCAGCTATCCATCAACGCTGAACCTCTGGAACGGGAACTGACCAAGACTAACCGCTTCTACCCGCTCCCTTCGGAACTGAAAATGGATGATTTCCTGATCAAACTTTTCACTCCCCGAAGCGGCATCAAGGAGCTATGCGACTACCTGACAGAATTAATCAAAGACATCTCCCTTCTCTATCGGGAAGAAAGCGAGTACAACGATATCTTCAATCAGCTATACCGGGAATCCCTCTTCAAGAGCTATACCACCATCAACCGTCTCTATAGCCTGATAGAAACCGGAGAGCTGAATGTACGCACCGACACACTAAGACGCCTGGTCAGCAAAGTGCTGACCGCCTCCAACATTCCTTTCCACGGTGAACCTGCCATTGGTATGCAAGTCATGGGAGTACTGGAAACCCGTAACCTTGACTTTCGCAATATCATCCTTCTCTCTCTCAACGAAGGACAATTGCCTAAATCAGGAGGTGATTCTTCCTTTATTCCCTATAACCTCCGGAAAGCTTTCGGTATGACCACCATCGAACACAAAAATGCGGTCTATGCCTATTATTTCTACCGACTGATACAACGGGCGGAAAACATCACCTTGCTTTACAACACTTCTTCCAATGGGCTGAACCGTGGAGAAGAATCCCGTTTCATGTTACAATTGCTTGTAGAAGGGCCTCACAAGATTACCCGCGAATATCTTGAAGCCGGACAATCTCCTCAAGGTACAACAGATATCAGCATAGAGAAAACTCCGGAAGTATTCGAACGACTGCGCTGTTCTTATGATTGTTCGAATCCCCAATCGTATATATTTTCTCCTTCAGCCCTCAACGCCTATCTCGATTGCCGGCTGAAATTCTATTACCGTTATGTAGCCAGACTAAAAGCACCGGACGAAGTCAGTGCGGAAATCGACTCCGCATTGTTCGGAACCATCTTCCACCTCTCTGCCCAATTAGCTTATACAGACTTGACCGCTAACAGGAAAATAATACAAAAAGAAGATTTGGAACGCTTGCTGCGCAACGAAGTCAAACTACAAAACTATGTTGACCTCGCTTTCAAGCAAGAGCTTTTCAAGGTTCCGGCAGACGAAAAGCCCGAATATAATGGCGTACAACTCATCAACTCCAAAGTAATCGTCTCCTATCTGAAACAACTGCTGAGGAATGACCTGCAATACGCCCCCTTCGAAATGGTCGCCATGGAAAAACCTGTTGCCGAAAAGATAACGATTCAGACCGGACAAGGTCCGATCACCCTCCGATTGGGAGGAACCATCGACCGTATGGATGCCAAAGACACCACCCTGCGCATCGTAGACTATAAAACCGGAGGAAGTCCCAAGACACCTGCCAACATCGAGCAACTGTTTACTCCGTCAGAAACGCGCCCCAACTATATCTTCCAGACTTTCCTGTATGCTGCCATTATGAGCCGGCAGCAGTCTCTGAAAGTAGCACCTTCTCTTCTCTACATCCATCGGGCAGCCTCTGAAAGCTATTCGCCCGTCATTGAAATGGAAGAGCCACGCCAACCGAAGATTCCGGTCAACAACTTTGCCTTTTTTGAAGATGAATTCCGAGAACGTCTGCAAAGACTATTAAAAGAAATATTCGATGAGAATGGGCCTTTCACACAGACAGAAGATACAAAGAAATGTGCTTATTGTGATTTTAAAGCCATTTGTAAACGATAAAATGCTGAAAGAATAATTTATAACTATCAAACAAAACCTGTCCTGTTATTCTGAGCTGTCACTACTTCTCTTCTAAAGTAATGTGCTTAGAAAACAGGACAGGTTTTTATCTTATATCGAACTTATATTAGCTTTCCAACAACGGGATCGAGAAACTGAACGTAGAACCTTCTCCTTTCTTCGAAGTGAACCAGAGCTCACCTCCGTTCTTAGTAACAAAGTCCTTACAGAGCAGCAGTCCGAGTCCTGAACCTTCTTCATTATTTGTACCGAAAGTACTGAAATGCGTATCGGTATGCAACAATTTCTTCTGATTTTCTTCATCAATACCACACCCGCTATCCTTCACGCTAACTATCGCCATGCTATCTTCTTCTCTCAGTGATACCAAGACTTCCGATCCCTCGTTACTGAACTTGATTGCATTACTTATCAAGTTACGGATAACCGTCTTAATCATATCAATATCCGCACGTACTTCCATACGATCTTCAGGTATTTCCACAGTAATGTGGATATTCTTCAGCCCGGCTACCATTGTAAAGATCTCGCTCACTCCTTCCACTACTTCTACCATATCGATATTCTGGTAAACAACTTTCAGCTTACCAATCTGACTCTTCGTCCACTTCAATAAGTTGTCGAGTAAGGAAAATACATCCTCTGTTGTCTGATTGGCCATTGTCAGCAGTTCATACATTTCAGAGCCGATAGTTTCACTCGGTAAGTTCAGAATCAGCATATTGAGCACCATCTTAATAGAGCCCATAGGCGAACGCAGGTCGTGTGCAATCACAGAGTAGAGTTTATCACGTCCTATGATAGTCTTGCGCAACTCTTCTGTTTGTGCTATGATAATTCGTTTGGCTGCCACCAACGAGATCTGATGCGTTACACGAATAATCAGTTCCTCTTTATTAAACGGTTTGGAAATAAAATCGTTACCGCCCACCTGAAATCCTTTCACGATATCCGCCGTACTATTCAAAGCAGTAAGAAAGATCACTGGAATTTCGCTCATTTCTTCATCGGCCTTCATTTGCTGGGCTACTTCAAAACCGCTGATATCCGGCATCATCACATCCAGCAACACAAGATCAGGTTTTTCTTTCTTCACCTGCTCCAAAGCCTGAGTTCCATTGCCTGCTGTTACAATATTGAACTTCTCATTGGTCAGAAGCACCTTCAGCAGAAGGACATTTGAAATTACGTCGTCCACAATAAGGACCTTATATTCGGAAGGATTAATTTCCACATTCATATCATTCTATTTTTTATGTTACATCAGACATTTTTAAAATACTCAATCATACGCTTCAGCCCATCTTCCAGCTCGACGGTAGGCTGCCATCCTAGTTTCTCTTTTGCCAGTTTTATATCTGGCTGACGCTGTTTCGGATCATCGGTCGGCAGAGGTTTAAAAACTATCTTCGAAGTAGAGCCAGTCATCCGGATCACTCTTTCCGCCAATTCAAGAACCGGAAACTCATTCGGATTTCCAATATTTATCGGACCCGTAAAGTCATCTTCCGTATCCATCATCCGCACCATTCCTTCTATCAGGTCATCGATATACTGAAAACTGCGTGTCTGTTTCCCATCACCATATATCGTGATATCTTCATTATTCAGCGCCTGTATGATAAAGTTTGAGACCACACGACCATCATTAGGAAGCATTCTCGGACCATAAGTATTAAAGATACGAATGATCTTGATGCGAGTCTGATTCTGGCGGTAGTAATCCATAAACAAGGTTTCAGCACATCTCTTTCCTTCATCATAACATGAGCGATAACCTACCGGATTCACATTTCCCCAATAGCTTTCCGGCTGAGGATGAATAATTGGATCACCATACACTTCGCTAGTGGAGGCTTGCAGTATTTTGGCATCCAGTCTCATCGCCAGTCCGAGCATATTGATAGCCCCCATCACAGATGTTTTGGCAGTTTGAATCGGATCATGTTGGTAATGAATGGGTGACGCCGGACAAGCCAGATTGTAAATTTCATCCACTTCGGCAGAATAAGGATAAGTAACGTCGTGTCTTACAACTTCAAAATGATGATTTCCCATCAAATGCTTTATATTGTCCTTAGAACCTGTAAAGAAGTTATCCAAACATATAACGTCGTGTCCCTCATTTACAAGTCGAGTACAAAGATGCGAGCCTATAAATCCAGCCCCGCCACTTACCAATATTCTTTTCATCTTCTAATTTTAACTATTGTTTTTCAGAGAAGAGAACTTCCCCGTCTTGTTTATAGAGGCAAATGTAAACGATTTGCTCATAATATACAATTTTAAAGGTGGATATTTTTTAAGAAAAGCAAAAATAAAATAGTTTCAGTTTCCGAAACAACTTTCCTGTGTCAAGTGTTATTAATAGAAACAAACCACTAATTCAATAGGATTATGATAATGAATGAACTTAATACAAACCTGATAGAAGCGGCCAAAGAAAAGTTCCCTGCAAAAGGACAATTGGCAAATATATTAATGGATACCCTTTATATGGGTAAGGAAGCTATCTACCGGAGGCTGCGTGGCGAAGTCCCCTTTACATTTCAGGAAGCAGCCATTATTTCAAAAGAACTGGGGATATCCCTGGACAGAATTGCCGGAGTTAGCTTCAGCAACAATGCAATGTTCGATATCAATGTAGTAGATCATGGCAACCCCTTCGAAACTTACTATGATTTCCTCAACAAGCACGTCAAGTTATTCCATACGCTGCGGGAAGATCCGAATGCCTCATTAGGTACAGCCTCCAATGTAATTCCGCAGACACTATATCTGAAGCACGAACTTCTGGCCAAGTTCCGTTTCTTCAAGTGGATGTATCAGAATGAACATATTAAGTGCAAACATTTCGAAGAACTGGAGATTCCTCAAAAGATAATCAATGTCCAGCAAGATTTTGCGAAACTTTCGCATCATATTCATTCTACCGATTACATTTGGGACAGCATGGTTTTTCTTCATCTTATCAATGATATACAGTATTTTTCCGACATACATCTCATTTCAGACGAAATGAAGCAAAATCTGAAAGAAGAATTGCTGATACTTACAGATGAGTTGGAAAGGCTTGCTATAAAAGGAAAGACAGACTTTGGTAATGATGTGCATATTTATGTGTCACAAATCAACTTCGAGGCGACTTACAGTTATCTCGAGACAAGTACACTACAACTTAGTCTGATACGTGTTTATTCCATTAATTCACTCACTACACAGGACGTTCAGATGTTTCAAAGTCTGAAAGAATGGATTCAGTCATTAAAGAAATTCTCTACACTCATCTCAGAAAGTGGTGAGATGCAACGCATCCAATTCTTTAATCAACAGCGCGAAATCATTGATGCTCTATAGAGTTCTTCCTAATTTCGATAATCGAAACTAACTGAATTTTATAATTCCAAATCATGAAAGTAGACAAGCTTATTGCCTACTTTTTTCCATTATACGTTCTTTTTCTATCTCTATTCTATCAAATGAGAAAAAGCTCTTACTCTTCAGAACTGTTTTCCCACACAAAACTCTCGTTTACATGCCGTAATTTTGCATAGAATGTATCACATAAAGTATTAACGTATATAAAAGAGAACAAACAATGAAAAATGGTATTGTAAACGAGTTGATTACTGCAATGAAAGAACGGATCCCCAAAGGACAAAATCTTGCCAATTCTCTGGCAGACATCTTGTATATGGGTAAAGAAGCCGTCTATCGCAGACTACGGGGTGAAGTAGCTTTTACTATCGACGAAGTAGCCCTTCTGTCTAAAAACTGGGGATTTCTATTGATCAGATTATAGGTAACCACCTTTCCAATAGAGTTACTTTTGATATGAACCTGCTGCATTCGCCCAACACTTTAGAAAGTTATTATGAGATTATCAGCCGTTATCAGCAGATATTCGATTATGTGAAAGGAGACGATACGACGGAAGTATATACAGCTTCCAATCTTCTTCCCTTCACACTTTATTCATCTTACGAATACATGTCTAAGTTCCGCCTTTGCCGATGGATTTATCAGAACGGGCAAATGAAAACACCGAACTCACTGGCAGAGATGCAGGTAGAAGACAGAATCGTGAAAGCACATAATAAGCTGAGTGAAAGTGTAAAGCAATGTCGGAAGACCTATTTTATCTGGGATAGCAACATCTTTCTTTCCTTTGTCAAAGAGATCAAGTATTTCGCAAGTCTGAATCTGATTACGGAAGACGACGTGGCACACCTGAAAGATGAACTCTACCAATTGCTTTCAGTCATGGAGACACTATCTGTTAAGGGAGAATTCAGTGAGGGGCGAAAAGTCTCTTTCTATCTCTCAAACATTGATTTCGAAGCGACTTACACCTACATAGAGAAACAAGACTACCAAGTCAGTTTGCTCCGGGTGTATTCCATCAATTCGATGGATTCGCAAAGTCCGCAAATCTGTCAGATACAGCGGAACTGGATTCAATCATTGAAACGACATTCCACACTAATTTCAGAAAGTGGAGAAGCCCAGCGTATCGAGTTCCTGCAAAAGCAACGTACAGTGATCGATACTCTCTAAAGTACAAACAGCCCGGATCATTATCGACCCGGGCTGTTCTCCCTTCAGGATATTACTATTTATCCTGTCCCACTAATAATAGTTCCCCACTATTCTTAGATCATTCTATTGATTCTCTTCTTGAATGCGATGCACCCATCCATTGACAACAATCTGTACAGCAAGCCATGATTCAGACAAGAAAAAGATTATATGATAGTTGCTCTGTCGATCCAGATATTCTTGTGTGCTCAGATTTTTACCCTCCGCATTGGTCATAGCAAGATAATCAATCAGATTTATATCGAACACTCTCTTTCCGGATGCTTTTTCAGTAAGTACCAAACGAGTTTTCCGGTCTTCCATCAGTCTCATTGTATTCATGTCTACATAGGCAGTCGCAGGATCCTTCTGTTCCATATAGTAAGGTCGGAAACTCAACACATCATCATCCAGTAATGAATTATCATGTCCCAGATGTCCATTGGATTCTATAATCTCATAATTATAGTCATTCATATCCAATGTCCAGCTGCCTGTATAAGACTGGAAGCCAAATCGTACGTTTTTGTATCTCTGATCAGATTTATCGTCTCAGTCTGGTGGACGGTCCCATCGAAGTTGACATTGATGACTTCACCATACCAGAGCGTTTCCATCCTTTTATTGATGATGAGAGAGGCTTCACGTTTTAGTTTCAATTTTAAATCCGTAAGAGTAGAGACACCAGGTGTCAATGAAGTGATATCATATGAATCACGTGCACCGGCCCATGCCATAAACTGATATTGTCCGACAGGAAGTTCAACTTCCATCAGATAATTGCCGGTAGACAATGCACTTCCCTCTTCAGCTTGTTTAAACAGATATTTCCCATTCTTATCAAATACATAAAGTTCTACTTTATCTACCTGAGCATGAAACGCATCCGCAAACTCCATGTTATAGTCATACTTGAACTTCACTGACAAGCGGCATTCCGGCAGGTCTTCATTAAAGCTGTCGCATGAAGCTACTATCCCGGAACTCATCAACAGAATACCTAAGGCAACGTAACATATAAGGCTTTTTAGATTCATATTTTCCTTTTTTTCAATTATATATAGAGGAAAAGAAATAATCTCTTTTCTCGTTATTTCCTAATTCAGAGGATAGAATACTTTATTGATTCCATCAAAAGTAATATCCCGAAATTTTAAAAAGTTTTCGGCAACTTTGAAAATATTGGGAGTAAAGTTGTGGGAGAGTTTCTCCCACAACTTTTATTTGAAAAATCTATTTCTATTACTAATTCCGAATTACATAATTTCCTCTTGAGTATACCAAGTCCAAGGATTAGGTATAATTTCAATAGACAACCAGCCTTCGTCACTCTCATCCGGCGTTCCTTCGTCCGGATCCGGAATAGCCGGATATCCTGGATTGTTAAACTTCTTAACATTGATATCGTAAACAGAGTTACGAACAACTCCAAATTCACCTAATTCATTTGTTACAGCACTGGTATCATCATGTTTGATCATAATTTTGTAGTAACTTACAGCACCTACATAATAAGTAAGACCTGTTACAGTTATAGCTCTGTCTTTAGCTGCAACATTTCCTACATTAGCTTTTGTTGCTTTAAAATCGTCAACAAGACTGGTAATAGCTGTAGCATCAGCTGTAGCAGGAAGGCTAATTTCACCTACACCAACAGCAGCTAAATATCTATTATACGCAGTAGTACGAGCAGTCGGGAAGGTAGTAGGCTCTTTATCAGCATATTTAGCTTTCAATTCTGCCTCAATCCACTCCATTAATGTAGCAAAAGTATAGAAGCCACCATTGATTAACATCCAGTCACCGACAAGTTTCGGATCTGTTTCCTGAGCTGTAGATGGAGTACCATCATTTGGCGCAGGTCTGCCATATTCAGACGGAATGAATTTAGCCTTCAACAGTACATGTGTAGTATAAGCATGTACATTATGAGTTGCAGTCTGCGTATTTTCAAGACAATATTCAGCAACTTTATTCACCGTAGTTGTAGGATCATTCCAAATTGAAGGAGCTGAAATACTGGTATAAGCATTATAGTTAGCCAAAGCTTGAGTACTATAGTTAGGGTCAACTCTGTATGAACCGATCTTATACTGGTCAAACGGAGTAATACATGTACCACGAGCACCTAAAGGTTTATTAGCAGGAGTCTCATTCCAAGTCAACGTTCTCTTAGATACAGGGAAGAATGTCTTGTTAGTAGCATTCAACACCCATCCCGCATCCGAAATAGTTGCCTTTGCATCAGAATCAGCAGTAACATATACACGAACTTTTGATACAACACGGTCAATTCTGATAGATATTGGATTATTAGTAGCTGCTGTCTCAGTTGCATAAAGAGCCAAATCGACAGGAGCACCAAATGTCCCTGAAGCTTCATTTTCATCTGAAGGTTCCAACGAACCCTTAGCGTTAGACATCATAAATTTACCAGCAGTTGTCATAGAAGCCGAAGTATCGTCAAGAGCTGCATTTACTGTTGCATAAGTCGTTCCAACAGGCCATTTTTGATCTGTCTCACTAGCAGTCTTTGCTTCAAATTTAGGAGATGGATTCGCAATAATCAATATTCGTTTAGAAGTTGCAGGGACTTTAAAAGCCTTACCTGCAGCCCCACTAGGAATACCATTGGCATCAAGACCAGCTTCGTCATTATCCAATGTCAAGTCAGCAGTTACAGTTGCAGCATCCTCATTCGCATTTGCCGTAAAGAATATGGCACGCACTGTAGTGATTTTTGATTCGTCCTCTGTTGCAGCTTCCTGATTCGGGTTATGCAATCCACGAGTTTGTACCGGAGTCTTTACAGCTAATGCCACCCATGCGTCTCCTGTCGGGTCTGTCACCAATTGATTATCATCACCTGGATTCCCAGTCGGCACTAAATCTTCGTTACTACAAGCAGCAAAAGCCACAGCAGCAAGCGCTAACATAAAAAATTCTTTTTCTTCATTGTTTTTACAAATTAATAAAAGCGTTTGTAACTAGTTTATTTATCCCTATTTTCTATTTTTTCTATTTCAGCTGCATTCGTTTTTTTCTTAGCCAGTTCCTCCAAATTCTGTCCGGCAGCTTGCAGACCCGATTTGGCTGCGGCTTTCAAATATTCTTCCGCATGTTCATACTCTCCTTTTAATAACATTAATACACCCATAGCATTGCTATACTCAGGCAGCTGCTTATTGACATTTACCATATTCAGATAGCGTTCCGCAGATACCAAGTCATTACGCGAAAGAGCAGCAGCGGCAGCATTAATACTGGCGATCTCATCCTTCGGATACATTCGGACCGCAGTCTCGAACACATCGATGAATTCCTGAGAACCCTTCGGATAGCTGTTGGCAACCATAAACATTTCATTCAGGCTCAGATTCTGAGGACGTGTCTTTATGATCTCTTTCGCTTCGTCCAGATTAAAGTTCTTAATCTCATAATTCACCTTACAAATAGCCACACGAAGACTTGGGAATATATATTTCAACATATATCGATAAGGTACTCCGCCACGAAGCTGCATCAACTTAGCTTCCCTACCTTTTTCAACAGGGATATCATTGATAATATTCAGCGCTTCATCTTTATATTCAAAATCAATCGTATCCAGCGCCTTCACCAGTCCATCCCAGTTTTCACCACCAAAGATGATATAATACTGATTTCTCGAGAAATCGTATCTGGATGCCAGATAATCACGTAGCGCCATCGCACGTCCTTCGGACAGACGTTTGTTATTTGCCAATGATCCTTCAGGTGAAGCATAGCCTACAATATCCAATTTGTTTACCTTGATACTAGGATCAGACTTCAATTCATCAATCATCGCACGGATCTTAGCCAGCTCCTTCGGGTTATTCATATATTCCGGACGAATATTAATCTTGTTCACCTCGAAGTCAAGGAAACATTCCGCCTGTATATCACGGCTCTTCACTTCTTCCGCTTTAGGCTGCAAATAGGCAAAGAAAGGTGTTACCACGTAAGGTACTAATATACGTTCCAGTTCAATATCCCCAAGTGGTTCCACATCCATCAGCTGAATTTCGCCGCAGCCGCATTCGTCGCGCTGTACGTCCACCCGGGCATCGTCCATCCACGATTCGTAAGGCAATATATATCTGTATCGAATCGTATCATTTCTTTTCTTGCTACCCTTTTCCACCACATAAGGTTTTTCGTAGCTATCCTTCTCCTTCGCACTCATCAATGAAAGCCAGCGTTCATACGCCAGGTATTCATTATGTCCCTTGATGGATACTTTCGGAAGATTGTAAGTATATGCAGGAGCAACCAGTTGCGGAATAAAATCCACTCCGTGTGCCGATTTGACCTTTACATCCTCCAGAACGAAGTCAATATTTATATAAACCGATTTACCGCGCTGTTCCAACTGTACCGGTACTACAGAGATAACCCCGTCATAAGAGCGTGTCTGGGCAACTGCCGAATTTATATTCTGACATAAGATAGCCAATACACACACGATGAATTGTATACTTCTGTTCATCATTCTATTCTACTTTATTTAATTACGTAAATAAGTGACACACTCGCTTTGGTGGGACCGAAATAGTTTTTACTACTGTCTTTCAGTTTGGTACCACACGCCCTGCACGGATATTTGTCATATACAATATGTGCATACCCCACTCCTACCGATGCTTCGATGCTCCAGCGTTTCTTCAGAATCCATGAATGACCGACGGAAACACCCCCGCCATACAGATATCCCTGATAGCGGCTGTTCTGCATATTCTCACTAATAAACGACCAGTCCGGGAACCCACCGACATTGAAGTCCGCATAATGTCCATGCACTCCGATGAACGTACGTCTGAACTTCTCACAAAACCAGTAGCAGACTTCCGGCTGTATTCCCCAATGGCGCAGACGTCTTCCGTTGTCCGGCTTCCAGGGATTATAGTTCACCGGAACGTCCAGCGTCCACTTACGTGCCAGTCCGAATTCCAGCCCGAGATTCATGGTAGTCGTAGCGTCATATAGAAGGTTGCTTTTAAGCGCAACTTTCTGAGCTTTACTCTCGATAAAACATCCGAGCACCAATACTATGAGTATACTAACTTTCTTCATTTATCTTACGTTTATTAATTGCCCTTTTGAGTGATATCAATTTTGATACGCTTCACCGTACTTTCACCTGTATATAAACTACCGGGCATAATTGTTGTCAGATACACGATACCGTTTCTCGTTGTTGAAGCCGTATTAGGCATTATTTTAATATAGATATGCCCGTCTTCCACTATGATTTTATCCGTATCATTTCTGTCCACCATCGAAGATGGCAGTAATTTTATCCATTCCTTAGGATTGTCAGTACCATCTTCCACCTCCCCGGTAAGGCAATGATAATCCACCTCACCAGTCGTCGGAAACGGATAACTATTGGCAGGCATGTATTTAAGTATGGTACCGCCGGCATCAATAGCCGCTCTTCGTCTGATATGAACCTGTTTTTCCAAATTTCCAAGTTTTAATGTTATATATGCATTCACTTTATCTCTTCCCTCAAAACTCTGCCCCACTTCACTATACATCAGCCAGCTTTGTATCAATACACTGACCGGAGTGACACGTGGAGAAGTGCTTGCTACTATAGGCAATTTTCCGTCAGCGGGACTGCTTAGCGCAAACGAATTATCAGCTTCGGCCATATTGTCGGTTATTGTACGCGCATCCGGAAAAGCCTTTTCACAATCCGTTATCACTTTAAAAGCCTCATAAGTACTCGCATCATCCGGAGAATAAGCTATAAAGACAGAATTACTCACACCCAGATAATAATCATTGTTAGCTATAATCTCATAAGAATTACTGTCGTCCACTGTAATTTCAAAATCCAGATCCGTATTCGACGGTTTAGAAAGCTTTGCATCCGCTACGGTATCATACCCCCGTCCATGCACTTTCTTTATTGTAAAAGTATACGCATGATTCCGATATATATTCATATAGTTCAGATCCTTATCTACTATCGCCATTTTGTAATAATAGCTTTTGGTTTCATAAATTCCCTGAAT
>Ga0192240_10330_pt1 | contig 21116 bp, 28 predicted proteins | sample Koala_Koa27_H3_FD_131237 | JGI IMG/M metagenome (GOLD analysis project Ga0192240, IMG submission 131237) | Enriched cells from koala feces incubated with labeled cellulose particles, San Francisco Zoo, California, United States - Koala_Koa2-7_H3 ...
ATGCTCTTCCGTTGCAGAATATCCCTGTGGGTACAGTGATTCACAACATCGAGTTGCGTCCGGGTCAAGGCGCTGCCTTGGTTCGTTCGGCTGGTAACTTTGCTCAGTTGACTTCGAGAGAAGGAAAGTACTGCGTTATCAAGTTGCCTTCAGGTGAGGTTCGTCAGATTCTCAGTACGTGCAAGGCTACAATTGGTAGCGTAGGTAATTCAGATCACGGATTGGAAAGTTCAGGTAAGGCTGGACGTTCTCGTTGGCTGGGACGTCGTCCGCACAACCGTGGTGTTGTTATGAACCCGGTTGATCACCCGATGGGTGGTGGTGAAGGACGTGCTTCCGGAGGTCACCCGAGATCTCGTAAGGGATTGTATGCTAAGGGTCTTAAGACTAGAGCTCCGAAGAAACAATCGTCTAAGTATATTATTGAGAGAAGAAAGAAGTAATCTGATTAATTGAGAAAATTATGAGTCGTTCATTAAAAAAAGGTCCGTATATTAACGTAAAGCTTGAAAAGAAGATTCTTGCCATGAACGAGAGCGGCAAGAAGGTGGTAGTTAAGACTTGGGCCAGAGCTTCAATGATTTCGCCTGACTTTGTAGGCCATACCGTTGCAGTTCACAATGGAAATAAATTTATCCCTGTTTATGTTACCGAAAACATGGTAGGACACAAGTTGGGTGAGTTTGCTCCGACGCGTACGTTCAGAGGCCATGCGGGTAACAAGAAGAAATAAAACGGGTTTTACTGAAATAAAAAAGTAATAATATAATGGGAGCAAGAAAAAAAATATCGGCTGATAAAAGAAAAGAAGCCCTTAAAACCATGTATTTTGCAAAATTGCAGAATGTTCCTACTTCTCCTCGTAAGATGCGTCTGGTTGCAGACATGATACGTGGTATGGAAGTGAACAGAGCACTCGGCGTTTTGAAGTTCTCTTCTAAAGAGGCTGCTGCGAGAGTGGAAAAGTTGCTGCGCTCTGCAATTGCTAACTGGGAGCAGAAAAACGAACGTAAGGCAGAAAGTGGTGAACTGTTTGTAACCAAGATTTTTATTGATGGTGGTGCTACGCTGAAAAGAATGCGTCCGGCTCCGCAGGGTAGAGGTTACAGAATTCGTAAGCGTTCAAACCACGTGACTTTGTTCGTTGGTTCTAAAAGTAATAACGAAGATCAAAATTAAGGTGTAAATGGGACAAAAAGTTAATCCAATAAGCAACCGTTTGGGAATTATCAGAGGATGGGATTCCAACTGGTATGGTGGAAAGAATTACGGTGACTCTTTGCTGGAAGATAGCAAAATCCGTAAATATTTGAATGCCAGACTTGCAAAAGCCAGCGTATCTAGAATTGTGATTGAACGTACGCTGAAACTCGTGACTATTACCGTTTGTACTGCACGTCCGGGTATCATTATCGGAAAAGGTGGCCAGGAAGTTGATAAGTTGAAAGAGGAACTGAAGAAGGTTACCGATAAGGATATTCAGATCAATATCTTCGAAGTAAAAAGACCGGAGCTTGATGCTGTAATCGTGGCTAACAATATCGCTCGTCAGGTTGAAGGTAAGATTGCCTACCGTCGTGCCATTAAAATGGCAATTGCCAATACGATGCGTATGGGCGCGGAAGGTATTAAAATTCAGATTTCAGGACGTTTGAATGGTGCAGAAATGGCCCGTTCTGAAATGTATAAGGAAGGAAGAACTCCGTTGCACACTTTCAGAGCCGATATCGACTACTGTCATGCAGAAGCCTTGACAAAAGTTGGTCTGCTTGGTATTAAAGTTTGGATTTGCAGAGGTGAAGTGTATGGTAAGAGAGAATTGGCTCCGAACTTTACTCAAAAAGAAAGTGGACGTGGAAGCAATAGCGGAAACAATGGCGGAAAGAACTTCAAAAGAAAGAAAAATAATCGCTAACGAGTTTGATTTTTAGAAACTATGTTACAACCGAAAAAAACAAAATTCAGAAGACAACAGAAAGGCCGCCAGAAAGGTAATGCGCAAAGAGGAAACCAGTTGGCTTTTGGGTCTTTTGGTATCAAGGCGCTGGAAACAAAATGGATTACAGGCCGTCAGATTGAAGCTGCGCGTATTGCAGTGACAAGATATATGCAACGTCAAGGACAAATCTGGATTCGTATATTCCCCGATAAACCTATTACGAGAAAGCCTGCTGATGTACGTATGGGTAAAGGTAAAGGTAGCCCCGAGGGATTCGTTGCTCCTGTTACACCGGGTAGAATTATTATTGAAGCCGAAGGAGTATCTTATGAAATCGCCAAAGAAGCATTGCGCTTGGCAGCACAGAAGCTTCCTATCACAACCAAATTTGTGGTAAGACGTGACTATGATATTCAAAATCAAAATGCGTAAGAGGTATGAAAATAGCAGAAATTAAAGAAATGTCTACTGCTGATTTGGCAGAAAGAGTAGAAGCGGAAGTAGCTAATTACAACCAGTTGGTTTTAAATCATTCTATTTCTCCTTTGGAAAATCCTGCTCAGATTACATCGTTACGCAAGACTATTGCGCGTATGAAAACTGAGTTACGCCAAAGAGAACTTAACAATAAATGATGAGCTCGATGGAAGCAAGAAATTTAAGAAAAGAAAGAACTGGGGTTGTGCTGAGCAATAAGATGGACAAAACCATTACGGTAGCAGCTAAGTTTAAGGAAAAACACCCCATTTATGGTAAGTTCGTTAGTAAAACGAAAAAATACCATGCTCACGACGAAAAGAATGAGTGCAATGTCGGCGATACTGTACGCATTATGGAGACTCGTCCTTTGAGCAAGACTAAGAGATGGAGATTAGTTGAAATTATTGAAAGAGCTAAGTAATTATGATACAGGCAGAATCCAGACTTACAGTATGCGACAACAGTGGAGCTAAGGAAGCTCTTTGCATCCGTGTTTTGGGTGGTACAGGTCGTCGTTATGCGTCGGTAGGGGATGTTATCGTTGTTTCTGTAAAGAGCGTTATCCCTTCAAGTGATATTAAAAAAGGTGCAGTGTCTAAGGCTTTGATTGTACGTACTAAGAAAGAAATCCGTCGTGCTGATGGTTCTTATATACGTTTTGATGATAATGCTTGTGTTTTGTTGAATAATGCAGGCGAAATTAGAGGTAGCCGTATTTTCGGTCCGGTAGCTCGTGAACTTCGTGCTACCAACATGAAAGTCGTGTCACTCGCTCCTGAAGTACTTTAATATTGTAAACGATTTAAGTAATGAGCAAATTACATATCAAGAAAGGCGATACAGTTTACGTAAACTCTGGTGAAGACAAGGGTAAAACTGGTCGTGTATTGAAGGTTCTTGTGAAGAAGAATCGTGCGATTGTTGAGGGAATCAACATGGTTTCCAAAGCAACTAAGCCGAGTGCAAAGAACCCACAGGGTGGTATTGTGAAGCAGGAAGCATCCATTCACATTTCAAATTTGAACCCTGTTGACCCGAAAACGGGTAAGGCAACGCGTGTTGGTAGAAAATTAAGTGCTGATGGCACTTTAGTGCGTTATTCTAAAAAATCAGGAGAGGAGATTAAGTAATGAGTAATACTGCTAGCCTTAAGAAAGAATATGCAGAGCGTATAGCTCCCGCATTGAAATCACAGTTCCAGTATTCTTCTTCGATGCAGATACCCGTACTTAAGAAGATTGTAATCAATCAGGGCTTGGGTATGGCTGTTGCCGACAAGAAGATTATTGAAGTTGCAATCAACGAAATGACAGCCATTACAGGACAAAAAGCTGTAGCAACTGTTTCTCGTAAAGATATTGCAAACTTTAAGTTGCGTAAGAAAATGCCTATCGGTGTGATGGTGACTTTGCGTCGTGAGAGAATGTATGAATTCCTTGAGAAGTTGGTTCGTGTAGCTCTTCCTCGTATTCGCGACTTTAAAGGTATTGAAAGCAAGTTCGATGGTAGAGGTAATTATACCCTTGGTATTCAGGAACAAATAATTTTCCCTGAAATTAATATCGATAGTATTACAAGAATTCTCGGAATGAATATTACCTTTGTAACCTCTGCGAAGACAGATGAAGAGGGATATGCCTTGTTGAAAGAATTCGGTTTACCGTTTAAGAACGCTAAAAAAGATTGATAAATTATGGCAAAGGAATCAATGAAAGCACGTGAAGTAAGACGTGCCAAATTAGTAGCCAGATATGCCGCAAAGAGAGCTGCGTTGAAGCAAATCGTTAGAACTGGTGATCCGGTTGCTGCTTATGAAGCTGCACAGAAACTCCAGGACCTGCCTAAGAATTCTAACCCGATTCGCTTGCACAACCGTTGCAAATTGACTGGTCGTCCGAAAGGATATATCCGTCAGTTCGGTATCTCCAGAATTCAATTCCGTGAGATGGCTTCCAATGGTCTTATCCCCGGCGTTAAGAAAGCAAGCTGGTAATTGTATATTTTTAAATATTGTCAGGGTAGTCCTGATTAATTTAATTTATTTTTTATATGACTGATCCAATAGCAGATTATTTGACGAGGTTGCGGAACGCTATTCAAGCGAAGCACAGAGTTGTGGAAGTTCCGGCTTCAAATTTGAAAAAAGAAATCACTAAGATTCTTTTTGAAAAAGGCTACATTCTTAATTATAAGTTTGTAGAAGATGGTCCTCAAGGTACAATTAAAGTGGCCTTGAAGTATGATCCGGTTAACAAGGTTAACGCTATTAAAAAGTTGGAGAGAATTTCTTCTCCGGGTATGCGTAAATATACTGGTTATAAGGATATGCCGCGTGTTATTAATGGTTTGGGTATTGCTATAATATCTACTTCCAAAGGTGTAATGACCAACAAAGAGGCTGCTGAACTGAAAATCGGCGGTGAAGTATTGTGTTACGTTTATTAATTGGGAGGAATTAGCAATGACAAGAATAGGAAAATTACCCATTAGTATTCCTGCTGGAGTAACAGTTACTCTGAAGGACAATGTAGTTACCGTGAAGGGACCTAAAGGCGAAATGAGCCAATATGTAAATCCTGCTATCAATGTTGCCATTGAGGAAGGCCACGTCGTGTTGACGGAAAATGAAAATGCAATGTTGGATAATCCCAAACAGAAACATGCTTTCCATGGCTTATATCGTGCTTTGGTACACAATATGGTGGTAGGCGTGTCTGAAGGATATAAGAAAGAGTTGGAATTGGTTGGTGTAGGTTACCGTGCTTCTAACCAAGGAAATATTATAGAGCTTGCTTTGGGCTACACTCACAGCATCTTTATTCAGTTGCCGCCTGAGATAAAGGTAGAAACTAAATCTGAGAGAAATAAGAATCCGCTTATTATTTTGGAATCATGCGACAAGCAGTTGCTTGGTCAAGTTTGCTCTAAAATACGTTCTTTCCGTAAGCCTGAGCCATATAAGGGTAAAGGTGTTAAGTTTGTTGGCGAAGAAATTCGTAGAAAGTCTGGTAAATCAGCCGGTGCTAAATAATCGTTTAAATTGATAGTATTATGACAACAAAAATAGAAAGACGAATTAAGATCAAATATAGAGTGCGCAATAAAATTTCAGGTACGCCTGAATGTCCGCGCATGAGCGTATTCAGAAGCAATAAGCAGATCTATGTTCAGGTTATTGACGATTTGTCAGGAAAGACATTAGCTGCTGCATCTTCATTGGGGATGACTGAAAAAATGCCTAAAAAAGAGCAGGCTGCTAAAGTTGGTGAACTGATTGCGAAAAAGGCTCAGGAAGCAGGTATTACTACTGTTGTTTTCGACCGTAATGGTTACTTGTATCATGGGAGAGTAAAAGAAGTAGCTGATGCTGCTCGTAACGGTGGACTTAAATTTTAATCATTATGGCAGGACTTAATAATAGAGTTAAAATTTCAAACGATATAGAACTGAAAGACAGATTGGTTGCTATCAATCGTGTGACTAAGGTTACCAAAGGTGGTCGTACTTTTAGCTTTTCTGCTATTGTCGTAGTAGGAAATGAGGAAGGTATCATCGGTTGGGGACTCGGTAAAGCTGGTGAAGTTACTGCTGCTATTGCCAAAGGTGTTGAAGCTGCTAAGAAGAACCTGACAAAGGTTCCCGTGCTGAAAGGTACAGTGCCTCATGAACAGTCGGCCAAATTTGGTGGGGCTGAAGTGTTTATCAAGCCGGCTTCTCACGGTACTGGTGTTGTGGCAGGTGGTGCCATGCGTGCTGTGTTGGAGAGTGTTGGTGTAACTGACGTGTTGGCTAAGTCGAAAGGCTCTTCCAACCCCCACAATCTGGTTAAGGCTACTATTTTGGCATTGAGTGAAATGCGCGATGCACGAATGGTTGCTCAGAATAGAGGAATTAGTGTTGAAAAAGTATTTAGAGGATAAGGAGGAAGAGTATGTCGACTATAAAGATTAAACAAGTTAAAAGTAGAATTGGTGCTCCTGCTGATCAGAAAAGAACTCTTGATGCACTGGGACTTCATAAGTTGAATCGTGTGGTTGAGCACGAATGTACTCCTTCAATTCTTGGAATGGTGGATAAGGTTAAGCACTTGGTTACCATTGTTAAGTAATTATTTGTTGAATATAAAACGAATTACAATATGAACTTAAGTAATTTAAAACCTGCAGAAGGATCTACTAAAACAAGAAAAAGAATTGGACGTGGTCCGGGGTCTGGTTTAGGAGGTACTTCTACTAGAGGTCATAAAGGCGCTAAGCAAAGATCTGGATATTCTAAGAAAATCGGGTTTGAAGGAGGTCAGATGCCACTTCAACGTCGTGTTCCGAAATTTGGCTTTAAGAACATTAATCGTGTTGAATACAAAGCCATTAATTTGGATACAATCCAGAAGTTGGCCGAAGCTAAGAATTTGCAGACTGTTGGCATCAATGATTTGGTTGCTGCCGGTTTCATATCTGCAAATCAGCTGGTAAAAGTATTAGGTAATGGAACTTTGACTGCTAAGTTGGATGTACAGGCACATGCATTCTCAAAGACTGCTGCTGCTGCCATCGAAGCTGCTGGTGGACAAGTAGTAAAACTCTAATTCAATGAGAAAAGCTATTGAAACATTAAAGAATATATGGAAAATTGAGGATCTGAGACAACGGATCCTCATTACCATATTGTTTGTGGCAATTTACCGTTTCGGTTCATATGTCGTGTTGCCGGGTATTAATCCGACAATGTTGGCACAATTGCATCAGCAAACAAGCGAGGGCCTTTTAGCCTTGTTAAACATGTTTTCCGGAGGTGCTTTTTCTAATGCTTCTATTTTTGCATTGGGTATAATGCCTTACATTTCTGCCTCCATTGTTATTCAGTTGCTGGGAATTGCGATTCCGTATTTCCAGAAGTTGCAACGTGAAGGTGAAAGTGGCAGAAGGAAAATGAATCAGTATACTCGTTATCTGACTATTGTGATCCTTGTATTCCAGGCTCCTTCCTATTTGATGAATCTTAAAATGCAAGCTGGTCCTTCTTTAAATGCTTCATTAGATTGGACTCTGTTTATTGCTACTTCCACCATTATATTGGCTGCAGGAAGTATGTTTATTTTGTGGCTTGGTGAAAGAATCACTGACAAAGGTATTGGAAATGGTATTTCACTGATTATCATGGTGGGTATTATTGCTCGTTTGCCTCAGTCTTTGTTTCAGGAATTGATTTCTCGTATGACCGATAAGACAGGTGGTCTGGTAATGTTTTTAATTGAGATTGTTGTCTTGTTGTTGGTCATTGCTGCTGCAATTATGTTGGTTCAGGGAACGAGAAAAATTCCTGTACAGTATGCAAAGAAAATTGTTGGTAACAAGCAATATGGAGGTGCTCGTCAGTATATTCCTTTGAAAGTGAATGCTGCCAATGTGATGCCTATTATTTTTGCACAGGCAATCATGTTTATCCCTATTACATTGATTGGCTTTTCTAATGTTAATAATGTAAGTGGTTTTGTGCGTGCATTGACCGATCATACAAGCTTTTGGTACAATTTGGTATTTGCTATATTGATTATTGTATTTACATATTTCTATACAGCAATTACTATTAATCCGACTCAGATGGCTGAGGACATGAAGAGGAACAACGGTTTTATTCCTGGCATAAAGCCGGGTAAAAAGACGGCTGAGTATATTGATGAGATTATGTCGCGTATTACTTTGCCGGGTTCTTTCTTCTTGGCTTTGGTTGCCATTATGCCTGCTTTTGCCGGTGTATTTGGTGTTAAGGCTGAGTTTGCTCAATTCTTCGGTGGAACATCTTTGTTGATTCTTGTAGGTGTTGTCCTTGATACTTTGCAGCAGGTTGAGAGTCATTTGTTGATGAGACATTACGATGGCTTGCTTAAATCTGGGCGTATTAAGGGGCGTAATGCAAATGTCGCTGCATATTAACAAATTGAAGAATGATATTTCTTAAAACCGACGATGAAATAGAGTTACTCCGTCAAAGTAACCTGCTTGTTGGACGTACTTTAGCTGAGATTGCTAAGATCGTCAAGCCAGGGGTTACTACGCGTGAACTTGACAAGGTTGCGGAAGAATTTATAAGAGATAATGGAGCCATTCCAACATTTAAAGGTTTTCCTAACCAGAACGGTGAGCCTTTCCCCGCATCTATCTGTACTTCTGTAAATGAGCAAGTTGTACATGGAATACCGGGAGATGTCGTATTGAAGGATGGTGACATTGTTTCAGTTGATTGCGGTACCTATATGAATGGATTTTGCGGTGATTCTGCATATACATTTTGTGTAGGTGAGGTTGATGAAGAAGTCCGTAATTTGTTGAAGGTTACAAAAGAAGCGTTGTATTTAGGTATCCAGAATGCTGTACAAGGTAAGCGCTTGGGTGATATTGGGTATGCAATACAGCAACATTGCGAGTCTAACTCATATGGAGTGGTGCGCGAGTTTGTTGGTCATGGCATCGGCAAAGACATGCATGAAGATCCGCAAGTTCCCAACTATGGAAGACGTGGTTGTGGCACAATGTTGAAGAAAGGTTTATGCATTGCCATCGAACCTATGATTACATTGGGTGACAGGCATGTTGTGATGGAGCGAGACGGTTGGACTGTCAGAACACGTGATCGCAAGTATGCTGCCCATTTTGAGCATACGATTGCTGTCGGTTTAGGTAGTGCTGACATTTTGTCTTCGTTTGAATTCGTTGAAGAAGTATTAGGAGATAAAGTAATTTGAAAAATTAATATGGCAAAGCAATCTGCAATAGAACAAGATGGAGTTATCGTTGAAGCATTGTCTAATGCAATGTTTCGTGTTGAATTAGAGAATGGACATGAAATCACTGCTCATATTTCCGGAAAGATGCGTATGCATTATATTAAAATCTTGCCGGGGGATAAAGTAAGGGTAGAAATGTCACCATATGATTTATCGAAAGGAAGAATTGTCTTTAGATATAAATAGAAATTTAGATATGAAAGTAAGAGCATCTTTAAAGAAACGTACGCCAGAGTGTAAGATCGTTAGACGTAATGGCCGTTTGTATGTTATTAACAAGAAAAATCCTAAGTATAAACAACGTCAAGGATAATTTATTATTTTTGCAAAAAAAATAATTTAGTATATGGCTATAAGAATAGTTGGTGTCGATTTGCCTCAAAACAAGAGAGGTGAAATTGCGTTGACCTATATATATGGAATAGGTCGTAGTAGTTCAGCAAAAATTTTGGATAAAGCAGGTGTAGATAAGGACCTGAAAGTAAAAGACTGGACGGATGATCAGGCAGCCAAGATTCGTGAGATCATTGGTGCCGAGTATAAAGTGGAAGGTGATCTTCGCTCTGAAGTACAATTGAACATTAAGCGTTTGATGGATATCGGTTGTTACCGTGGTGTACGTCATCGTATCGGTCTTCCTGTAAGAGGACAGAGCACCAAGAACAATGCACGTACGCGTAAGGGTAAGAAGAAAACCGTTGCTAATAAGAAAAAAGCTACTAAATAATAATTGTTGATATGGCAAAAAAAACAGTTGCAGCAAAGAAGAAAAATGTAAAGGTGGATGCCAACGGTCAGTTGCATGTTCATTCATCTTTCAACAACATTATTGTTTCTCTGGCAAACAGTGAAGGTCAGGTAATCTCTTGGTCTTCTGCCGGAAAGATGGGATTCAGAGGTTCTAAGAAGAACACTCCGTATGCAGCTCAAATGGCTGCCCAAGACTGTGCGAAGGTTGCATACGATCTTGGTTTGAGAAAGGTAAAAGCATATGTGAAGGGTCCGGGTAATGGTCGTGAGTCTGCTATCAGAACTATTCATGGTGCTGGTATTGAGGTTACTGAAATTATCGATGTGACTCCGTTGCCACATAACGGTTGCCGTCCTCCGAAAAGACGTAGAGTATAAGATTTACCTTTAATTAAGCATGACTTGATTTTGTTTTTGGATTGTATTAATTTCTTCTCTACAATCGCGGCTGCAACAAATTGAGTTCATCAATAAAACAATTAAATTTTTAAAGAAAATGGCTAGATATACTGGACCAAAATCAAGAATAGCCCGTAAATTCGGTGAAGGTATCTTTGGAGCAGATAAAGTTTTGTCTAAGAAGAACTATCCTCCCGGACAGCACGGTAATTCTAGAAAGAGAAAAACTTCAGAGTATGGTGTGCAACTTCGCGAGAAGCAGAAAGCTAAATATACTTATGGAGTATTGGAAAAACAATTCCGCAACCTGTTTGAGAAGGCTGCTACCTTGAAGGGTATTACGGGTGAAATCCTTCTTCAGTTGCTGGAAGGCCGTTTGGATAATGTAGTTTATCGTTTGGGTATTGCTCCGACTCGTGCCGCTGCCCGTCAGCTGGTAAGTCACAAGCATATCACAGTAGACGGTGAAGTTGTTAATATCCCCTCGTATGCTGTAAAACCGGGTCAGATTATTGGCGTTCGCGAGCGTTCCAAATCGTTGGAAGTGATTGCTAATTCGTTGGCTGGTTTTAATCATAGCAAGTATCCTTGGTTGGAATGGGATGACAATGCTAAGGTTGGCAAAATGTTGCATGTACCTGAAAGAGCAGACATTCCTGAAAACATTAAGGAGCATTTGATCGTTGAATTGTACTCTAAATAATAATTAATTTCATGGCGATATTAGCATTTCAAAAACCTGATAAAGTATTAATGTTGGAAGCGGACTCTAAATTCGGAAAATTCGAATTTCGTCCGTTGGAGCCCGGTTTCGGTATTACCGTGGGTAATGCACTGCGCCGCATCCTGCTTTCTTCATTGGAAGGTTTTGCTATCACCACTATCAGAATTGATGGTGTTGAGCATGAGTTTTCCAGTATTCCGGGAGTTAAAGAGGATGTTACTAACATTATCTTGAATCTGAAACAAGTGAGATTCAAGCAAGTAGTTGAAGAGTTTGAGAGTGAGAAAGTAAGTATCACGGTCGAAAACTCAAGTGAATTTAAAGCAGGTGACATAGGTAAGTATTTGACTGGATTTGAAGTGTTAAATCCTGAATTAGTTATTTGTCATTTAGATTCAAAGGCAACTCTGCAGATGGATATTACGATTAACAAGGGCCGCGGTTATGTCCCTGCTGACGAAAACCGTGAATATTGCACTGATGTTAACGTAATTCCTATCGATTCTATTTATACTCCGATACGTAATGTGAAGTACCAGATTGAGCCTTATCGTGTTGAACAGAAAACCGACTATGACAAGCTGGTGCTTGAGATTACTACCGACGGTTCCATTCACCCGAAGGAAGCTTTGAAAGAAGCAGCAAAAATTCTGATTTATCATTTCATGTTGTTCTCTGATGAGAAGATTACGCTCGAAACAAGCGATTCAGACAGCAACGAAGAATTTGATGAGGAAGTATTGCGCATGCGTCAATTGTTGAAGACGAAGCTCGTTGATATGGATCTTTCTGTTCGTGCCCTCAATTGCTTGAAGGCTGCGGATGTTGAGACATTGGGCGACTTGGTACAATTCAACAAGACCGATCTGCTGAAATTCAGAAACTTCGGAAAGAAATCGCTTACCGAGCTTGATGATTTGCTGGAAAGTCTGAATCTGTCGTTTGGAACTGATATTTCTAAATATAAATTAGATAAAGAATAAAAAATGAGACACAATAAGAAATTCAACCATTTGGGTCGTACTGCTTCTCACAGAAATGCGATGTTGGCTAATATGGCATGTTCTTTGATCAAGCACAAAAGAATCACTACGACCGTTGCAAAGGCTAAAGCCCTGAAGAAATTCGTTGAGCCTTTGATTACAAAGTCAAAGAATGATACGATTAACTCTCGTCGTGTGGTGTTTAGCAATTTGCAGGACAAGTATGCTGTAACTGAACTGTTTAAAGAAATATCTGTGAAGATAGCTGACCGTCCGGGCGGTTATACTCGCATCATTAAGACTGGAAACCGTTTGGGTGACAATGCAGAAATGTGCTTTATTGAACTCGTTGACTACAACGAAAATATGGCTAAGGATAAGGCTGCCAAGAAGGCAACCCGTACTCGCCGTTCAAAGAAGAGCGCTGCTGCTACCGAAACCGCTCCGGTTGCTGATGCCCCGGTTGCTGAAGAAGCAAAAGCCGAATAATAAGTCTATTCTTATATCATATAGGAAGGCCGTCCCAGTGAATGGGGCGGCTTTTTTGTTGGGTTATAAATACCTGAACAAATATTAAAAGATGTGTGTAATAAACCGTCCTTCTTCGGAAAGCCTTATATTTGTGTCAGGGTTATGGAGAAGGTTTCAAGATACATAGGTTTTTGTCTGGTGGCGGTGGCCTTATGGTTTTTTTCTGCACATGTGGGCGTTTCCGAGCAAATGGATGGACGGCATGCCGTTGTGCATCCGGTGCCTGTGTCTTATCACTTGGAATCAGACCGGGGAACGCAGTGTTTTTTGCCGCTTGACGTTCCCGATGCGGAGGTGGCCGAGAATACCGGACGTCTGCATTACCTGAATACCCTGCGGGTGCAGCGTTTGTCGGTAGCCGAATATCTGGCTTCTTTAAAAAGCTGGGTAACGTATTTGTCAAGATGGGCCGCTTCGTTGTCCCTTCATCGGGAAAAATTGTCTGAGTCGGTGGCAGGCTTGCACGGGAGGCAAGTGTGCGACTATTATGTTTTCATGCTACGTAAAATCCTGATTTAGCGTTTAATTGAAATGGTGTGCCGTGTTCCATGTACCGGAGGTATGTGGAACGGTGTCTTGTGTCTTTATCTTTATCAATTTCATTTAAGCGATTTATCATTATGAACACTCATGAAACCGATGCAACCCTGTTTGCATCCTCTTATCCCAATATTGAAAGCCGCATCAGCGTGCCGGGCATCCTCTTGTCTGTGGTTATATTGCTGGCCGGCATCGCGCTTTTTCTGCTTGTCTGCTTATCCGATTTGCATACCTCGACCCTGAGCATGGCGCTGATGGTGGCCGGTACTGCCTTGGCGCTTTGGGCTGTGTTCCGTCTGTTCTGGAAAGTGAATAAGCGAATTTATACCCCTACGGGCAGTGTAGTGGAGGAGCGAACTTTGTATTTCGGTCAGGAAGATTTGAACCGGTTGGTTGATTGTTTTGAGAACCGGGTTTGGGAGCGGGCACAGGGAGTCCGTGCTACGGTACACGGTGGTGTACGTATGGATATTCTGGCATCGAAAGACGGACAATTTGCTGCCGTGCAATTGTTCCAGTATGTGCCCCATACTTATACGCCTGTCACTTCGATATGTACGTACGAAGGAACTGATGCGGGTAAGGTGGCCGATTTCCTTACCCGGTGCTGATTCGGAATTTCTACCTTATCTGTTCTTATTCGGCCACGGCAATGCCCATCTTCTTCATCAGGAAGCAGGCGTTCATGTTTTGTGCCACTCCCGGGCGCAGACGGTATGAGAAAGTCAGTTCGTTGTCGGTTATGTCGGCCTCGAAACAATAGTTGCGAATGTTGTCCGGGAAAAGTTCGGCCAGCGTACCCAGCATGAGGTCGTGCGTGGCAATGATGCCGTTGGCCTGCAAGGTCATGAATTGTTTGATAAGGGCAAAGGAACCTTTCTGCTTGTCTACCGAGTTGGTTCCTTTCAGAATTTCGTCGAGAATAATGAACAGCCGTTCACCCGCCTGGAGCTTGTCGATGATGAGCTTCAGGCGTTTCAGTTCGGCAAAGAAATACGATTCGTTGTCGTTCAGCGAATCGCTGGTGCGCAGGCTGGTGATGAGCCGGGCGGGTGTCAGTTCCATGCTGGTGGCGCATACCGGTGCACCGATGCAGGCCAGCAGGTAGTTCACCCCGATGGTGCGCAGGTAGGTGCTTTTGCCCGCCATGTTGGCCCCGGTAATGATGATGAAAAACGGGCGCTTCAGCATCTCCATGTCGTTGCGTACACAGCGGTCGCGGTGCATCAGCGGATGTCCCAGCGAGGTGGCGCGGAAGCGGAAACCGGGTTGTGTACCGTTCAGCAGGGTGGGGTAGGCATAGTCCGGATGGTTGTAGGCAAAGGTGGCCAGCGAGTTGAGCGCGTCCATCCGTGCAATGGCGTCCAGCCATTGGGGCAGGGCGGCGGCATATTGCTCTTTCCAGGCCTCGATGCGCATCATCTGCCACAATTCCCAGCAGAAAGTTCCGTTGAGCAGGGCATACATCAGGTAGTTGTTGCGCTGGTCCAGTGCGTTCATCAGCTTGTCCAGGCGCTGGATGGAGTAGGACGCCATCGGCCGGTCGCCTCCCGTCATTTCTTTCACCTTCTTCAGATATTCGCATTGCATGGGTTGCCGGTCCATGAGGTGAAGCAGGCGGGCGTAAGTGCCCAGTATCTGGAGCTTCTTGCCATACACGGCCTGTACTTTGGTGATGCGTCCCGTAAATCCGAAACTTCCTACCAGAAAGCATCCCCACAACATCCCCCAGAGGCTTCCGGGCATCACGCCGGCCAGGGTGAGCGCCAGGCAAAGTGCATTGGCAACCGTCACGAAGGCCGGCAACAGGCGTAGTACCCGGTGGTTGCGGAAGGTCGTGGGGGCTGCCGCCCAGGCACGCAGCTCGTCGGCGTTGGCGCTCTGCCCTTTGTGCAGGAGTCCCAAAATGCGGAACCGTTGGCGGAACTCCACTTCAGGAGCCAGTTCGCGTACGGCCGCCTGGCGTAGTTCAATCGTTTCCTTGTCTTCCAGGTGCTTGCCCATCCACTGCGCCAGGCAGAGGCGTCCCGGTTGGGTACAGGTACGGTTGATGTATTGGAACAGCGAGTGGGGGCCGAATACGTCAAGGTCGAGCGAATACAGGTGAGCCGGGTCGGCAAATTCCTGCCCGTCGTCGAAGGCCGAAATATCATAGTTCAGTGCTGCCAGTTCCTGGAGGTTCACCTCGCGCATCTTTTCCGCATAGTCCTTTTGTCTGAACAGGCGGTTGTGGAATTTCACCAGCAGGGCGAAGGGGACGAAAGTCACTAATGCAATGCCTGCCAGTACCGCCCAGCTTTCGTGGCGAAAAACGATGAGTCCGGCCACGCCTGCCACAAAGAGCAACAGGCGCAACATGCTGACGCGGTATATCCGTTGTTGCAGGTCCGATACTTTCCGGTCGGTTTCTTCGGCTCTTTGCTGGTAGAGTCGGGTTATTTCTTCAAGTTGTTTCATGGGTTGTATGTTGCGTTATCGGTTTGTTTGCGGGAGGCTGGATGCCACCCTCGGTTTATTGGTTGTCCGGAACGGGTATTTGTCACAGGCTGCCCGCCGGAAAAACATTTTTTTACATCTTCTCTACCTTTCGTGCATGCCTGGCAAGGCCGTGTTTGACACTCTTTTTTACCCCCTCTGGAAGGGGTTGTGAGAGGGGTTTGCTTGTAACGGGTTAGAAGCGTGCTCGCAACAGGTTAGAAGCGCGCTCGTAACAGGTTAGAAGCACGCTCGTAACAGGTCGGAAGCAAAGCCCCTTCACAGACCCTTCTGAGGGGTGTTGCGTAGGGGAGTGTTCCCTCTTTTTCCAAATGGCGGCAAAGTTAGGCAAACAAGTTCCGGTTCCAAACTTTTTTCTTTGTATATTTGTCTGCTTCCAATAAAAAGCGTAATTTAGCTTACGAAAAGAAAGGTAAGAAAGGGGGGATTCTGATATATGAAAAGAGTTTGTTTATCAGTGCTGTTGTTGTGCCTTGCCGTGTGTATGTGCTCGGCCCAGCAGATTATGTATTCCAACTTGCGGGAACTGGTCGAAGACAGGGGCGATGTGGTAAGCATCCTGAAGGTGACAAAGCGCACCAAGAACCAGATATTTCTGACCGGTGGCGGCGATTACCGCATCGAAGCATTGGGAAACCCCGGTATGTCCCGTTACTTGAAGCGCCGTTGCTATGCGGTGCGCATTGATTCGTCGCTCTACGTCAATTGCAAGAAGATGCGTTACAAGCGTTTCCGTTTGGGTGGCTGGTATGCGCCGGCCATGTGGGTAGGCGGAAAAATCTACTATACGGCCCAGCCGGTAGGTCAGGTGGCGGCCAGTACGGCCACCCCGCCCGATGCCGTGAAGCTTGGCGGCGAGGTGGGCGATGCCATTGCCGCCTCGGGGCTGGCCAACGCGCGGGTATATTACGAACTCGACCCAGAGACCGGACGTTCGGCCTTCGTGGGAAAGGAACGCATGGCCGAACTTTTGCAGGCTCATCCCGAATGGCTGGAGCAATTGAAACAGGAGACAAGCGAGTCGGCCGAAGTGATGGGTAAATACCTGCGGCTGCTTTCTGGCGCTCGTTGACGTAGCCGTTCCTCCTCTTTGCTGAGGTTGTCAAAACTGACGAAAAGACAAATAATCCCGGTGTTCTATTGCGAATATCGGGATTTATTTTTATCTTGCGGAAGATATAGGCTATTGCCTGTTGACAATTTGTAACCAAACAACCGATTGCTATGGAGATTACCCTCAGTAAGACACTGCCCCCTTATCCCACCTTTGTCGAGGGCATCAGGCGGGCACCCGACCGTGGCTATACCCTTACCCCCGCACAGACCGCCACGGCTTTGAAGAACGCATTGCGTTACATTCCACCCGAGTTGCACGAACAGCTGGCTCCCGAATTCATGGAAGAACTCCGCACCCGCGGGCGCATTTACGGCTACCGCTACCGTCCACAAGGCGACCTCAAGGCCCGTCCGATAGACGAATACAAGGGCCGCTGCATAGAAGGGAAGGCCTTTCAGGTGATGATAGACAACAACCTGTGTTTCGACATCGCCCTTTATCCTTACGAACTGGTGACGTATGGCGAGACCGGGCAAGTGTGCCAGAACTGGATGCAATACCGTCTTATCAAGCAATACCTGGAGTTGCTGACGCGCGACCAGACGCTGGTTATTGAGAGCGGGCACCCGCTGGGCCTGTTCAAGTCGAAACCCGACGCACCGCGTGTCATTATCACCAATGCCCTGATGGTGGGGCTTTACGACAATCAGAAAGACTGGCACACCGCCATGCAGATGGGCGTGGCCAACTACGGGCAGATGACCGCCGGCGGGTGGATGTACATCGGTCCGCAGGGCATTGTGCACGGCACGTTCAATACCCTTCTCAATGCCGGACGCCTCAAACTGGGCATTCCGCAGGATGGCGACTTGCGTGGACGCCTGTTCATCTCTTCCGGTCTGGGAGGCATGAGCGGTGCACAACCCAAGGCCGCCGAGATGGCCGGAGCCGCCGCCATCATTGCCGAGGTAGATGCTTCGCGCATCGAAACACGCCACCGGCAGGGTTGGGTTGGACACGTCACCGACTCGATACCACAGGCTTTTGCCCTGGCACGTGAGGCCATGCAACACCGGAATCCTGTCTCCATAGCCTACCACGGCAATGTGGTGGACTTGCTGGAATATGCCGTGCGCGAGCACTTGCCCGTCGACCTGCTTTCCGACCAGACTTCGTGCCATGCCGTGTACGAAGGCGGTTATTGTCCCGCAGGCCTTTCGTTCGACGAGCGCACCCGCCTGCTGCACGAAAATCCCACGGAGTTCCGTCGCCTGGCCGATGCTTCCCTGAAGCGTCACTTCGAGGCCATCCGTACGCTGGTAGGGCGCGGGACGTATTTCTTCGACTACGGCAATTCGTTCATGAAATCCGTCTATGATTCGGGTGTTACCGAGATAGCCCGAGAGGGAGACGACAAGAACGGCTTCATCTTCCCCAGCTATGTGGAAGACATCATGGGACCCGAACTTTTCGACTATGGCTACGGCCCCTTCCGTTGGGTATGCCTGAGCGGCAAGCACGAAGACCTGGTGAAGACCGACCGTGCGGCGATGGAGTGCATCGACCCCACCCGGCGCGGCCAGGACTTGGACAACTACAACTGGATTCGCGATGCCGAGAAAAACAACCTGGTGGTGGGCACGCAGGCACGTATCCTCTATCAGGATGCCGAGGGCCGCATGAAGATAGCCCTGCGCTTCAATGAAATGGTGCGCCGTGGCGAGGTGGGCCCCATTATGCTGGGACGCGACCATCACGACGTAAGCGGCACCGACTCGCCTTTCCGCGAAACGGCCAACATCAAAGACGGAAGCAACGTCATGGCCGATATGGCCGTGCAATGCTTTGCCGGTAACTGTGCCCGGGGCATGAGCCTTGTGGCGTTGCACAACGGTGGAGGCGTAGGCATCGGCAAGGCCATTAACGGGGGCTTTGGCATGGTGTGCGATGGTAGCGAGCGGGTAGACGAAATCCTGCGCTCGGCCATGCTTTGGGACGTGATGGGAGGAGTTGCCCGCCGTTCGTGGGCCCGCAATCCGCATGCCATGCAGACGGCTGGCGAATTCAACCGGACACATGCCGACGGCTATCACATCACCATGCCCTATCTGGTGGATGAGGGCTTGATACAAAGCCTTACACCCGGTCTTTCTGAAATGAAAGAGTAATCTTCGGTATTGCATGAGATACCTTATATATAATATATGACATCAACCTGCCAATTCTTTGTATAATAACCAGTTTCCCTCCCTCCAGATCTCTTTCTCAAGAAAAGCCGGAGGGGGAGAAAGCATCTTTTACGAATGCCTATGAACCGAATTATGGAATGCGTTCCCAACTTCAGCGAGGGACGTGACTTGCAGAAGATAGACCGTATAGTAGCTCCTTTCCGTGCCCGTGCGGGCGTCAAGTTGCTGGATTACAGCAACGACGAAGACCATAACCGCTTGGTGGTGACCGTGGTGGGTGAGCCCGAACCTTTGCGTGACGCTGTGCTCGAAGCCATTGGCGTGGCTGTGGAGCTGATTGACCTTAACCATCATCAGGGGCAGCATCCCCGCATGGGTGCCGTCGACGTGGTACCGTTCATCCCCATTAAAGGCGTGTCGATGGACGAAGCCATTGCCCTGTCGCGCGAGGTAGGCGCCGAGGTGGCTGCCCGCTATAACCTGCCCGTGTTCCTTTACGAGAAGTCGGCCACCGCTCCGCACCGTGAAAACCTGGCGGCCATCCGCAAGGGTGAGTTCGAGGGCATGGCCGAAAAAAATTCACCAGCCCGAGTGGCATCCCGACTTCGGTCCGGCCGAACGTCACCCTACCGCCGGTACGGTAGCCATCGGGGCACGTATGCCGCTGGTGGCTTACAACATCAACCTCAGTACGCCAAGTCTGGAGATAGCCCACGACATTGCCAAGAAAATCCGCTTCATCGGAGGCGGCTTGCGCTATTGCAAGGCCATGGGCGTGGAACTCAAGGAACGCGGTATCACGCAGGTATCCATCAACATGACCGACTATACCCGTACTGCCCTCTACCGCGCCTTCGAGCTGGTACGCATCGAGGCACGCCGCTACGGAGTGAGCATTGTGGGCAGCGAGATTATCGGCCTGGTGCCGATGGAGGCACTTATCGACACGGCGTCCTACTACCTGGGACTGGAGAACTTCTCCATGCAACAGGTACTTGAAGCCCGTATCATGGAATAAACCTAAAGACCTATGAGCGAGAATCTGATTATATTCAATGCCCGCGTCGTCACTCCGTTGGGATTTGCTGCCCGGAAAGGGCGGGAGATGGGCGAGCTGTGCGTCATGGAACATGCCACGGTCGAGGTGACCGACGGGCTGATTACCTACGTGGGCCCTGCCCGCGAAGGCGAGTCGCGCGACGGCTATTACCAGCACTATTGGCACTACAATGCCCGCGGGCGATGCCTGTTGCCCGGTTTTGTCGACTCGCACACCCACTTTGTGTTTGGTGGTGAGCGGGCCGAAGAGTTTTCGTGGCGTCTCAAGGGCGAAAGCTACATGTCCATCATGCAACGGGGAGGTGGCATTGCCAGCACCGTGAAAGCCACCCGTGCCTGCAACTATGTGCACCTGCGTTCGCGTGCCGAGACTTTCCTGAAGCGGATGACCCAGATGGGCATTACCACCGTGGAGGGCAAAAGCGGTTACGGGCTCGACCGGGAAACGGAACTGATGCAACTCCGTGTGATGCGGGGCCTGAACAACGATGAGCATCGTCGGGTGGACGTGGTACCTACTTTCCTGGGGGCGCACGCCGTGGCTCCGGAGTATGCCGGACGCACGGACGAGTATGTGGACTACCTCATAGCCGAAGTGATGCCTGCCGTGGCTGCCGACGGGCTGGCCGAGTTTTGCGACGTGTTTTGCGAGGAGGGTGTTTTCTCCATCGACCAGTCGCGCCGTCTCCTGCTGGCCGCCCGCGAATTGGGTTTTGCCTTGAAGCTCCATGCCGACGAGATGGTGCCTCTGGGAGGTGCCGGTCTGGCCGCCGAGCTGGGGGCCGTCTCGGCCGACCACTTGTTGCATGCTTCCGATGCCGACATTGAGGCCCTGGCACGGCGGGGTGTGGTGGCTACGCTGCTTCCGCTCACGGCCTTTGCCCTGAAGGAACCTTATGCCCGTGGCCGCGACATGATTGACGCCGGATGTGCCGTGGCTTTGGCCACCGACCTCAATCCGGGAAGCAGCTTCTCGGGTTCCATCCCCCTGACCTTTGCCCTGGCCTGCATCTACATGCACCTCACGGTGGAGGAGGCCATCACCGCCCTGACGCTGAACGGTGCTGCCGCCCTGAACCGTGCCGACCGCATCGGTAGCATCGAGGTGGGCAAGAAGGGTGACTTTGTGGTGCTCGATACGGACAACTACCATTTCCTGCCCTACTACGTAGGCATGAATTGTGT
>Ga0192240_10311_pt2 | contig 21093 bp, 20 predicted proteins | sample Koala_Koa27_H3_FD_131237 | JGI IMG/M metagenome (GOLD analysis project Ga0192240, IMG submission 131237) | Enriched cells from koala feces incubated with labeled cellulose particles, San Francisco Zoo, California, United States - Koala_Koa2-7_H3 ...
CGGCGCAGGTAGCTGATATATACGTCCACCACATTGGTGCCGCCTTCGTAGTCATAGTTCCAGATGTGATTCTGGACATCATGATGCCGGAAGCGGACGGCTTTGCCGTGCTGCAGGCGCTGCGCAGCGCCGGTAAATCGACGCCGGTACTCTTCCTGACTGCCCGTGATTCCATCGCCGACCGCGTAAAAGGACTTGACAGCGGAGCCAATGATTATCTCATCAAACCGTTTTTCTTTGAGGAACTCGGCGCACGGCTCCGGGCCATGATCCGAACCTCCCACGGCGCGGCAGACAGCAAACTCACTGTCGGAGATCTCACTCTGGACTGTGCATCTCAGCGTGTGACCCGCGGCGGACACGAAATCACTCTTTCTGCCAAAGAATATTCTCTTCTGGAATACATGATGCACAACCGGGACAGGATTCTATCCCGCGAGCAGATTGAGAATCACATCTGGAACTATGACTACGAAGGCGGCACCAATGTGGTGGACGTATATATCAGCTACCTGCGCCGCAAGATCGACGGCGGCCAGGAACAGAAGCTGATCCACACCGTACGCGGCAGAGGGTATGTGTTAAGAGACACGGCTTCCGCTGAATAATATCCCGCTTACATACAAAAACAAGAGGATCTGCCCATGAAACATTTATCCATACGCGCCAAAATCACACTTTGGTTTTCCGCTATTCTGATTGTTGTCGTAGCGCTCACCTATCTGGTCATCCTGTCCGTCAGCGGTCAGACCATACAGAAAACCATTCAGGACAACCTGATTCAGACAGTTGAGGACAATGTCGATGAGATCGAATATTATACCTCCATAGATTTCGAAGATATGGCGGAAGATCCAGATTTCTATCTCCGTTACGGCGACGGATATATTCAGATCGATGACGATTTCCTCGATAAAGTAAATCAGATCTATACTTCTTTATATCAATCGGACGGAACACTGATTTATGGCGTCAATCCGGTTTCCCTGGAAACAGCGGATATCGCTTTTACGGATTCCCAGACACAGAAAATCACCATTGACGGCACACTCTACTATATCTATGACCGCAAACTGAAGTTAGCAGGACTGGAGGATCTCTGGCTGCGCGGCATCGTATCAGAAACACAGGGGACAGCGGAGTTATCCTCTATATCACGTACCTCACTGATCCTGCTGCCGAGTCTGCTGATTCTCGCCATTATCGGCGGAAACCTGATCGCACGCCGGGCGCTGCACCCGATCCGGCAGATTACGGACACCGCATCGAAAATCAGGCAGGGAGATGACCTGAAAAAAACGAATCCTGCTTGAAAAAGGGAACGATGAACTGCATCAGCTGGCAGATCAGTTTAATGAAATGTTTAACCGTCTGGATGAATCCTTCCAGACACAGCAGCAGTTTGTCTCTGATGCTTCACATGAGCTGCGAACACCGGTATCTGTCATCAACGCACAATGTGAACTGACGTTGGAGTCCGAGAGGGAAAACACCGAATATCGTGAAGCGTTGGATGTGATTCAGCGGCAGGGGCACAAGATGAACCGTCTGATCAACAGCATGCTGGAGTTTACCCGACTGGAACTGCATCCGGAACGTTATACAAAGGAGGATCTTGATCTGTCCGAACTTACAGAAGACGTCTGCACCGATCTGGCGCTGATCCGTGAAAAAAACATCACTCTGACCTGCGATGCCGAAAAAAATCTGCGTTTTTGCGGCAACCGCGAATTGCTGACCAGACTCCTGTCCAACCTGATCGGGAATGCCTATCGCTACGGCAGACCGGACGGACACACGACGGTTCGTCTCCGGACAGAGGAAGATGGTTTACTGCTTTCCGTGCAGGACGACGGTATCGGTATCTCCCCGGATGATCTGCCGCATATTTTCCGGCGATTTTACCAGGCGGATACCTCGCGTACCGGAGAAGGAAGCGGACTGGGACTCGCCATGGTAAAAGAGATTGCGGAATTTCATGGCGGAACCGTCCGGGCAGAAAGCGAACCCGGACAGGGCAGCACATTTTTTGTAAATTTTTAAAATTCTAATGTTCTTCTAATGTTTGACTGCTATACTGCAGTCATAAAAGAAAAACGCTCTCCGAAAACATCCGGCAGACAAACCGGATAGTGGAAAGAAAAAAGAAGAAGGAGGACACTATGATGAAAAAACTTTTTACCCATTCAGACAGAATAGACAATGAATTCCGTACAGACAACGAAAAGGCCTCAACCAAACGCATCGTTTCAATTTTATGTATTACAGGCGCAATCGCTCTGGCCGGTCTGGGAACCGCATGCACAGGCAACACCACCGATACAACCACAGGATCCGTCGCTGAAACAGAGGCCGTTGACAGTACCGCAGCCGCCGACACGGAGAATGCCGCCGAAACAACAGATACCGCAGCGGCGGCCGACACAGAAAATACTGCAAACAATGACGGAACCGCAAACAGCGATACAACCGCTGCGACCGCTGATACAACAACTGATATCTCTCTGGAGGACGCCAAAGCCATCGCTCTCGCTGACGCCGGTCTGACAGAAGCGGATGTAATCTACACGGCAGAAGGACAGGATACCGACAACGGCGTCGCTGTTTACGAAATTGATTTTTACACGACAGACACCGAATATGATTATGAGATTCGTATATCAGACGGAACGGTTCTCAGCAAAAGCACGGAAGCTTTTATTGCCGGCACTTCCAACACAGCCGGCATTACCGCGGATTCTTACATCAGCGTCGATGAAGCCAAAGCCATTGCTTTGGAAAAAGCCGGTCTCACAACGTCTGATGTCACCTTCCAGAAGGCAATGCTTGAAAGAGACGACGGCATCCTGATCTATGAAATCGAATTTTATCAGGGACAGACAGAGCACGAATGTACGATAAACGCAACAACCGGCGTTATCCTCGAATACAGTACAGATGTTGATTAATGCGGCAGTTCTGCCGCATTTTTCTTTACTATTTGTGCCGCCGACCTGGCTGACGGAATATCAAACCATGGATTCATTTTTTCGAAACCAGTCCAGCAAAATATCTTTTTTATTCATATCAGGATGCTCCAGCACCTCCTGCAGCATGTCATTCAGAATCCGGCCAATCTCCCTGCCGGGTGCCACGCCCTCCGCGATCAGATCAGAACCGGATACTGCCAGCTCTTTTAACGAAAAACACTGCTGCTTCTCCCGAATCCGGTGATAAACAGCCTCATACTCTGCCAGATGCTCCAGTTTCTCTTTTCTCAGATAATCGCTCTGCGCCAGTATATCCGCCCGCTTCACCGCAAACAATGCCGGATACTGCGCTTCCCCGTTTCGAAAGACACTCCGGCGGACATTCCGTTCCGTCGGCGGAAACGGGCGGTCATCATGTGCCCGCACCAGAGCTTTTACCTTTGCCGTCGTATCATTATCAAACCTAAGCCGCCGCATGATCTGTCCGGCCATCTCCGCTCCCTTCTGCGGATGTCCGTGAAAATGGTCTATACCTTCCTCATCCCGCCGTGCACAGACCGGCTTTGCGACATCGTGGAACAGCATGGTCAGACGCAGCACCCGCTCCGGCGGTACCCCGCCGAGAGAGCGGATCGTGTGCTCACCGACGGAACCGCAGTGGTGAGGATTCTGCTGGGGCGTACGCATCATAGCGGAAAACTCAGGTAAAAACACATCTGCCATCCCTGTCTCATATACCGTGCGTATCTCCTCCGGATGCGGAGATACCAGCAGTTTTACCAGTTCCGCCTGAATCCGCTCCGCACTGATCTTTTCCAGATTCGGGGCCAGACGGACAATAGCTGCCCGGGTATCATCATCCAGACGAAAGCCCAGCTGCGCGGCGAACCGCACTGCCCGCAGCATACGCAGGGCATCCTCGCGGAAGCGTTCCTCCGGATCTCCCACACAACGGACCACGCCGCGTTCCAGATCACCCCGGCCGTCAAACAAATCCACCAGACCGGCCGTATCATTGTACGCCATCGCATTGATCGTAAAATCACGGCGTTTTAAATCTTCCGGCAAATCAGAAGTAAAAGAGACTGTTTTCGGATGACGGGCGTCTTCATACTCCCCGTCAATCCGATAGGTCGTCACCTCAAAGCCCTCCCGCTCCAGCATAACCGTTACCGTGCCGTGCTGAATGCCGGTGTCAATCGTATGGCGAAACAGAGATTTCACCTGTTCCGGCTTCGCGGATGTCGTGATGTCCCAATCCTGCGGTTCCCGGCCCAGAACGGAATCCCGCACACAGCCGCCGACAGCGTAGGCATCATAACCGTTCTGCTGTAATTCTTCTATTATAAAAGATACCTTTTCCGGCAGCCTGATTTTCATAGTAAACACCCATGCGCTGCTGTCGCAGCGCTCCAACATCCATGAAAGTCGATTGCTCCGCTCTGCGAGCCCTCACAATCGCCGCCAGTATTCGTATTCCGGCCTATCGGCCTACATACTCATACCGGCTTGGTCATCCAATATCCAGCCTCTTAGCCGTGCAAGCACGTCACGAGTCTGTCTATTAATGACACTTTCATAGTAATTAATACGCCTTCCCCCAGTAGATCAGCTTCTTCGCCGGCTTTCCGCAGCATACGCAAACATCGGAAATCTGCTCCTGATCCGTAAACGGCATACATCTCGACGTCGCGCCTGTTTCTTCTTTAATTTTATCCTCGCAGGCCTGATCTCCGCACCACATACCGCGGATAAATCCCGGCTTTGTGCTGACCGTCTCACAGAACTCCGCGTAATCATGCGCGTCGCTGATATGCGTATCGCGGTGCTCCTTCGCCCGCTCAAACATTTCCCTCTGAATCTGATCTAAAAGCTGAGGTATCACCATCTCAATCTCATCCAGAGAAACCGTGATTTTCTCTCTGGTATCCCGGCGCACCGCCACACAGTGATTCTCCGCGAGATCGCGCGGTCCGAGCTCGATCCGCAGTGGAATCCCCCGCATCTCCTGCTCCGAGAACTTCCAGCCCGGACTCTTATCCGAGTCATCCAGCTTCGCGCGGCAGACTTTCCCCAGACGGTCTCTTAATCCGGTGCAGGCCTCCATCACACCCTCTTTGCGCTGCTGAACCGGGATCACCATCACCTGTGTCGGCGCCACTGCGGGCGGCAGAACCAGTCCAGAATCATCTCCGTGCACCATGATCAGCGCACCGATCAGCCGGGTCGTCATACCCCAGGATGTCTGATGTACATACTTCAGCTGATTATCTTTATCGGTATACTGAATCCCAAAAGCCTTCGCAAAACCGTCTCCGAAATTGTGGCTGGTGCCGGACTGGAGCGCCTTCCCGTCATGCATCAGAGCCTCGATCGTGTAAGTAGCCTCCGCGCCGGCGAACTTTTCCTTCTCCGTCTTCTGCCCGCGAATAACCGGGATCGCCAGAAACTCCTCCACAAAATCCGCGTAGAGGTTCAGCATCTGAATCGTCCTCTCCTGTGCTTCCTCCGCAGTCGCATGCGCCGTATGTCCCTCCTGCCACAAAAACTCTCTGGAACGGAGGAACGGTCTCGTCTCCTTCTCCCAGCGGACAACCGAACACCACTGGTTATATAATTTCGGCAGATCACGATAAGACTCAATATCATTCTTGTAAAAATCACAGAACAAAGTCTCGGATGTCGGACGCACACAGAGGCGCTCCTGCAGCTGATTCATCCCGCCATGCGTCACCCACGCAACCTCAGGTGCAAAGCCCTCCACATGATCCTTCTCCACCTCCAGAAGACTCTCCGGAATAAACAGCGGCATATAGACATTCTCCACGCCAGTCTCTTTGAAACGGCGGTCGAGCTCATGCTGAATATTTTCCCAGAGAGCATAACCCGCCGGTTTGAAAATCATACATCCGCGAATGCTGGAATAATCCATCAATTCGGCCTTTTTCACCACATCCGTATACCACTGGGCGAAATCAACGTCCATGGAAGTGATGGCCTCCACTAATTTCTTCTCTTTTGCCATAACAAATATCTCCTTAATTATAATTCAAATCTGTATTCATTATTTATGAAATTCGCCGTGCTCAGTATAACACATCCGTTTGCATAGGAAAAGAGTGTTTTTGCAGTTCAATTTATTGAACTTTTAAAAATTTTCTCATATCCGGCATTGACATTGTTTTGAACTTTTTATATAATGCTATTCATAAATTTGAACTTTTCGAATTTATTTTGAACCAAATCCGTTCCATATAACAACGACTCAGCAACAGTTATTATATCATAAGGCTTTTGCACATGATCATCATGTGCTGCCTGATTCGAAAGGAGATGTATATGGATTCATTTACAGAACGCTTAAAAATGATTATGGCAGAGAAAAATTATCGGCAGGCGGATGTCATTCTCCTCGCCAATCAAACCGGGGAGGCATCCGGTATCCATATCGGAAAAAGCCATATGAGCCAGTATTGCAGCGGCAAGACCATGCCGCGGGCAGATATTTTATATGTGCTTGCCAAAGCACTGGACGTAAGCCCGCTCTGGCTGCAGGGGGAGGATGTACCGAGAGATTCCGCCGCACGGCCGAATCCGGCCAATACCGGTTATCCGCAGAGCGGCAGTACTGCCGAGAATTCCAGCCCCTCTGCCGAAGAATCCACCCGGGAATTCACCCCAACCGACGGGAACACAGCAGCTGATCAAAGACATTCGTCCCCGTCAGCGGCTGAGCCTTTCTTACACAAACAAATGATTGACATACATATAGGAGAGAACACTATGAGAAAATTTAATAAATCATCCAAACTGAACGATGTATTATACGACGTGCGCGGACCGGTCGTCGACGAGGCAAACCGCATGAGTGAATCAGGCATCCATATTTTAAAACTGAACATCGGAAATCCTGCGCCCTTCGGCTTCCGGGCGCCGGAAGAAGTCGTCTATGATTTCCGCCAACAGGTCGCCGACTGCGAGGGTTACTCTGATTCCAGAGGACTTTTTTCCACGCGGAAGGCAATCATGCAGTATGCGCAGCTGAAAAATATTCCCAATGTCGAGATCAATGATATCTACACCGGAAACGGCGTCAGCGAACTGATCACCATCTGCATGCAGGCGCTCTTAGACGACGGCGACGAGATTCTCATCCCATCGCCCGATTATCCGCTCTGGACAGCCAGCGCCACACTGGCCGGCGGCAAGGTCGTCCATTATATCTGCGATGAAAAATCCGACTGGAATCCTGATCTGGCGGATATGGAGAAAAAGATCACGGATCGCACAAAAGCCATTGTCATCATTAACCCGAATAATCCGACCGGCGCGCTGTATCCGAAGGAAATTCTGGAGAAAATCGTTGAACTCGCCCGGAAGCACCAGCTGATCATTTTCTCCGATGAAATCTATGACCGTCTGGTCATGGACGGCGAGGAACATATCTCGATTGCTTCCCTTGCTCCGGATCTGTTCTGTGTCACCTTCAGCGGCCTGTCGAAATCCCACATGATCGCAGGCTTCCGCGTCGGCTGGATGATTCTAAGCGGCAACAAGACGATTGCCAGAGATTACATCGAGGGATTGAACATGCTCTCCAATATGCGTCTGTGCTCTAACGTCCCGGCTCAGTCCATCGTACAAACCGCGTTGGGCGGGTATCAGAGCGTCAAAAACTATATTGTTCCCGGAGGCAGAGTATACGAACAGCGCAATTATGTATATCAGGCACTGAATGATATCCCCGGCATCAGTGCGGTAAAACCGAAGGCAGGATTTTATATCTTTCCGAAAATTGATATCAAAAAGTTCAATATCATAAATGATGAACAATTTGCCCTGGATTTTCTGAAACAAAAACACGTCCTGATCGTGCAGGGAACCGGTTTCAACTGGAAACAACCGGATCATTTCCGTGTCGTCTACCTGCCGCGGGTTGAGGTACTGGAGGAAGCCATGGGTCATCTGGCGGACTTCCTGAAAAACTACCGTCAGTAATACTACTTGCAAAAAATGAAAACCGCTATATAATGTTACAAGAGATAAGAGGAGGCAACCAATATGGCAAAGAAAAAGATTTTCATCGACGGCAGCGAAGGCACGACCGGTTTGCGCATCTTTGAACGTTTCGCAGACAGAGACGATATCGAACTGCTGAAGATTCCGTCCGAATCCAGAAAAGATCCGGCGGTCATAAAACAATTTATTCATAACTCTGACATCACTTTCCTGTGCCTGCCGGACGCTGCCGCACGCGAAGCGGTCGCACTGGCAGAAGATGAAGATGTCATTCTGATCGATACTTCCACCGCGCACCGGACAGAAGCGGGCTGGGCCTACGGCTACCCGGAGCTCTCCCCGGAACACAGGGAAGCGATCCGAACCGGCAATAGGATTGCGGTTCCCGGATGCCACGCCACCGGATTTATCACACTGGTCTATCCGATGATCGCAAGCGGCATCCTCCCGCGCACTTATCCCGTCTCCGCCTTTTCCCTGACAGGCTACAGCGGCGGCGGCAAGAAAATGATTGCGGAGTATGAAGGCGATGACCGCGGGCAGGAGCTTCTCGCCCCGAGACAGTACGGTCTTTCCCAGATGCACAAGCATTTAAAAGAGATGAAGGCCGTTACCGGTCTTTCCAAAGCACCGTTGTTTTCCCCCATTGTAGCAGATTACTACAGCGGAATGCTGGTTTCCGTACCGGTATATACCGACATGCTGAATGGAACGCAGACGCCCGAATCTGTCCACGCCATGTTTGAAAAACATTTCGCCGGAGAACCGTTTGTAAAAGTCATGCCCTTCGGCGTGGAAGCCGACAGCAGGAATTTCCTCGGAAGCAACAACTGCTCCGGATGGGACGGGATTGAGATCTTTGTCACAGGAAACGAAGAGCGCATCCTTTTATCCTCACGGTTTGATAATCTGGGGAAAGGCGCGTCAGGTGCAGCGATCCAGTGCCTGAATATTGTACTCGGATGCGATGAGGCTAAGGGTCTGAATCTGTGATCCGGCGGGACATTTCATTTCCCCGTATAACAAAACGGCGACAGCACAGCTGTCATATTCTTTACGCACTCCTGTGCATATAAACAACCACGCACGAAATTCTGCCGCCTGTCGGTTTTTGTTTCGTGCGTGGTTGTTCGATATAATGCTATTTTTTAGTTAATTTTGGCAATTATCATCCGGCTTTTATTTAATCTGAGCAAATCCATTTCATTCCGGCTTAATATCCCACAGCCGAAACACCATATTCGGCCTGTTCTGATGTGAATCCTTCATACTCCAATTGGTTGACTAATTCAGAGCGGGAAAATGAAGAATAATCCAGATATTCCTGCGCCTTAACGGCCGCCTGTTCATTCCAGTCTGCCCCGCAGTTATCTGCACCATAAGCAGCCTCTTCCGCAGTAAAGCCCTCATATTCCAACTGATCAATCAACCCCGAATATGAAAAAGCAGTAAAACTCAAATAATCCAAGGCCTTCGCCAAAGCCTGTTCATTCCAATCCGCACCACAGTTATCTGCTGCATATGCAGCTTCTTCCGCGGAATATCCTTCATACTCCAGCTGATCAATCAAACCTGAATATGAAAAAGCAGTAAATGCCAGATAACTATCAGCAGCATTCAATGCATTCTGTTCTCCCATTGTAGCAGAAGTATCAGCAGCCTCCTCCTGTACTGCTTCATCCTCATTTGCCGCCTGACTCGTATCAGAATCTTCCTGTCCGTCCATACTTACTTCTGTATCGGATATCCCGGTCTCTGACGTGCTTACCTCTGTATCGGATGTCTATTCTGTCCCGTCAGAACCACAGGCCGTAACAGAAAGTGCAAACACTCCCAGCAACAATAGCGTCAATAATTTCTTTTTCATAACATCTGATCCTCCTGATTTTTATGTTATTGTATAAAACAAACCGCATTCCGCGGTGTGCTGTCAGCACACTTTTCGTGTTTCCCCCGCAAACATGATTGATTTTTCAAATTTATCATATTATCATTAAAAAACAGAGATGACCGCATTTTCATCATCTCCGTAATTATTATTTTAAGAAACGGAACGACAGATAAAATGAACGATGAACGCACGACAGATCTTTTACACGAACTGAACAATATGGACGACAAACCGGAATCTTTTCAGGCTTTTATGGAAAAACATTCCTCTGCTCAGACCTTCCATACCCTGTCGGATTACCTGAACTATTATATTTCCAGAAATCCGGATCTTCATATTGCCGATGTAATCAAACGTTCCAACACCGACAAAAACTATTCCTATCAGATTTTCAACGGGCGAAAAAAGCATCCGGACAAATATAAACTGGTGCCCCTGTGTATCGCAATGAAAATGTCCGTTAAAGAAACAAACCGCGCTCTTTTTCTGGCTGATCAGCCCGCTCTGGCTCCGACGGAAACGCTGGACGCGGCACTGATCATCTGTATCAACCACGAATACGCGGATATGATCTCCGTCAATGAATTTCTTGCCGCCAACGGATTGCCGCCGCTTTGATATATTACAAACTGTTCTCAAAAATAATCAGTATCATCATGATTACAAATGCAATCAGAAAAGTATATACGATATAGCCGACCACTTTCTGTTTTTTCTTCCGCATCAGCGGCAGGCGGCTGTGTATTCCCATATAATCAAACCAGAAAAAAATCCAGATCATGCCGATTCCGATCACGGCAGCCCGGTTTGCAAAGAGCAGCAGCCCGGTTCCCGGATTTCCGGCAGCATCATTCACTTCCAGACTCAGACCGACAGCCCAGAGCAGGGCATAGCCGATCAGCGCCAGCAGCATCTTCCACCAGGTACCGGTACGAAAACCCGGCGGAAGAAAGGGATGGTTTTTTCGCACTGAAGACTGCTCACCGGAACTCTGACCCTCCTCTTTGAAACCGGCATCCGTTTTCCCCGAATTCTCATTCTGTTTCTGAAAGCCTTCATTCATTCCCCGGCAATCAGCGTCTTCTTTACAAAAATCAGCTCCGTCCTGTAAAATGTCAGCTTCCAATTCCGCCACGCTCTGATAGCGTTTATCCGGATCAAACTGCATGCATTTCTGAATCACGGGCGTCAGGCCGCCCGAATACAATTCTTCCGACGGATACTTCCCCGTCAACAGATAATTCATCATGACTCCGAGCGCATAGATATCCGTCCTCACATCCGTCTGAGCATATCCGTACTGCTCGGGAGCAGCATACTTCGTTGTCCCCATGACGACCGTGTCGCGTTCCTGCCCGTCCTCATAGTGCCTCGCAATATTGAAATCTACGATTTTAATCTGATAATCCTTCGTCAGCAAAATATTGGGAGGCTTTACATCCCTGTGAATCACCGGCACCGGACGTTCATGCAGCACACGCAGTGCCTCACAGATATCCGACATCAGAGGCCGCATCTCCTCCTCTGAAAACACACCTTCCGTTTCCAATCGTTCTTCCAGAGACTGTCCCTGAATATACTCCTCCACCAGAACCAGACTGTCACCGGTCTCGACACATTCATAAATACGGGGAAAAAACGGATGCGCCTGTTCTTTCAGTTCCCGATAGATATCTCTGTCATAAACGCGCAAAACCTTCCGCGCAAAAATCTTTCTGGTCTCCACATGCTGTACCAGAACAACATTTTTATGCGTGCTGATCTCGGCAATCTCTTTATAAAAAGAAAGACGACTCTCATCCTGCAGTGTCATATAACGCTGTCCGTATCCTTTCCCCGTGTTTCATTCAAATCTCTATTCCGCCGCCAGGTCGGCGACACAAATAGTAATGAAAGTTTCTACTTTCTTTCACAGCAAATACATCCATCTGTTTATTTATATCCGGACGCAACAGATGTTTCTCCCGTATTCTCCGTTATCGCATCCCACTTCGGATCCTGCCGAAGCCGCTCCGCCTCCGCGGCAAGAAACAGTTCCGCCTGACCCGCATGATAGCCCCAGACCGTATCATAATAATTAATCCCGTGTACCATCGCAACAATGGATAAACCAAATGCAAGAGCTGTCATCAAAAAGTTATTGCCTTATTATATCCTGAGACTTTAACAAAGTCAATTTCACATATGGACGATATATATGGCCGACTTTCAGATTATTTTAAATATGCCAGAACATTGTAGCAGAAAAAAGGCAGCATCCGGACAAACCGAACACTGCCTTTTATCATACTGTACTGAAAAATTATTTTGAAGCCTAATCCTGCAGCGCCTCGTAGCCTTCGGCTCCGGTGCTGATCCGAACCGCATTCTCTACGTTGTAAACGAAGATCTTGCCGTCTCCGGCATGACCGGTATAGAGCGCTTTCTTCGCGGTCTCGATGACCAGTCTCGGAGATACCTTGCTGACGACGATATCCACCTGAATCTTCGGAAGAAGGTTCATCTCCATCGGTACACCACGGTACTGACTGGTTCTGCCGCGTTCAATGCCGCAGCCGAGTACATTCGTTACCGTCAGGCCGGTAATACCGATCTGGGACATCGCCTCATTAAGCGCATCGAAACGACTCTGTCTTGCAAAAATCGTAATCTTCGTAATGCTCACGTCGCTTGCTGTCGCAACGGACGGATCCGGTGTGCGTACCTGAACCGGTACGGCATCGTCGATCGGAACCGCGTTTTCCGGAATCTCAACCGGCACGTGAGATGAGAAGTTGTTAATGCTGGAAGCCAATGCGAAATCCGCATAGGCACTTGCCAGACCATGCTCTGTCTCGTCCAGACCGATGATTTCCTCCTCAGCAGTGACACGAAGACCGAAGATAGCTTTAATCACAAGGAATGTGATCGTAATCGCCACGGCTGCCCAGGCGATTACCGTGACAATACCAAGCAGCTGCAGGCCGAGCAGCTTCACGCCGCCGCCGTAAAACAGGCCGACCATCTCCACGCCGTTTTTATCCGCAATCGCGTACTCCGGTGCGCTCGGTGTCGCAAACAGTCCGACCGCGATGGTTCCCCAGATACCGTTCATCATATGTACTGCTACAGCGCCGACCGGATCATCGACATGAAGTTTATAATCCAGAAGCCATACGCCAAAGACCACCAGCAGTCCGGCGACACCGCCGATGACTACAGCACCCGCCGCGTTCGTTACATCACAGGGGGCCGTGATGGCAACCAGTCCGGCAAGGGAAGCATTCAGACACATCGAAACATCCGGCTTGCCGTATTTTAACCATGTAAAGATCATACATACCACCGTAGCAACCGCCGGAGCGATCGTCGTGGTAAGGAAGATAGATCCCAGCTGGGAAACTGTCGTAGCCGCCGCTCCGTTGAATCCGTACCAGCCGAACCAGAGGATGAAACATCCAAGGCAGCCGAGTGCCAGATTGTGACCTGGGATAGCATTGACTTTTGTCACCTTGCCGTCTTTATCTTTATTGAACTTTCCGATACGGGGGCCAAGCATTGCCGCGCCGATCAGGGCACATACACCGCCGACCATATGGATCGCACAGGATCCCGCGAAATCATGAAAGCCAAGCTGTGCGAGCCAGCCGCCGCCCCAGATCCAGTGCGCCTCGATCGGGTAAATCAAACCGGAAATAACCGCGGAGTACACACAGTAAGAAAGGAACTTCGTTCTCTCTGCCATGGCTCCGGATACGATTGTTGACGTCGTCGCACAGAATACCAGGTTAAACACAAAATCGGAAAAACTGAAATCCGCGTAGGATGTAAACAGATCCATGCCCGGTTTTCCTATAAAACCGATCATATCCTCCCCCAACAAGAGAGAGCAGCCGATCAGAATGAACATCACAGTGCCGATACAGAAATCCATCAGGTTCTTCATCAGAATATTGCCGGTGTTTTTGGCCCGGGTAAATCCTGCCTCCACCATGGCGAATCCGGCCTGCATCCAGAATACCAGCGCAGCGCCGATCAGAAACCATACGCCAAATACATTGTCGCTTACAAAACTCATAATTTCCTGACTCATAATTACCTCCTTATGTTAGTAAAAATGTGTGCCGCTTCCGGCACCTTACAGATGGCTTTGTTTCATGGAATGAACTTTCCTGTGAAACAAAAATGGCGTGCCATCCGCTGCCAGCATTGCGGATCAACACGCCATTGTGCCATCTGTAAACAAAAGAAAAAGGCACCGGAAGTCATTCTTCTCAGCACCCTTGCCTTTGATACTAGGTATCTTATTCCTGTTTAAATAAAATGTCAATAAATATTGTTAAATTTTTATAAATTCGTCATTTTGGAGAAATTGTATAGTTTTCGCATCTTTTTTTATGCGTTTTTCACAATGAATGTAACGCAAAATCAATGATGGAACAGGCGAATGCCCGTGAAGCACATAGCCATGCCGTATTTATTGCAGGTCTCGATTACATTATCATCACGGATCGATCCGCCCGGCTCCGCGATATATTTCACGCCGCTCTTGTGCGCGCGCTCAATATTATCACCGAATGGGAAAAATGCGTCCGAGCCAAGGGCGACATCTGTATTTCCCGCCAGCCATGCCCGTTTCTCCTCAGCCGTAAACACCGGAGGTTTCTCCGTAAACACGCGCTCCCACGCACCGTCCGCCAGAACATCCATATACTCTTCACCGATATAGAGATCGATCGCGTTGTCCCTGTCGGCACGCTTTATGCCCTCTTTAAAAGGCAGATTCAGCACCTGCGGCGCCTGACGCAGATACCAGTTATCCGCCTTCTGGCCTGCCAGACGCGTACAGTGGATACGCGACTGCTGACCGGCGCCGATACCGATCGCCTGACCGCCCTTTGCGTAGCAGACGGAGTTCGACTGCGTATACTTCAGTGTAATCAGTGAAATGATCAGGTCGATTTTCGCGGAATCCGGAATTTCCTTATTCTCCGTTACGATATTTCCGAGGAAATCCCGATCAATCTTCAATTCATTTCTGCCCTGCTCGAAGGTCACGCCGAACACCTGCTTATGCTCTACTTCTGCCGGTACATAGGACGGATCAATCTCAATCACATTGTAATTGCCGCCCTTCTTTGCAGTCAGGATTGCCAGAGCTTCCTCTGTATAGCCGGGTGCGATCACACCATCTGATACTTCCGGCTTGATCAGCAGCGCCGTATCCGCGTCGCAGACATCAGACAGGGAAATAAAGTCCCCGAAAGAAGACATGCGGTCCGCGCCTCTCGCTCTCGCATAAGCACAGGCCAGAGGCGACATCTGCGTTTTATCCTCTCCGACCCAGTAGATTTTCCTCTCGATCTCCGTCAGCGGAAGCCCCACGGCCGCGCCGGCGGGGGAAACGTGTTTAAAGGATGTCGCCGCAGGAAGACCGGTCGCCGCCTTTAATTCACGGACAAGCTGCCAGCCGTTGAAAGCGTCAAGGAAATTAATGTAGCCCGGTTTACCATTTAAAACTTTAACAGGAAGGTCGCTGCCGTCCTCCATAAAGATCCGGGAAGGCTTCTGGTTCGGATTGCAGCCGTATTTTAATGTGAGGTCTTTCATGAATTTTTCTCCTTATACTATGAAAGTGTCGCACGCTGTATCAGTGATTCTTATTGACAATGCGGGTTTCAACAGTTCCATCGGCGATATTGATGTAGCGGACAAAAAGCGATACCTTATTTTCTTCATTCAGGCTGCTCCATAAGAGATCCGTATAAGCGTCTATATCATCCAGAACGTCCACAAGCTCCGGTTCTCCTTCAAAACTGGGCAGGGGATTGCCGTCTCCCATGTATGTATGGATAAAATGAGCTTCTCCGTCGATCGGCGTAGAATAAGCGAACGTAAACCGGTTGCACGCGGCCGGATTGCCGTTATTGCTTTTCAGAATGGACAGCGCATAGCTGTAAGCGCCGCTCTCCACATGAAGAACACCGGAGATGCGCGGGGTATAGTTCGGTCCGTCCGGCTCAAAATCACGGGTGCGGAGTGACTGCTCAAAAGTCATCTGCTTATCCATGCCTTCAAAAATCGTGTCCGTCTGGTCGCCGTTTGTCACGATCGTCTTGTTTCCGAGCACACGTACCGGCGCGTAGATGACAAGACTGGGGTCTTCCATTTTCGCCGGATCAAAGGCTTCCGTCCGGATACCTTCCCCATCCTCCACAAAAATGCGGTTGCGGCTGTTGGCACTCCGACCCATAATAAAATAGGCGGCCACTGCCTTTGTACCGTCCGGTGTTTTCCCGAGGATAATACCCCGTCCCGGATAAGAATTGTTCTTAAGCTGCTCTGCGATGGATCTCATTTCCATTTCGTTTCCTCCTTTTATGTTCCGTTTTACATTTATCACATGATACCTGCGGGTCCCAAAGTCATGGTATCATCATCATATGATTCGAGCGACAAAAGGGTATGATACTACGGATTGCAGCTTTGCATAAGTTCGATTACGCAAATTTAAAATTTGCTATCTCACTTATTTTGTCCCTTGTATCATCATATCAGTTCTTGAAGCTGTGTACCGGCGCTGGAATCCGTCCGCCGCGGCTGATAAACGCCTCGCAGGAATAAGGATTGACCGGAATGATCGGCGCATATCCCAGCAGACCGCCGAACTCCGCCGTCTCCCCGACGCCTTTTCCGATAACCGGAATCAGACGCACGGCCGTCGTCTTCTGGTTCACCATGCCGATTGCCATCTCATCCGCAATAATTCCGGAGATGGTGCTCGCACTCGTGTCGCCGGGAATAGCGATCATATCGAGCCCGACAGAGCAGACGCAGGTCATTGCCTCCAGCTTTTCAATCGTCAGGGCGTTTGCCTCCACCGCATCGATCATTCCCTGATCCTCGCTGACTGGAATGAACGCACCGCTTAAGCCGCCCACATAAGAGGATGCCATAATGCCGCCTTTTTTCACCTGATCATTCAGCATGGCCAGAGCCGCCGTCGTTCCCGGTGCTCCCGCGTATTCCAGTCCGATCTCCTCAAGGATTTCCGCAACACTGTCGCCGACCGCCGGCGTCGGAGCCAGAGATAAATCTATGATACCGAACGGAATCCCCAGCATCTGAGAAGCTTCTTTTGCCACAAGCTGTCCCACACGGGTGATTTTGAATGCGGTCTTTTTAATCGTCTCGCACAATACCTCGAAGCTCTCTCCCCGTGCCGATTCGATGGCTTTTTTCACCACGCCCGGTCCGCTGACGCCCACATTGATGACAGCATCCGCCTCTGTCACGCCATGGAAAGCACCGGCCATAAACGGATTGTCATCCGGTGCGTTACAGAACACAACCAGCTTGGCGCAGCCGAGAGAATCACTCTCCTTCGTATACTCCGCCGTCTCACGGATAATCTCTCCCATGATGCGAACAGCATCCATATTAATACCGGTCTTGGTGGATCCGAGGTTAACCGAGCTGCAGATGCGCTCCGTGCAGGCCAGTGCCTTCGGAATCGAGCGAATCAGAAGTTCATCCCCCGTCGTCATTCCCTTGGCCACCAGAGCGGAATAGCCGCCGATAAAGTTCACGCCTACCGTGTGCGCCGCACGATCCAGTGTCTTCGCGATCTCCACATAATCCTCCGCAGACTTACATGCCGCGGCTCCGATCAACGCAATCGGTGTGACGGAAATCCGCTTGTTTACGATGGGAATACAATATTTCTTCTCAATCTCCTGACCGGTGTAAACCAGATCCCTGGCCACCGTTGTAATTTTGTCGTAAATCTTCTGATTCAATTTATCCAGATCCGCGTCGATGCAATCCAACAGACTGATGCCGAGAGTGATGGTACGGACATCCAGATTCATCTGACTGATCATCTGATTTGTTTCGTTGACTTCATATATATTAATCATGGGTGTATCTCCTTGTGCGCCCTGTAAAAATCCTGCCTGATTTTCTTTTCTTTACTCCGAAGTGCCTCGCCCATTCATAAAGCTTCGCTTTATTCATGACCGCCGGGCATTCGCCCTATAAAAATCCTGACTGTCAGTCCTGGCTGCAGGCAGGCAGTCTGACAGTCAGTGATTTTTGCACTTCTCATTTAGATGCGGTGCATCATTTCGAATATTTCTTCGCGCTGGCATCGAATCACTACACCGATCTCTTTTCCGATCTCATCCAAATCCGCGGAACACTCATCAAAAGGCTTATCCGAAGTATTCAGATCCACGATCATCATCATGTTAAAATAGTCCTGTACGATGGTCTGTGAAATATCCAGTACATTGATATGCTGATCTGCCAGATAGGTACACACTTTCGCGATAATCCCGACGGTATCTTTACCGACGACGGTAATTACAGTTTTGTCTGTCATTTTTTCTGCCGTGTTTTCTGCCATTTTCAAATCTCCTTCCTGTTGCTTAGTTTTTAAAAAACGATCATCTCAGAGACAGCGTCCCGCTTCGCCACTTCAATGGGAAAATCCGAGCCTTTATATGGATTATCTCCCAATGTCACTTCCATCTTCACACTCTCGCAGGCAAGCTGCGGATAATTATTCTCCTTACTCAAATGCCCCAGCACAACCTTCTTTAAGCGGTCATGAAGCACTTCTCCCAGGAGCTGCCCGGAAAGCTCGTTGGACAGATGACCCTTCTCGCCCAGAATCCTCTGTTTCAGATAATACGGATAAACGCCGACCTGAAGCATATGTACATCATGGTTCGCCTCGAGTAATAGTACATCCAGCCCCTGCAGCCTGTCCACCACCGAATGGTCATAGATGCCGAGATCTGTGACGACCGCCATGGACTTCTGTTCCTTTCTCATGATATAAGCAACCGGTTCTGCCGCGTCATGAGACGTTGAAAACGGTGTAACCGTCATATCGCCGACGCGAAACGGCACTTCCGGCGAAACCGTCCGAAACAGGGTGTCATCGACGTCCCCGATGGAATGATGATCACGAATATAATCGATCGTTCCCTGTGTGGCGTATATGGGGAGTCCGTATTTTCTTGCGATCACACCAAGACTTTTGATGTGATCTGAATGTTCATGGGTCACAAGAACACCATCCATCTCAGCCGTTTTCAGGCCGATTTCATTCAGGCCAGCCTCAATCCGTTTCCCGCTGATTCCGGCATCAATCAGCAGATGACAGTGCTCCGTCCCCGCGTAAATGCAGTTCCCGCTGCTGCCGCTGGCTATGCTGCAAAGTTCCATGTATTCCTCCACTGTTTCATAGCGGTCTGATCATCCAATATATTCATCCTCTTAACCGTACCGACATGTTACGACTCTGCCTGCGGAAAACATTTCTTTTCTAAAATCAAATCAATCTGACGAAACGCCTGCTCCGGCGTACCGTTATTATCAATCTCCTCCGCACAGTGCGTGCGGAATGTCTCCTCGGACATCTGACTCGCGAACATACGGTCAATCTTTTCATCCGAATATCCGCGGTTTTGTTTCAGCCGCTTCCGTCTGTTTTCCTCTGATGTATAAATATACCACAGTTCATCACAGATTGCATCATATTTTTCTTCAATTAAAAGCGCCGCCTCGAGAATCAGAAAATCAAACTGCTCTCTTTCATTTTCATATTCGTATTGTTCGGCCACATACATTTTGACCGCAGGATGAACCACGCGGTTTAAAGCCTCCCGCTTTTCGCTGTCTGAAAAAAGAACGGACGCAAGCTTTGCATTATCAAAATTTCCGTCCGGCTGCCATACGTCCTCCATGCCGAACATCAGAAGCAGCCTGTCATAACAGACGCTTCCCGGCTGCATCAGCTCATGAGCGATCTCATCCGCAAGCATGACACGGCAGCGGTAATTCTCTTTCATGTAATTTAAAATCGCGGATTTCCCGGCTCCGACGCCGCCTGTGATTCCGATAAAAAACATCTGTCTCTGTCCTTTCCGCAAAATCACCTGACAAAATTCGTCACATACTCCCGCTCCGTCTCCGGCAGCGGCACGCCGTTCTCAGAACCCACTTTAAAACAGCGCATCATCCACGACAGATTCCGGGCAAGATTGCGCATGGTCTGCATCCCCTCAGCGTCCGCCTCCGCTTCCCCGGGCACACGGCCGTGCACCAGATTCCAGTAGGTGGAACCCGCCACCGGCATCCGGCAAATGCCGAAATATTTGTTCATCACATCAAAGGACGCGCTTGTCCCGCCTCTTCTTGCCACCGCAACAGAAGCGCCGGGCTTAAAGGCAAACGACGCACTACTGCTGTAAAATACCCTGTCCAGAAATGAGAGGACGCGTCCGCTCGGATGAGCATAGTATACCGGCGTTCCGAATACGAAGCCATCCGCCTCCTTCGCCTTTGCGATAAACGCATTGACACTGTCATCGTCAAACACACAGCCCTGCTCACTGCACTGACCGCAGCCGATACAGTCACGGATGGGTGCGCCTCCAATCTGGAAAATCTCATAATCAATCCCCTCACGTTCCAACTGCATCCCGATTTCCAGTAAAGCGCGATTCGTGTTCCCGTCTTTCTTTGAACTTCCGTTTAACATCAAAACTTTCATACTTATCATCCGCCTTTCATATCTTCCGAATTTCTTTATAAACCTTTATGAACTACTGACGCAGTATGCCAACATCCATAAAACTTAACCTGTCCCGCAAAAACCGATGCGCCTCAGTGCGCCTCAAACCAGTTCTCACCCACGTTCATGTCCACTTCCAGATCCACGGAAAGCTCCGCCGCCCGGCGCATCTCCTCCGAAAGAATCATCTTCACCTGTTCGATCTCATCCCGCGCCGTCTCAACTAACAGTTCATCGTGCACCTGCAGGATCAGCCTGGACCGCAGTCCCTCCGCCTTCAGTCTCCGATACCCACGGATCATGGCAATCTTGATGATATCCGCAGCCGTTCCCTGAATCGGTGAATTCATGGCAATACGCTCCCCGAAAGAACGCTGCATGAAATTGCCGGAAAACAGTTCCGGCACTGGCCGGCGGCGTCCGAACATCGTCACGGCATAACCGGTCTCCTTTGCGTCTGCGACCATGCGGTCGAGATAACTCTTTATCCCGGGAAATGTGGCAAAATAATTTTCAATATATTCCACCGCCTCTTTGCGGGAAATACTCAGGTCCTGACTCAGCCCAAAGGAACTGATGCCGTAAACGATGCCGAAATTCACCGCCTTGGCGTTCCGCCTCTGCAAGGGCGTCACCTCATCGATCGGCGT
>Ga0192240_10335_pt1 | contig 20954 bp, 22 predicted proteins | sample Koala_Koa27_H3_FD_131237 | JGI IMG/M metagenome (GOLD analysis project Ga0192240, IMG submission 131237) | Enriched cells from koala feces incubated with labeled cellulose particles, San Francisco Zoo, California, United States - Koala_Koa2-7_H3 ...
CAGGTCTAACAAAGAATCGAACCTTTCCCGGACAAACGGAGACCGGATCTGCAAACCATTTACCTCTACCACTTCGTGCAGGTGTGTCTTGGCCTCCTCTCCTACCAGATAGTAAAATTCCTTCTGTTCATTTACGATCCGCTGAGGCGCCGGGGAATTACCCTACAGATCGCCACTACTTATCACCCGGTCCTGAAACGGATGGAATGGCAACTGGCAGGAAGTCTGGGGCTGATCCTGCTCCTGCTGGTCAGCATGTTGTTCCAGGCTACCACAGTGGTGAAACAATACCGTGTAGATACGCTCCGGAAGAGTTTCGTACATACCATGATCCATGAACTCCGGCGACCGGTGCAGACCCTGAAAATGTGGGTGGCTTTGCTGCGGGATCAGGAGATGCGCGGGGATGAACAGGCCATCGGAGAGGTATTGCGTGACTCTATGTTCGAATTAGACAACCTGTCTGCCTATCTGGGGAAGCTGAAAGATATGACTCAGGCCGATTATGAAGATACTCCGCTGCAAAAGGTCTCTTTCGATCTGAAAGAGCTGGTGGAGAAGGTGATCCGTCTGACACCGCGGCCCGCGGATAAGAACATACGCTTCGTACCTGTGTACGACATGCAACAGTCTTGTGCGACAGCAGATCCGGTGCATGTGGCCAATGTGATCCAGAACCTGATCGAGAATTCTATCAAATACTCTGACGGGGAGGTAGAGATCGGTATTTACTGCCGCCTGTACGACGGGAAACTGGAGATTACGGTCAGCGACAACGGCTTCGGTATCCCGGCCACGGAACAGACCTATGTCTTCGATAAATTTTACCGGGGCCGGCAGGCTGCCGGATCCGATATTCCGGGGATTGGCCTGGGACTGAGCTATGTGAAACTTATTACGGAGGCGCACCAGGGCGAAGTTAGTCTTCGGACTGAGCCCGGCAAGGGAACAGCCATTACGCTCCGGATACCACAGTATTGTATATGAAACCGTTGAAAATACTTTTCGCAGACGATGATCTGAAGTATTCCATGCTGCTGAAGAAGTTTCTGGAGCGGGAAGGATACGAAGTGACCTACGCGGGAAACGGGCGTATCGCTCTGGAACAATTTCCGTTGGTAAAACCCGATCTGGTGTTGTTGGACATCAATATGCCGGAGGTGAATGGGTTTGAGGTGGCCGAACAGATACGCGCGGTGGATAGTAAAGTCTTGCTTTTCTTTTTGTCTGACCGCTCGGACAAGGCAGACCGTCTGAAGGGGTTTGATCTGAAAGGGAACGACTATCTGGCCAAGCCTTTTTATCCCGAAGAGCTGATTGCGCGCATCCGGGAGCGTTGCGGACCAGCGGAAAGAGGGGCTACGGAAGAGGAGGTGTATCGGTTCGGACAAACGGTTTTCAACTACAGTACCAATGAGATCCGTACAGGAAGCCGCAAAGCCCTTATTACCTCGCGCCAGGCCGAATTGCTGCGTATACTGGCGCGGCATCCAGGCGTAGCGGTGGATAGGGAGGTGCTGATCGAAGCGGGATGGGGACATGTCTCTTATGCCAATTCGCTGGCGCTGAATGTACAGATCACTTACCTGCGCCGGGCACTGAAAGCAGACACTACGGTGCGGATCGACGCGCTGATGAAAAAGGGATATGTGTTGAGAGTGGTAGGTTTTGAGTTTTGAGTTCTAAGTTTTGAGTTCTAAGTTCTAAGTTTTAAGTTTTGAGTTCTAAGTTTTGAGTTTTAAGTTGTAAGGCATAGATGACTTATTTTTCAGAAACTCACATACGTTGTCACGAAATAGCTTCTACTTTTTCAAAATCGGATTGATTTCAACCTCTTTCAGTCAATCAGCGTGTTTCCAGGTACTATAAAGACTTAAGGAGATCCTCATTTTTCTATATGGGAACGGCCTCTTCACATACGTAATGAATAGCTGATCTGCTATAACTTATAACTTAGAACTCAAAACTTAGAACTTAGAACTCAAAACTTACAACTCAAAACTTACAACTCAACACTTCCCCCTTCACCATCCCGGATTCTGGGTCATATTCGGATTCATAATAATCTCATGAATCGGAACAGGAAGCAATCTGTATTTTAATTCCCAGGATTCCATCACTCCCCAACGCAGGTTGTTGGCGATGGGATTGCCTAAGTGACAGGTCTGATACAAAGCTTGTATCTCAGTCAGGCTTATGCCGGTGAGAGTTTCCCTGCCGTTCTTCTGGTTAAATAGATTGACAGATTCAAGAGCCTGCGTAGTATTCCCTAAAGCCAGTTGCGCTTCGGCATTGTATAGATAGATCGCGTCGGACATCTCCGGATAACGCCGGATCAGATCGGTACATTGTTCAGAAGCCTCTGTGTAATTCTCCATCCATAGTTCAAAAACAATACGATCTTCCGCCACATATTTCAGATCAGCCTGTTGGAGGCGCGGGTAGGCCTGGATGAGTTCATCATGTACGAAGAGGTGGACTTCTGCCACCGGAGTGCGGGTAATACGGAAACTTTCCTCTATGGACAACAGGCGTGTAAGCAGAGGAACATCTCCGTAGAATTAAGTCAGATAGAGGTGGGCCTGCGCGCGGAATGCCCGGCAAAGCCATATCCCTGCTGTGTATGCCTGCCAGATCTCAGGCCTTTGTTGCGCATCATTCAGCAGGGTATTTGTCAGATGGATCACACTGTATGCCTCGGAGAAGAAAGTGGAGATCCGGTGATCGGCGGAGTTGATTTGTGTACGTTGTTCTAAGGTAGACAATTGTGTGCTGTATTCCATATAAAGGTCATACAAACCCTCGAACCTGTTTTTGCATGCCTGTATCATCTCTTCCGGTTCCGGATAGTCCGGTTCCGCGATAGAAATATATCTCTGCACCAGATGTACCTCTATATAGTGTGTATCTTGGTCTAAGGGAGCATACTCTACTTTATCGCTGTCGGAGATCAGTCCGTCTTCGTCCCTGTCAGCCAGTTTCGGACCCCCTATGTATTTCTCAACGTTTGTATAGGCTGGATAGTTATCCATCTCTTCCCGGGAAGTAAACACTCCGGTTACTAACCAACCGTTGTACAGATTGGTATGTCCGCTTTGCAGGCTGTACGCGGTAAATCCGGCGTAGTCATCCCGCAGATCTGCCAGAGAGGCAATACCGTTGCGGTCTGTATGGATGTCCAGCAGATGACTCAGCGCGTCGTTATACACAGAGAGTTCTGCTTCTGTGGCCAGGGTCCTGACTACGGTGCCCTCTTCCGAAAGAAAGTATTCATACACCTGGAAGACATATCCCTGTGTGATCTCCTGTATCTCCGGAACTACCTGTCCGACGGTATAAATGGCATATTCCGGAAGGAGGTTCTCTTCTTTCAATTCCACTCCGTTGATCCGGAGATCTCCGTTGTCACTGACCTGGATGCTCAGCAACGACCCGTTGACGGAGAGAAGACTGGTCTCTTTTTTGAGTTGTTCGCGTGTGTATTTCCCTTTCACAATGTGACGTTCCATCAACTCCTGGGGAACAGGGGCAGGCCCCACAGCGCGGGTAAGAGCCTGATTGGTAAAGGCGAATACCGTCAGCTCCTCGTCTTCTTGCCAGGTGTCTGTATTCATACCCCTGAAAAGTCGGGTGAAGGTACTCAGGTCTTCCATCTCTTCCATACCGGAGATCAGATCCGCGAATTTCTCTTCTGTGCCGGGATCGGGGTTGGGTTCCGGACCGGGATCCGGATCGTGGTTGTCTGTACAAGCGATTAGAAATCCGAACAAGGGTAGCCACAATAGGGCATTGAATCTGAGTAGTTTCATCAAACAAATGAATGGTGTGAATGTATGTATAGTAAATCTGAAAAGTAAAGATAGATATTTCTATCCGATTCCGGAACGATTCCAGAGGTTTTAACATATAAAAGTTTACATCCGGTACCGGACTTCTTTTTCTGACAGGGTTTCTTTGTTGTTTTTCCGGAAAATTATCTGAAATTCCGTTTTCATAGAACAAATCAGGGTGTTCGTAGATAAAATTTGTCCCATTGTGTAGCTGGCTTTATCTTTGTCTCTGCCATTGTTTTGTCTGCGACAGGCCAGAGGGAGTTCCTTTACCTGCTGGCATATATGGTAACTTTTTGAAAGAAAAATAAGTTTGATTAATATTAAAAATGAAACACAAATGAAGAAGATTATCGGAATGTTGTTCGTAATTACTTGTCTGACTGTTACTACTGTACAGGCCCAACGGGTTCAGTGGGGAGCAAAAGCCGGTTGGAATCTCTCTAATCCCAGCTTCAGCGATGACGATGCGCAGCCTTACAAAACCGGGAAAAAAGTCGGATATTATATCGGTCCTACCGTGGATATTTCGCTCCCGCTGGGCGGACTGGGTGTAGATGCCTCTGTGTTATTTTCCCAGCGCAATGTCAGGGGCGGAGAGTATCGCACCAAGATCAAAACCTTGAAGCAGACCGGGATAGAGATACCGATCAACCTGAAATATAACTTCGATGTGAACGACTATGTGGATCTATTTTTGTTCAGCGGACCTAATCTGTATTTTGACTTTGCAGGTGACAGTAAGAAAAAGACCTATATGCATGTTTTCAAAAAGAACTCTCCTCAACTGGGCCTGAATATCGGTGCCGGCGTGAAGGTGATCGATCATGTTGTGTTTAGTTTCAATTATGTGCTTCCGTTCAGCAAAACCGCGGAGTACAATCACTATTCTTACAAGACCAGGACCTGGCAGGTCGGACTCGGGTACCTGTTCTGATACATATATCCGGAAAAGAACAAGCCATATCTTAACAAATTTTATAGAAATGTTGCGATATGGCTTGTTTTTTTATGCATGCTTATAAAGAAATTATGATATAAGCGGGATAGAATATACGAATATGAGATCGTATCTCTTTATTCCTGAATCACTGTATGACGAACCGCATAGTCGGATCTTATCAACCAGCCCGATCATCGCGCTCAGAACGATCCCAGTCGTCTTCTTTCGCTTTCAGCCGCCCCTTTTCCTTTGTAGGTCTTCATCTTATTGAAGTTGTATCTGACAGATACATAGACAGAGCGGTTGTCGTTGTTGGCCGATTTATAGTAATGTATATTTTCATAGAACATATCCCATTTTTCCCTGTATGTGTTGAATACATTGTCTGCTCCCAGAACTAAGGTGAGTGAGTTGTTGAGCAATCGCTTCTGAATGCGTACATCTACATACGAGTTCGCCTGGTTTTTAGAAAAGCCTCCATGATGTCCCTTCTGATATTCTCCCTGCACCACACATACGAATTGTTTCGGCAATCTCAGGACATTGTATAGACTCACATAGACATACGGCGTATGGTAGCTTTGAGTTTGTCCCTGATACTCCATACTCAGGAACTGTTTCTGAAAGCCAAGGGTGATCTCGGGATTCCATATCTTGAAAAAGGTAGGATCCCACACAACAGACAGATTGATCTGTTTATAATCTTCCACATTCATGAATGTAGACAGTGTCACCGGACTATCCGGCTCGAACTGTCTGATGATGAAGAAAGAATTGTCTTTGATGAATTTGAACGAGGAGAGCAGGTAGAGATTGCCATAGGACAATGTATAATTCAGATCGTTGACAAATGAGTTTTTCAATGCCGGATTTCCCCCTTCGTAAGAAAAAGGCGAATTGTACTGGATGTCTCCCCGCAATTGATAGTAAGAAGGTTTGTTGGTTGTTCTCCGATAGCTCAGAGACATATTCATCTTCGCGTCTAAGAGAGCGTAGGAGAGAGTACCTGTGGGGAACACATGGTCGTAGGTCTTGCTTTGCTCCTGATTTTTGACCCGATCCAGATAGTAATCGAATCCCAGATGCTCATACCTGACTCCGGCATACGCGCTGAAATGGTTATGAGTATATTGATAGGCGATGAACAGAGCCAGGAGGTCTTGTGTATTTTTTGTATGACGTTGGGGCAGATCCTGTTGCAGTTCTTCGTTATCGTTCTGATAGCTGGTTTTGTTGTGTGTATAGCTATATTCTCCTCCGAACTCCAACTGTCCTTTTCCTATCTGGCGGTTGATCTCCAGTTTCACTGCTGCCAGGTTGTATCGGCTGTTGCTGTAGCTTCCGGTGAATTCTTCGATGTTTTCCGGATATACAGTTGTAAAAAGCGCGTCTGTGGAAGAGTTTCCATGCGCGTAGTCGACATTCAGATGGATACCGAACTCTCCGGCACGGCCACTGTAGAACGCGTTCAGATAGCCATTTTCTCCGTCGGGCCGATAGTCTCCGGTGTTGTTCAGATCGGTCTGATAAATTCCATCCTCTTCGTAAGACAAGGTGCTACGAATATCGTAATTGCTTTTGCCGATCCGGGAAAAGTTATATTTCACTCCCAGGCTATGATCCGGGTGCAGGTCGTAATTCATTCCCAGACCGGTTCTGTATCTCAGATTATTCAGATCCAGTTCCGTGCGTCCGGCCACCTCATGGAAGTGATGGTCTGTAACGGTGGTGACATTGTCCTGCCTGTTGCGGGTCCTGGAGTCCCACACGGCAAAATTCCCGAACAGATCCAGTTTGTTGGTGGTGTAATTGAGATTGACCTGGGCATTTTCGTTCCACTGCCGTTTCTTTTCCAGTTTCGTGTATACAGTACCCGACCACCCTTCGTCTTCTCTTTTCAGCGTAGTGATCCGGATCACCGCGCTCACCGAAGCCGGATATCTGGCACCTGGCGAGGTGATCACCTCTATATTTTTGATCTGTGAAGAGTTTAACTGTGCCAGTTCTTCGTTGTCACGCACTTCGCGGTTGTTGATATAGATCAGTGGAATACCTTTTCCAAACACCTCTATGTTGTCGTTCCTCACATTCAGTAAAGGCAGGCTTTTAAGTACATCTGTAGCATTTCCCGCGTCTTTGAGAGGGCTATTATTGATAGTTGCTATAAGAGACCCGGCTTTCATGGCATAGGGACTCCTTCTGGCGGAGATCACTACCTCGTCTAAGGCTTGCGCGCTCTCGTTCAATACAATAATTCCCAACTGCGGTTGATCTACAGTCAGGATCTTACTATCGTAGCCTAAGCAGGATATTTCTATCAGGATCCGGTCAGGTGCATATTCTCCGAGCGGCATATTGAATTTTCCTTCTCCGTCGGTAATGCACCCCGAGAGGAACAGGGAATCTTTCGCGGATTTCATTACTACATTGGCAAACTCCACAGGGGTTTGTTGTCCGGATTGTACCACCCCTGTAATGTGGGATGTTTGTTGTGCCAGACACGCGGGCACAACAAACACGATATATACACACATTAAAAAAAGGTTCTCATATTTCTTCTTGTTTGAATGACCGGTTTTTCCATTTTTTGTAATGCATCTGTAGAAAAGGTTCAATACCATTTTCCTTATAGAGCGAACAGAAATTATATTTTCCTCCATAGTATTTATTCCGTACCCGTTGCCAGGCGCAACCACCTGTACACACAGGTAAAAAAAGCACTTCCGGCAATTGGTATCCGATGTCCATCTTCCATCTATCGTGTATCTGTTAAAGAGTGTAGGATTGGTGAGTTTGGAAGAGTAGATATAACCAACGATCCTCTCTTTTATACCCATATCGTTCCAGCATTTATACAATTCTCCCTGTGGTCCAATTACATATCCGCCGGTAGAAGTAGCTACACATCCTTTGCTTGGTGTCAGAAAAGGATAATATCCCAATTTTACTACGCCTTCTTTTTCCAGTTTATCGTAGAAAGTAATCATATCTTTCTGATGCATAGATTCACATATAAGCTGGGTCTGTTGATCGTCATTTATTTTCAAAAAACCGGGATATATACTGAAATTTCCGGACAATCTTGTGTTCAGTTCTTTGTGTAACAGAGAGTAGCCGTGCTGATTGTCTTTACCTATATTGACTCTGATCGCTAAATGAGTTTGTGGCAAATGTAACAAAACTTTTTCAATATTTGCCAGGATTTTATGATAAGTGCCCTTTCCGTTACAAAGGATGCGGGTTTTGTTATGTTCCTCTTCGGGCCCATCAATGGTTACCTGTATACGAGGCAATGGGTGCTGCTTAAAAAAGTCAATGACTTCATCTGTAATGCTATATCCATTGGTTACCATACTTTGTGTAATGAGTCTCGCTTTACATTTTGATTTTATTTCTTCGATAATTTTTTTGATAGCTTTAAAGGCCATTAATGGCTCTCCTCCATACCAATTGATGCTTGTTGATAAACCGGATCAGGTGATCAATCATATCGTCGTTCATGGTCACATTAGGCTTGGATTCTTCGTAACAATAAGGACACCTGAAGTTGCAGGCAGATGTGGGTGCCAGAGACAAAGACAGGTGAGAAGTGGAGAATGTTTCCAGATGAGCTTTCATCTCACATTGATTGATATAGGCTTCATCTTCGCCGGAACTGATCAGAATCCTGACTTTTTGAAAGGTTTTTATGTGTTTTTCGGAAAGAAGAGATAAAGCAGCAGTAGAGGGATTCTTTTTGTAAGCATCCAATATATCATATATAGTCTTATCTAACTTAATAAAAGCGTTTGTACAGGCATTATAAACCAGATATTCGATCTGATCGGCTTCTTTATAGCTAAACAAGTGAGTATATCTGGATACGATTAAATGTTCCATATTTAGTTTGTTTTGAAATAAGTTTCTTTTTGGAAAAATAGAGCCTTCACTATATTTTCTCTTACATCTTGTGGATAGAGCCAAAGGAAAAAGGTAATTATATACTCTGCTTTTTCTGAATATCTTTTATTTAATATATGATAGAAAAGGAGTGACGAAATCCCATATGATTTTTAATTCTTCATATTCTTATTCCGGAATATATAAAAAGCGTCTTCGAAAAAATGCTACTCTGAATACATGTTATCCGGGAATGCTTGGATTTATCTATTAAAAATGATTATCAAACAATAGGAATTTCTTCGTTTATCAAAAATTTATACTAATACTTCTGTCTGCAGATATCTGTTTCCATCTTCCGCAGACAGGAAGTATTGGTTTTATTAGATTACTCTGAGTTCTCCTTCATCTATCCCCGGCCGCAGCTTATCATTGGTCTGACCGTAACAACCGTTATTTACATTGCAACACTCTCCAGCAGCTGCAGCACCACCCTGGATCTCTTCCAGAAGATCATTCGCAAGAACTTCTCCGTCCTGGATAATTTCTACTTTTTCAGTCTCATCGTTTTGTTTCAAAATTTCTTTGTTCATAATTTTTTAATTTAATGATTAAACATACATGTGATCACTCTACAAATGTAAATGTGTGTAGTCCAGACATACTGGACTGTATATATTTTCTGACTATTTTTTATGATTTATTATTCGGGCACTATTTGATGAGCTATTCGTTGGCACTTGATACATATTATATATCTTATGCAAATGCGTAGGTGCTGGTTATTTCCTTCTGTTACGGAAACGATATTCTTCTGGGTGAGTGTTTTGTCCTATTCATCTTTCCACATTATATCTGTATGAGGAATATGGTGAATGAAATAAGTAGAAATCTCATTTTCATATTTGTTACTTTCAATAATGCAAAGAAATAAACCTTCAGTTCGGTGAAACTATATTGATACTTTGTTTATGTACTGTTTTTCTTTAAAACTATTCTATTCAGATCGTCCGACCTTTTACATAATAGATAAATATATTCTTTACTTATTATTTACTGCATTGATTATTGTTGTATCCATTTCATTACAAACGATCTCTTTGTGGTAAAAAACAGATAAGGGAAACAATGTCAGTATAATTCCCCGGATCCACATGGCATTTATCTCTTGTGGCAGATACTGCATCAGTCCGAACGAAGGTTCCCCCACTACGAACCGACCGTTGTACATACCATAGTATACCACAAATTCGTTTTCACCCAATTCATTCTCTGTAAACAAAATGGCAGGAGTACAAAGCTTCTCCAGCCGGTTCAGGCTATACAGATGTATTTCTGCTTCAAACTCCAATCCGTGAGCCAGTTCTTTCAGGTGTTGCAATGTCACTGTATAATCTGGCTGCCTATCTGAAACAAATACAGATAAGGGAAAACGCTCGTCATAGAAACGGACAATGGATGCTAAGCAAGCCATACCGCCCGGACAATCGCGATCAGTCAGGAAGGTTCTTTTTATCTTATCTATCTGTATCATATACGTTTGTTCAGGCAGAAATTAATATCCCAGCTTGTTTTTCATTGCCGGAGAAAAGACACATCGCGGGTCGGGATAGTCCCAGCACTCTTTGCCATAGGCTTTGATGATATCGCTCCAGCATCGGTTGCGCCGACGGAAACAGGAGTCGAACAAAAGGCACTCTTTGCAGTGACTCTTTTCCTGAATGTCTTCGCGTGAGAGATTGGCCAGCCGGGAGGCCTGTGGCGAATTCCACACCTCGGCCAGTCCGGAACGGGTGACATCTCCAATGATAAACCGGGGGTTCCAGTAGAGTTGTTCGCAGATCGTCACCTTACCGTCCGGAAGAATGAACATGTGCGTATTCAATGCCGAACAGGCTGCTCCCCGGAAATGGGCACTTCCGTTGGTTTCCGTATGGAATTTTCTGTGGAGCAGGTCTCTGTTGAGCAGGATCGGGAAAGGGGCGGCAGGACGAATAAACTCTTCGATGTATGCGAATATCACTTCTATCTCTTCTCTGGGGGCTTTGAGCCGGGAGAACTCCTGATAATCGGCTGTAATGGAATTGCTTACCGGATTTATTCTCCAGTCTGTCAGGTGCTCCAGGGTACAGAGGAACCGGAACAGATCGGTCAGCGTCCGGCGGTTGCAGTTATAGGTGGTGAGCACCGAAGATACCTGATAGGGAAGTCCGCTCTGATCCAACAGCCGGATACTCCGGATCATCTCTTCTATGTAAGACTCTTTCATCCGCAACGTTTGTCGCAGGATCTGCGGGTCACAGGCATCTAAGGAGATCTGGATCACATTCCGGTATTCGGTTTCCCGCAGCCGGCAGATCTGCTCGGCTATGAGTGGCATTTTCGTAGACAGGAACTCCGGTGACATATCGTTTCTGACCAGTTCACTGAGGATAATGTCCCAATCGGGGTGCATCAGTACCTCACCTCCCATCAGGTTGATGTGTTTCACTTGTAGGTGAGCAGCCTCCTGTATGAGCTCCAGTATGCGGGGAGTAGACAGTGGCTGACGGACACGGGTAGAGGTATCCGCGTAGCAGTACGCGCACTGGGTCAGGCAACGATTGGTAAGCATGAAGGTGAGCAGCAGCGGGCCGGAATAGAACCGTCCGGAGGTAAGATCCAGCTTGCCGCATAGCAGCGCGTCCGGAGACAGCTGCTGGAGAGAGAGGTGACCTTCCGTCTCTTCCCGTTCGACAAGGGTGCGCACGGGAAAATAGATGGTATGTTCTTTCCAGGTGGTGTAGATCAGCTCCTGGTTCTGAATATAGGAGGATATAGCCTTTTCCATATAGGCTATATCCTTGTGAAAGTATTCGGCAAGTAACCGGAGATTCTCACCGTAGTTCCGGTCGTGGGTGAAGAAACTCAGCATTACAGCCTGAACGGGATGGATAAAGGTATACCAATCCTGTGTCTTTTTCTCAAAAGTCTGACTCTTTGAGAAAAGAACGATCCGGTGCCTGTCGTTTCTCAGCCGATAGGAGGGATTGAGTATATATGTCTTATTGGTCTTTCGCGTGTTCTGATGAATTATCTCTGCCTTCCGAAGTGAGTCCGCCCACATAGCAGCCCAGCCCGCAATATTCATGTTTATCCTCCGGATCTACGCCTCCCTGGATGGTGATGAGTTCCTCCAGTTCGAGGGTTTCATCCTGTACGTACCTCTCTTCGGCAGCCTGCGTGGGGGAAGAGACCTGTGTTTTTCCTGTTTTCTTTTCCTGATTTTTCATTTCTTGTCTGTTTTTTAAATGGATAATTTTATGTAATAAAAAGTGATTTCATATGTGGGAGCCGCCCCGCCGATGTTTTGCGGGCTTCTTTCTTATTTTTGTTTCAGCAACTGGTAAATAGGTGTGAATATCCGATTGAGAATGCTCCTGCTGGATGTGATGATCTCCGCGTTGCCGGAAAGACCGACCTCGTAACCGATCTGTTTGCGCGCCGTGGTCATCAGGTCGGCCGGCAGAGCGATCTCCACCGCGTAGCTTCGGTTGTAGGGCACATACGATACAGAGTTTACCTCACCCACCAGATACCCATAGGTATGGGCGGGATATTGGGCCAGTTCGATATTGACCTTGTTGCCGGGAGCGATTTCCGCTACTTCATTCTGTGAAAGGCGGATGTGCCCCACCGGATGTCCTTCCCGCCCGGCCATCACCGAACAGATGGTATCCCCTTCATTCACCAACTTGCCTATGCTCCAGCTTTTTCCCCAGATCACCGTGCCCTGATTTTTTGCTTTGATGAGGTACTTGTTTTCCCAGGCTTGTAGCTGATTGACCATGTTTTCGTAGGCCAGTTCCAGCATTTTGCGATTTCTGGCCATCTCCATCTTGTATTCCATCTCTAATTCGAACAACTCCCTTTTCATTTTCAACAGGGAGAGCTCGCTGGTTTCCGGGCTCTGTCCGAGGATGTTGAGTTCCTCTTGCAGGTATTTCTTTTTTTCCGGATACAGGGCGAATTCCTGAGCGATCATACAAGTACGCACTGCCTGTGTGAATTGCTCATAGGCTCCTGTCATCTCTCCCATGATCAGGTTGAAGGGATATTCCTGGAGTTCGGAAGGATCGTTGGTGCGGTAGTACCATTCTACCTTGGTGAGCAATCTGCAAAATTCTTTCACATCTTCCAGCGCAGCGGTATTTTTGAGGATGCCTACTGTATCTCCGGCTTCCACCCGCGACTCATTCTCCACGAAAAAGCAATCTATCGTTCCGGAGGTATTGGCGGTGATCCACTCCACGTTGGTCATATCATTAATGGTAATGTTCTGTTTCACCATATCGGGATAGCTGAACAGCGCGCTGCCGGTGATCAGGAAAGCGATCAGTCCGTAGACCACATAACTTCCGGTATGGATGAGCCAATGGGGCGGATTGCCCAGCATATCGTGGTTTTCCCGCGTATAGAGCTCTACCTGGCTCACCTTCTCCGGATCGGGTTTGTATATTTCTTCCATGATGTTCTGATTTATTCGTTCAATTCCAGCTGATTCTTTACTAATCCGTAGTAATCGCCCCGCAGAGTGATCAGCTCTTCGTGTGTCCCACTCTCTATGATATTTCCCTCTTTGAGCACAACAATGTGGTCCGCGTTCTTCACTGTACTCAGGCGATGCGCGACAATGACCACGGTCTTGTCTTTGAAAAAACGATCTAAGTTGTTCTGGATCACCTTTTCATTGTCGGTGTCTAAGGCGTTGGTGGCTTCGTCGAAAAACAGATAATCGGGGTCGCGATAGATAGCCCGCGCGATGAGAAGCCGTTGTTTCTGGCCCTGGCTCAGTCCCTGCCCGGTGCTGCCGATGCGGGTATTGTATTTCAGAGGGAGCGACTCGATGTAGCTGTGTATATTGGCCATCTCCGTGGCGTATACTAAGCGTTCTTTGTCTATGATATCGGTGTCCGGCGCGATGTTGTTGGCGATGGTATCACTGAATATAAACCCTTCCTGCATGACCACTCCGCAATGCCTGCGCCACTCTTTGAAGCTGATCTGGCTTAGCGAACGGTGGCCTATGCGTATGGTTCCTTCCGTAGGGGGATAAAAACCCAGCATGAGTTTGATGAGGGTGGTCTTGCCGCTTCCGCTCAGTCCGACAATGGCAGTGGTTTTCCCGGCGGGAATATCTAAGGTGAGTCCTTTGATCACCTTTTTAGACTTTGCCGAACCGTAGGTGAAAAAGATATTTTGCAAGGTGATCGGGTCTTTGCCGGAAACCGGATCGGTCTGTTCCGGGTCCTGGGTCTCTTCGTCCGGATTGCCGTGGATCTCTCCCAGACGCTCCAAACTGAGGCGGGCATCCTGCGATTGCTGCATGAAGACTACCACCTGCTGGATGGGACCCTGCATCTGTCCGATGATGTACTGAATAGACAACATAATGCCCAGTGTGATCTCTCCACGGAGTACGGCGGTGGCAGACAAGACGATGATAAGTATGTTCTTGACCTCGTTGATCAATACCGCACCCACCTGTTGCCATTGCTCCAGATTGAGCGAACGGATATTGATGTGAAATAAGGATGCCTGTATGTTTTCCCATTCCCAGCGTTTCTGTTGTTCGCATCCGAGCAATTTGATGTCCTGCATGCCGTAGATCAGCTGCATCAGGTTGTTCTGGTTGACAGACATCTGTTCGAAATTCTTTTTATTGAGGTCGGCCCGTTTACGCATGAATAATTTCACCCAGCCGACGTACAGTATACTGAAAAACAGGAAGATCAGGAAGATTTGCCAGTTGTATATGGCCAGGACAATGCCCAGGACAATGACTGTCACGGTAGAGAACAGGATATTCAATACCGATTGGGTCAGGAACCGTTCTATTTCCCGATGATCCTCTATCCTGCGGATCAGGTCTCCGGCCAGTTTGCTATCGAAAAATCGCATGGGCAGGCGCATGAGCTTGGCCAGGAAGTCAGAGATCAACGCCACATTGATGCGTGTACTGATATGCAGCAGGATGGTGCGGCGGATCACTTCGATCAGGGTGCGGCTGAATACCAGCATGAGTTGTGCCAACAGGATAAGCTGGATGAAATTGAGGTTGCGGTGTCCGATCCCCTGGTCTACGATGGTCTGCGTCAGGAAAGGGAAGACTAATTGCAGGATACTTCCTCCGAGCAGTCCCAGGATGAGCTGGATCACCATTTTCTTGTAGGGACGTACATACCTGAACAGGTACCAGAGCGAAAGTTTCTCGTACCTGATGGGTTCTGTTTCGTAAAATTCGGGGGTAATGTCGAGCAACATCGCGATTCCCTTCTCTACTCCTCCCTGAGAGGTACTGATCCAGCAAGCTTTGAACTCATTCTCTTCGTATTTCAGCAGACCATAGGCCGGGTCGGCAATGTAGAAGAAGGTTTTGTCTTTTTTTTCTCTATCTTATACAAGACTACAAAATGCACCTGGTTCCAGTGTATGATACAAGGCAGTCTGGATTGCTGTTTCAATTTGTCGATGGAGGTACGCAGCACGGTGGCCCGCATACCGATGGCGGTAGCGGCCTCACTGATACCCAGCATGTTCACTCCGGTACGCTGGATGTATGACTGTTCGCGCAGTTGCTGTACGGAGAATTTTTTGCCGTAGTGCCTGGCTATCATGCGCAGGCAGGTAGGGCCACAGTCCATCGCGTCTAATTGTCTGTAAAATTTAAATTTCATAGGCGTGTTGTCGTAATAAGTGCCAGCAGGCGGTCTGCCACCTGTTCCAGCTTTTTATTTTCCCGATCAAACAGGCGTTGTGTCTGTTGTAAGTTCTTTCTGAAACGCTTCTTGTTGCTAAGGATCTCTCCGATCTGTTGTTCCAACCTCTGGGGAGTGGTCTCGCGCATATCGGCATATATACCTAACCCGGCGTTTACGTATTTTATGGCATTGGATCGATGTTCTGTACGCGCCGACGATGGATAGGTGACCATCGGCAATCCGGCATATATACTCTCGATCAGTGTATTCAGATTGCCGGTGGTGAGGGCCACGTCGCACAGAGGCAACAGAACCGGTAGGTCCAACAGACGATAGATCGCCATATTTTCCGGGACCGGGAACAGGTTTTTTACCATTTCCGCATCATGGGTCAGCAGGATAAACTGGTAACGGCTGTTGGTTATGCAACAGTTTTTGACTACTTCATAGAACTTTTGTGTGTGCCTGCCCGGTTCTCCCTCCTCCAGCAGACCAACAATCAGTACATGCGAAGGATCGTCTTTCAGGCCCGGTACACGCTCCAGCAGGTGCTTCACGCGTGGAGAGGTGAGGGGCAGGCTGTATGCCGAAGGGGGCAGACCAATCACCGGTACCTCCTGAGAGGCTGTTTCTCCCAGTTGTGAAGTTGTCAGATAGACCAACCTTATTCTTCGTTTGTGATAGAAAGCGGCTTTTGCCTGTAAATGGTAGTCGAGCAACACCAGATCAGGGGTGAACCACCGAAGGTCGTCGGGATACAGAACGCGTCCGATACCTTTTTCGATCAAGCCAGAGGTAAAGGCAGAATCGGATGAATGGGTGTAATACACCTCATTTCCCTGCTCGTTCAACAGAATAGCAAGTTGTAGGGTGATCCGAATATGCCCCGTCTCCGGTAATATGTCGAAAAGGAAGGTATACATCTTCTGTTTTTCCCTCAGGCTGTTTCGCTGATAAACTTCTCTTTACAGGCTATGCAGCGGATATTGCCCAGAACCGAACACAGGTCCTGCCCATTGTAATAATAGGTCTCCGTGTAAACGTTGTACTCAATATCCAACATCAGTTCATTCCGCATATAAGACAGATAGTCGAAAAATACTGAACGGGAAAGATCTATTTTCTCCGCGAAACGCTCCGGATTCCCGGTGCACTTGCGTTGGATCAATGTATCCATGTATAGGATTTTTTTGAGATCTATATACTTCATAACAGTCATTTTTTATACTCTACAAGTCAATCATAGCTTTTTACAGGTCGAAAATACCTTGAAGATAGTCACCGTATGTATTGGTTAATTCAAGGATGTAAGTACCGTTGGGCAATGAATCCACAGGGATCCATATGTATGCGGTTTCTGCCGCGGGGACCTCTTCCTGGAATACCACTGTTCCGGTCTCACTAACTATACGAATCGTTATATCGCAGTTAGGAGATTGATTCTGTATAGTTACAGAGTATCCATCGGTATAGGCTTTGATGGGGATAGTAGGGGTAATGCTGCGTCCTTTAATTCTCCAACTACCATCTAAAGTGAATTCTTCTAATGATCTCTCCTCTAATCTTATTTCTGAAGAAAACATAGTTTGAGACCAAATACCTAACATAATAAATACAATTAAACGTACACTGAAATTCTTTACATTTTTTGTGTTCCATAGGGTTGATAATTTATGTTGATTTTGCATAAACAAAAATAGTATCGAAATCGGCTAAATCGATAGACCAAACAGGTACAAGAGATGGACAACAAAAAAGGTAATAAGCTTTTTTGTGCTTATTACCTTTTTTTGTTGTCGCTGAATATGGACAATTTATCCCTTTAATATTCCCATATCCAGAGATCCAGTGTTTGTTCCTGATTGAAGTTGTAACCTAATTTTTGAATGATCCGTTCTTTGAGTCTGAGTTTTCGTTTGGAGACCGAAGTGGGTGAAATGCCCAGCAATACTGCCATTTCCGGAATACCCAGACGTAGTTTAACCAGACAACAGATCTGCATATCGGTTTCCGTAAGGGTCTCAATCTCTTTATTGATCCGCTTGGTAAAATCTTCATAAAGCCAGTCGATGGTTTCTTTCACCTCTTCCCATTTAACCACATCCAGATACCGGGGAGAGGTTTTCAGTTCATTCAGGACTTGTGTCTTCTTTACTAACTGTCGGCAAAGGAATTTTTCACGTTCCTGCAGGTAGCGGTTCTTTTCTGAGAGAGTTTTCAGGGTTTTCAGTTCTTTTGACTTTTCCTGCAAAGAAGCAGAATACATAGATATATTTTCTTGTAGCTACTGGTTTTCCTGGTGTAGGAGATCATTCTGATTTTGGATTTCCCGGATGGCTTGTTGTTGCTCCTGAAACAATTCCTGCATCTCCTGGCTTTGCTCCATCTCCTGCGTGAGTTCCCGCAAATGACTTTCGTTGCGACTGATCAGGGACTGGTTCTCATGTATTTTAAGGGTATAAATACGGATCTGCTCTTCATTTCTTTGAATGGTACGTTCCTTCTGAATCAGTTTTCGTTGGTAAATGAAGATCAGGATGGCAATAATAAAAAGCAGTGATAGACAGATTAAAAGGGCACTGCGTAGGGTACGTTCCTTTTCTATCTGGAGTTGATTCTTTTCATTGAGTATCTTTTCCTGGTTGTATTTCTCCTACATCTCGATCAGAGTGCTACTACGATCTACTCTTTGAATGGAATCTGCATAGAATCGGTATTGATCACCATATTCCAGGGCTTTTTCGTAATTCTTTTCCTCTTTAGCAAGATTGTATAAAACCCGATAAGCAGAACGTTTGGTATATATATTATCTGTATGAATAGATTGTTTCAAATAATAATAAGCGGAGTCCCGTACTCCTAAACGATTATATATATCACCTATATCTAAATAATCTTGTTCTTTGGGAAGATTTTCTTTTATATTTATACTTAATGCTTTATAGGCATGTTGGAGTGCTAATGAATAATTCCCACATTCACGATATATCGCAGCTAATTCTCCTACTGCAGAACTAATTGTATTTGGTTTTTTGGATAACTTAGCTGCGTTAATTGCTTCTTTATAATAAGGAATAGATTCCTCATAGCTTTCAATCAAAGAATGAATACGCGCAATGTGTAATAATGCACTGGCAATATATACTTTATTTCCGGAAAATTCAGCATATTCTAATGATCTTCGGAAAGCTTCTTTAGCGTATTCATATAAAACACGATATACATAGATAGAACCTATCTCCAAATGTATTAAATGACCTAACTGATAATCCGACGTTTTTTCCACTTCTTCTGCTGCGTTCAATAAATGGGGTAAAGCTTTGTCCACATCTCCCCATTCTGCATACAATGCTCCTTTTAAATAGAGAGATAATGCTTTTCTCTGTGGATCATCTTGTTTTATAAAATAGTCATAAGCTATATTAATTAGAGAATCTGAAGATTGAGTCACATAATTCTTATACCTGGCCTGTGTCAGTAACAGACTCCAGGTGGCATATTGCAGCCGATCTGAAGGAGGGGGGACTTGCATCTGTTCCAGGATCAGCAACGCAGTGTCTGGGTATTCATACATGATCGCTTCTGCCTGATTTAATTCAGGCAGTAGGGATTGATTTGTATTTTGTTTACAAGAAAACAAAAATATCAACGTCAATAAAACAGATAATGTATAAGATATAGCAGTGTGTTTCATTGTTCCCATGTTTTTATATAATCAACAGTAAATATTGAATTTTTTTGCTTAGATACGAAAGCAAAAAATGAGATAAATGCAAATTAAAGCAAATTAAAGCATTTTTCCATTCAACTTACCTTTCTTTTTTTAAATAGCAAGATAAACTTTGATGACATTGCATAAAGATACATTGTTCTGATAAAAGAACTCTATTTGTCAGTACTCCCATATCCAGAGATCCGGTGTTTGTTCCCGATTGAAGTTGTAACCTACTTTTGGAATGATCCGTTCTTTGAGTCTGAGTTTTCGTTTAGAGACCGAAGTTGGGGAAATGCCCGGTAGCACGGCCATCTGCGGAATGCCCAGACGCGGCTTGACCAGAGCGCAGAGCTGCATATCGGTTTTAGTCAAAGTTTCAATCTTTTTACCAATTGCAGGCAAAGGAATTTTCATATTAAACAAGACACGCATAGATAGGACCTGTTTTCAAGTGTATCAAGTGTCTCCATTGAACATCTGTTGTTTTTTCAACTTTCTTTGCCGCGTTCAGGAGATACCGGAATACCAGATATACACCGGATGTTGAACATCTACTTCATAAAATAAACGTTTCATTCTACAGACCGACCCCACGCAGACAAAGGAAGAATCCCTGTCCTATCGCATCAGACAGGTTGATGCTGAATGTCAGAACGTATTTCCCAAGTCAACAGGTACACGTGTATATTCTGTAAAAACCCCTGTTTCCTATCCTGTCTTTTTATAGAAATCTACGAAACCGCGCGTTTGGTATACCGGGATCGCCCGTTTGTCTACCATTCCCGATCCGTCTTCCGGCGGACATTACCTTTGTTACGGAAATCAAAAACAAACCCTTTACAAATAACAACGATGAATAAAAGAGAAGTAATTACCCAAGTAGCTCTGGAATCGGGAATCGAAGAGAGTATCTGTCTCACAGTGATAGATACCCTGGAAGAAGTACTGACTCAGGAAGCCAACCTGTCCGGAGGGCGAAGAAAAATGGTAGATTTTGCCTATTCCATCCTATCGCGTATACGTAATAAAAGAGAACAGTCAGCCGGTCAGCAGAAGCAATAGAACCATCAAACACACCTGTTCCGTACAACACATTTAAAAAGAATCCATATGTCACATTCTGTTTATACCTATTTATTTCTATTGTTCCTTTCCCTGGGAATATCCAACTCTACCTTTGCTTAGGCTCAGCCGGGCATTCCCGTACAGACCATTCGGGGAGTAATTACGGATGCCGCTTCCGGACATCCCATACCCTATGCCACGGTTTGGCTCGGTGAGCAACCGGGCACAGGGGCAGTCACGGATGAGAAAGGGCAATTCAGCCTGCCTTCTGTTCCGGTGGGCCGACACACGATCCATGCCTCTTTCATGGGCTATAAACCCATGGAGTTTAAAGAGGTGCTGGTGACCTCTGCCAGGGAGACCTGGCTGGAGATCTCCCTGCGCGAGCGTGTCACAGAGCTGGAAGAGGTGTCTGTGCGTCCGCAGGTACACAAAGAAAAGGCCATGAACCCGATGGCGGTGACCGGGGCGCGTATGCTGAGCGTAGAGGAGGCCGGCAGGTATGCCGGAGGTATGGACGATCCGGCTCGCCTGGCCAGCTCCTTTGCCGGAGTGGCTCCCAACGTGTCCAACAATGGGATTTCCGTACACGGCAACGCCCCCCATCTGCTGCAATGGCGCATGGAAGATGTGGAGATTCCCAATCCCAACCATTTCGCGGATATCTCCACACTGGGGGTGGCATCCTCTCTTCACTCAGTAGTCAGGTACTGGGAAATTCAGACTTCTACACAGGCGCTTTCCCGGCGGAATTCGGGAATGCCGTTTCCGGGGTATTTGAC
>Ga0192240_10339_pt1 | contig 20836 bp, 21 predicted proteins | sample Koala_Koa27_H3_FD_131237 | JGI IMG/M metagenome (GOLD analysis project Ga0192240, IMG submission 131237) | Enriched cells from koala feces incubated with labeled cellulose particles, San Francisco Zoo, California, United States - Koala_Koa2-7_H3 ...
TCCCGGAACTGGAGGAGTACAGGGAGTGGTTCAAGGACTTTGCCGATCTCTATCGTGAGGACGGCATTCTCCAGGTCACTTGGCACACCAAGGGTCATCCCATGCACCACAGCGGCATGAGCCATCGCGCCATGAGCCAGCTGACCCGGGTTTTGTCCCTGGATTGGAAAAACGAAATCATCATTTTCACCCACATCGGTGACAGCTGGATGACGGAATCCGACCCCAACGGCTGGGACACTTATTCCCAGCTCCCCACCGAGCGATTCCAGCACCAGTATTTCGATGACACCAATCTGATTAAAAACATGGTCTTTGACCTGGATGTACCCACCATCGGGGCCATCCCCGGCCCTGGCTTCCACTGGGATTCTGCCATGCTGTGTGATGTGACCATCGCCTCGGAGGATACCTGGATGGAGGTGCCACACGCTCACGGCGGTCTTGTCCCCGGGGACGGCATGGGCCTGATGGCCCAGCACTATTTCGGTACCAAGCGGGGCAACTATTATATGATGACCACACGCCAGTTTACTGCCCGGCAGATGCTGGACTGGGGCATGGTCAGCGAGGTAACGCCCAAGGATAAGGTCATGGACCGGGCCTGGGAGATCGCCCGTATGTGGAAAACTATGCCCTATGAGAACAGGACCATCATGTCAAATCTGGCCAAGCGGCCTTTGAAGAAGCTGTTCGTGGAGGACCTGAAGCTGCACACGGTTTCTGAGCAGTATGGCTCTCTCCTTCGCGTCGCTGCCGGAGACCTGGGGGATGAAAACTCTGCCCAGCAGGATGAGAAATACATCTCCCGTACCAACGACTGGCGCTATACCTACGACCATATGCAGCAGCCACCCACCTGCGAGACCTGGGAGGCCTTCCGCAAGGAGCCGATCAAGTGGTTCAAAAAGGTGGAGGCAGGGGAGGAGACCAACCCCTATGCCGATGAGGTCAAGACTCCTTATCGTCCCAAGGCGAAATAGGATATATACCAATGAATGCAAAAGGGAGGTCCCCAGAAAGGGGCCTCCTTTTTTGATTAATCGGCAGAGACAGTCAGGGTGTGTCGTATAACCGGGGGGAGAAATCAGTAAAAACAATATGTATCTGCTCCAGCAGGGCTGTCAGGGTCGGACGCTCCGGGTCCGGTCCGTGGCATACAAGCTCGAAGCCCCGTCCGCAGGTGCGGGTATAAAGGCCGGTCTCGTGGAATCCGCTGCGCAGATAGAAGGCCTTGCGCCGTATGCGCTGGGCGTTGTTTTCCGCAGCCTCGTCCACCGGCTCGAAATCCAGGGCGATGGGCAAGCCCTCATATCGCCGGAACAGGGCCTTCAGCGCGGCGGTGCCATAGCCTCTGGCACGGAGCTCGCCGGAGACGGCGAAAAAGAGCAGATATCCGCAGTGCTGATTTTTCAGAAGCATCATAAAGCCGATCAGACGGTCTTCTTCGTATAGCCCCAGCAGCTCTGCGCCGGGCTGCCGGGCCAGATCGAACAGCTGCGGTGTCTCTACCCGCTCCCATGCGGGGAAGGCCTCCCGGTTTATGCTGTCCAGCAGCGGATAGTCGGGAGAGCCAGGTTCTATGGCTTTCAGGTCCATAATGCCGTCACATACTGTCCGGTGCGGTGACGCCCAGAATGCCCAAGGCGTTTTCCAGCACGATGCCGGTGTCAGCGGCCAGCAGCAGCCGGGCGCGGACAAGGCTTTCCTCCTCGCCCCGGATGCGGCAGGCGTTATAGAACTTGTGGAACCGGGAGGCCACCTCAGTGGCGTATTTATTGATGCGGGAGGGGTCCAGCTCCTGGGCGGCCTGGCGTATCTCCCCGGGGAAGGAAGCCAGGGCCTTGATAAGCTCCCGCTCCTGCGGGGCGGTCAGCAGGGAGGCGTCCGCCTTTTCTGCGGGCCTGTATCCATCCTCTGCCAGCAGAGACAGGAGGGACTGGATGCGGGCGTGGGCGTACTGGACATAATAGACCGGGTTTTCGCTGTCCTGCCGCACGGCCAGGTCGAGGTCAAATTCCAGATGGCTGCCGGGGCTGGCGTTGAAGAAATACCGGCAGGGGTCGCGGCCGATCTCGTCCATCAGGTCGGCCAGGGTCAGGGCCTTGCCCGTCCGCTTGGAGACCTTTACCGTCTCCCCGTTGCGGGTCAGACGCACCATCTGCATGATGAGGAAGTCCAGCGCCCGGCCGTTCAGTCCCAGCTCCGGGCAGGTCATGGTGGAGCCGAAGCGGATGGCGTGACCGTGGTGATCGGCACCCCAGACGTCTATGACCCGGTCAAAGCCCCGTTCCACGAATTTGTTCCGGTGATAGGCGATATCCACGGCGTAGTAGGTCCAGGTGCCGTCCGCCCGGCGCATGCACTCGTCCTTGTCCGCGCCAAAGTCTGTATTTTTCAGCCAGAGCTGACCGTCCTTCTCATAGGTATGGCCCGCCTGGGTGAGAATATCGATGGTCTCGGCCACATAGCCGGAGTCGTGCAGCTCCGTTTCCAGAAACCAGCGGTCGAAGCGTATGCCGTAGCGCTCCAGGTCGTCCCGCATACGCTGGATGTTTTTGGGAATGCCGTAGTCGATGAACGCCTTCTGCCGCTCCTGGGCGGGCATATGGAGATATTTGTCCCCCTCGGCGTCGTATATCTCCTGGGCCATGGCGCGGATATCGTCTCCATGATAGCCGTTATCGGGGAACTCCACCGCATCCTCGCCCTGGATGATCTGAAGATACCGGGCTTCCACGGAGCGGCCGAAAAGCTCCACCTGATGGCCGGCGTTGTTCACATAGAACTCCCGCCATACGTCCCATCCGGCCCAGTCCAGCACGGAGGCCATGGTGTCTCCCAGAACGCCGCCCCGGGCGTTGCCGATGGTCATGGGACCGGTGGGGTTTGCGGAGACGAATTCCACCATGACCCGCTTGCCGTTGCGCTCATCGGCCCGGCCATAGGCCGCGCCCTCTGCCGCGACAGCATCCAGCACGGCGGAATACCAGCTGTCTCCCAGACGGAAATTCAAAAACCCGGGACCCGCGGTCTCTGCGCCGGTATACCAGGTGCCCTCCAGGGACAGGCCGGAGAGAATATCCTCTGCCAGCTTCCGGGGAGCCATACCGGCGGCCTTGGCTCCCGCCATGGCGTGATTTGCGGCGAGGTCGCCGTTTTGAGTGTTTTTGGGGATGCTCACAGATCCGGGCGTCTGGGCCAGGGCTGGAGCTGCGGCGCGGATGAGCCCGTCTATCCCACGCTTAGCCTGTTCAATAAGGTCTGCCATGTCTGCTCTCTTTCACATTGATTTTGAAAAAATTGCGCCCCATAGGGGTGTTGTTCAGCTCTACGTCGTAATCGATTTCCATATCGCCGCCGTGTTCATCCAGGGATGTCCTAACGCGGTGAGTGTCCACGCCGAAGGCCGCGCAGCCCATGGGCGTGTCGCACAGGACATAATGCTTCTTGCCCGGCTGGAATATCATCTCCGCGGTGGCGCTGCCCTCCCGGCGGAGGATGACCCCCATGGGGCTGATGGAAAAGGTGGTCTGTGTCCCGTCCAGGCCTGTCAGGCTGCTCTCCTCATAGGTGAGGCAGCTGTGTCCGTTTTCAAAGCCATACTGTCCGGCGGTGATGAGGTTGACCTCGTCCCGCTGGCCGGAGGCGTCATGCTGGACGCCGGTGATGGAAATGATCGCGTCTGTCATGTTCATGGTTTTGGTCTGTGTTATTATGTTCTCTATCATATAACATTATCTCCTCTATGACAAGGAAAAGCGGTGTCCTATCAAATAGCTGCGGCTATTGTATCATCAGCGGCGGCGTATGTCAAAGCCGATATTGCAGAAAAACAGTAGCACATTGTGGAATAGTTGTGCTATAATACACATACGAGGAGGTGGGCGGCATTGACTATAGAGCTTACCGACAAGGAATTCAGGCGTTTGCTGGATATGGTATATGTGGGAAACTGGGTCCTCAACTCTGCCCGCGGAGAGGATCGCTTTGAGGATTATGACCTTTTGCAGGAAAAGCTGTTTGCCATATGCCCCAGCCGGGGGATGAAGACCCTGGTGGAGACTTGGCATGGCCATGTGTTCCCCTCCCGCGCCTATGAGGAGGGCGGTATCCATGAGGCCATTGCGGATTATGAGGATGCCGTGTTCTTCGATATCCTGGCGGAGGAGCTGGCCCGCCGGGACATGGAAGGAGAGGGCGCAGACCCGGGCAACGATTCAGAGCTTTTGGACCGGATGGAGGAATATTACAGCGAATTCGAACAGCACGGCCTGGACAATCTGATCGTGGATACGGAATGACTGAACAGCTATAAAAGCTATCTGCCTCTGCGCGGTGATATAGTTCCCTTAGAGTAGACACTCGAAAAAAGCAAAAATTCGAGACTACACTAAGGGGACTATTATTATGGCAAGAAGCAGTCACAAGAACCGAAAATACAGTACTGAAATAAAGATAGCAGCGGTGCAGTCCTATCAGGCAGGAGAGGGAAGCCTTTGAACTGTTTGTAAACAGTATCAGTCTATCAAAGAAAGCATACCCCCTTAGTGAGAGAAGTGGTAAAATAGAAGGACGGGGGTGTAAAAACATGGAGAACTGGAAAAAGGATGCACGGCGGGAGGTCGTGATGATAGACATAGATGCACTGGTACCGCAGGACCACCTGCTGCGGAAGGTGGAGAGGGTCATGGATTACGAATGACTGTATGAACGGCTGAGTCCATATTACAATCACGAAGTCGGCCGGCATGGAACAGACCCGGTCGTGCTCATCAAGATGGTGCTGATCCAGCATCTGTACGGGATACCCTCCCTTCGGCAAACCCACAGGGAAATACAGGTGAACATGGCGTACCGTTGGTTTCTGGGCTATGGTCTGCTGGATAACATCCCACACTTCGCCACAGTGAGTTACACCTTTTGCAAGCGCTTTCTTCCGGAGCTGGCGACGGAGATTTTTGAGCACATACTCAATAAAGCCCTGAACCTCAGGATGGTAGACCCCAGCGTTGTCTTCATCGACGGAACGCACATCAAGGCCTCAGCCAACAAAAAGAAGTTCCAGAAGGAACAGGTCAAAAAGGCAGCCAAGGTCTATGAAGAACAGCCTTGCATCTGTTCTTGCCTCACTTAATAGCGCTTTCTTTGACAGACTGAGCGGCGGCTCATCGTGAGCCGCCGCTGTTTTTGATTTTTATAGAGCAGGGGCCGCTTATTGCTCCTGCTGCTCCTCTTGCTGCTCCTCCTGCTGTTCCTGGGCGGCCGGACATTCTTCGCTTTCCTCCTCCGCGGGCTCGCTGGCTTCGCTGAGATAGTTGTAGACCGTATATTTTGAAATGTCGTAATACTTGGCGATAATCTCGCTGGCTTTGGTGATCTTAAAGGCTCCCCGTTCCTTCAAAAACTTGATACCGGCCATTTTCTGCTCACGGGTCATAAAGGTGACGGGGACCCCTATCATATCGATGGACTCATAGATCAGGGACACCAGAAAGTCGTCGATGCTGCTTGCAGCGCTGCCTCCGGACATATCGGCAGCGCACACGCCCACGTAGTCGTCGATGCTGTTTTTTGCTAGCTGCAGCTTGGTGATGTCGCAGCTTACGCTTACAGCACCCTGGACCGTATCCGTTTCATCCCGCAGATAGATCATGCTGGATTTCAGTGTCCGTCCATCGGGCGTGCGGGTGATGCAGTTGAATAGGCCCTCATGGGTCGTAGCGGTGAGATATGTCTTGGCCATAGGGTTCAGCTCTATTTCTAATACACTGCTGCCAAGCTTGCGTCCTGTCACATGGCCGTTGATGATGCTGACGATGGTATGCTCCAATTCCTGGCCGCCCCTGAAATCGTGGACCACAAATTCAGTGGTATCGCCAAAATACTTTGCCAAGCCCTGGATAATAACATTGAGGGACGGGAGAATATCGTCTATCAGTGCCATGGATGAACACCCTTTCTAAGTATTAAACGGAACAGGGACCCGGCCCACGGGCCGCGTCCGAATCCACTTGGAATATAAACGATTATACACCTTCTGAACCTAGCCGTCTATCTAAGTCAAATTAATCACCTGTTATTTTTTTGGTCATTTTCTGCTGTTTTGTGAATATAACGAAAAACGGCGAAATATTAAAAGCCGAATTTGTGAAAAATTACAATAATTACCATTTAAAAATCGAGACAACGAGCCGGATTTTCATGGAAAAATGGACAGTATCCAAAACGGGTGTTTGGATACTGTCCAAAGACTTTTATATAAGCTGCGGCTGCTTAGTGACGACCGCCGCCGCCACCGCCGCCATGGCCACCGCCTCCGAAGCCGCTTCCGCCACCGCCGAAGCCGCCGCCGCGGGAACCACCTCCGGGACCGCCGAAACCGCCACCGCGGGAACTGCCGCCTCTAGGCGCTCCGCCGCCGGGACCACCGCCGAAGCCGCCACCGCCGGGGCCCCCGGGTCCGCGTCCACCAGGGCCTCCGGGACCTCCGGGCCCACGGGGACCAGGGCCGCGGCGGCGATACCAATCCCGGTACAGTCCGGGTCCGCGGAACCAGAAGATGGGCCAGAAGCCGCCGGTATAGCCCCATCCCCGCATGCGATTATAGCGGTTCATGGAGACCAGCAGCCATATGACTACCAGCAGGATAATGATAGTAATGATCATAGAAGAACCTCCATTGGATCGAGATTGTGACTCCGTCATCGGGTCATAGTAGGTCAGGTCGTAGTCCTCGTCCTCGTATGTGGTGGCATTGTCTCCGGCATCCACGCCGTAATAGTCCAGGTACCAGTCGTACAGAGCACCTGTCAGGGCCTGTACGCCCTCATCGTACTCGTCTGCGTCGATGTAGTCCCAGAAGTAGTCCTCCAGGTATTCGTCCACCAGATTGTCGGTAAACACCTCGTCCAGGCCGTCTCCGGTGGAGAGCCAGCCCCGGTATTCCTCCGACACCAGAAGCAGAAGCATGCCGTTGGATTCCGTTTCATCGCCTACGCCCCAGTCGTTCATCAGCTGAAGGGAGGCGGTCTGGGTATCTTCATCTAGGTAACTGACGGTGACGACAACGAGCTGGGCTCCATCGCACTGCTGCTCCAGGACTGCGTTATAGCCGACAATCAGGCTCTCCGTTTCAGAGGAGAGAACGTTGGCGTTGTCCTGGACATAAAAGGCATCGCCTGAGCCGGCCTCCAGCTCAATGGCCATGGCGGGGACGGTCAGCACGACCAGCATCAGAAGCAGGGCCAGAAGGGATCTGCATTTTTTCATGGTATTATCTCCCTTTTCCGTCATTCAAATTTCTCCGGGGCGGACACGAAGGCCAACCGCCGCAGGATATTGGTGGGGAAGGCACGCAGCGTGGTGCTGGCGAACTGGTCCACATAGTCGTTATAGGCGCTGTTTGCCGCCACGGACTGAGCGGAATAGAAATCAGACAGGATGGTTTCATAGTCGTCGCTGCTCTCCGGCAGGACGGCGCCGGCATTTACCAGCTCCTCCACAGCCTCCACGGCGGCGATCAGCTCCTGGTTTGCGTCATATATGTCCGATATGTCCCCATCGTCCAGGGCGTCTGACAGGGCCTGACGGGCCTGGGCCAATGCGGTATAGACATCCCCTGACCAATCCGCTCCATTGATGACGCTGAGAAGGCGGTTTGCGTATTTTACGCAGTTTTCCAGCTGATCGCCGGGGCAGGTGTAGTACCCTTCGGCGCTGAGCTGCGTCTTGTCAAAGAAGGCTTCCTCTATCTTGTCGCAGGCTTTGGTCAGACTGATATGGCAGCCGATCAGGGAAAACAGGATGACCACCACGATGAAGATGATACTGGCATTTTGCCGTTTCTTGAAAAATTCCAAATGCTGTGCCTTTCTGCAAATTCGGCAGGGGGGACGATCAGCCCCGCATCTCCAGCAGCTTTTGCTTCAGCTCGCTCTCGATACGGCTCAGCTCTATCTCTGCCTGGGCACGCCGCGCACGGCCATCGTCCTGGGCCTTGCGGACGTCCTCCAGGGTGGCGATAAGCTCCTGGTTGGTCTGCGTCAGCGTCTCGATGTCTACAATGCCCCGTTCGGCCTCCTGGGCCACAGCCACAGAGCCGGAGTGAAGGGCGGCGGCATTTTTCTTCAGCAGGTCGTTCGTTACCTCGCTCACGCTGTGAGAGGCCTCCATGGCCTGCTGGGAGTGATACATGCTCATGGCGAGGACCATCTGGCTCTTCCACAGAGGGATGGTGTTCACGATGGCGGTCTGAATCTTTTCGGCCATCAGCGCGTCGTTATTCTGTATCATGCGGATCTGGGGACCCATCTGAATGCAGATCATCCGGGTCAGCTCCAGGTCATGGATTTTCTTTTCGAACCGGCCCAGGAGGTTCGCGTAGTCATTGGCGGCCTGGGCGTCCTCCGGCAGACCGGTCTCCTCTGCTTTGGCAATGAGCCGGGGCAGCTCGGTCTCCCTCAGCTCCTTCAGCCGCAGCTTGCCTGCCAGGATGTACATGGACAGCTCTTTATAGTAGGCCTGGTTCATCTCGTGCATCTGATCCATGGTCACGATATCCTTGTTCAGGGTGATCCAGTGCTGGTCCAGGGCGGCGGTGATCTTGTCCACATTGACCTCGGCCTTGTCATATTGGGTCTTTATGTCGCTGATGCTGCGGGAGGCCTTGCGGAACAGGCCTCTGATTCCCTTGCTGCTCTCCGGTTCTTCAGTGGAGAGGCCCTGGAGTTGAGCTACCAGAGCGGACAGCATATCGCCCACCTCGCCAAGGTCTTTGGTGCGGACCTTTTCCAGCGCCTGTGCGGAGAAATCCGCGATATTCTTCTGGGCGGCGGCTCCGTAGGTGAGCACCTGGCGGGAATCGGTCACGTCTATTTTCTGGGCAAATTCCCGCACGGCGGCCTGCTCCGCGGGAGAGAGGGACTCGATGGTGAGCTGCTCCTCCACCGGCATGGCGGGAGCTTGGGCCTGGGCAGCCTGCTCCTCTGTCGGCTGCTCTCCAAGCGTCAGCGTGGGAACGCTGGCGGCAGCAGCTGCGGCTGCGGCGTTGGTGGGGGCGGCATTTTCCGGGTCAAGCGTCAGCGTGAAACCCAGGGTCTTTTCTTCGTCTGCCATAGTGATCGTCCTTTCGTTTGTTGTAATCTACTCTTTGCTGCCTCCCCTGAAAGGGGAGGGAAACCATGCGTCAGCATGGTGGAGAGGTTTGCTCTTTACTGTTTCCCCTGCGAAGTACCCGGAGGGCAAAAGGGGAGGGGGTGCTTTATTGCTGTGTTCTTTTCAGGAGCTGCTGTAGCTCATCATCCTGCAAAAGGCCCTCCCGGCGAAGGAGGTTGTGCATAACCTGTACGTCTGCATCGATGTCCAGATAGTCGTTTTTATACAGGGCGTCCAGCTGCTTTTCGAAGGCGGTGATCTCCGTATCCAGCATTTCCGTTATGCGCTGCTTGGTGGCAGTGATGTTCTCGCCCTCTGTTCCGAGGGAAGCCATGCGGTCATAAGCATTCAGCAGCTGCACGGTGGAAGGGAGAAAATATCCCTGGAACTTTTTGATCTGCGGGATATCGTGAGGGTCCTGTATGGCGTCCTGAGCGATCTGGTCAGACAGGGTGATCAGCCGGGCGATGCGCTGGCGGACGGTCTCATCCCCGATGGAAGCGGCCAGCCGCTCCATTTCCCGGCGGGCAGTCCTCGCCTCTGCCAGAATGGCATCTGCTTCAGTCCCGTAGGATACCGGCTCCTCCTGCTCCTCCTCCGGTTCCGGGATATATTCCACGACCGGCTTTATCAGTCGGTCGGCCAGGAGCCAGGCAGCGGCGGTCACTACAGCGGCGATCAGGAAGTGCCAGGAGCTGTATAGGGGAAAGATCAGCGCGTACAGGGCATATACCCCTGCGGCGATATAGACGGGAACGGCGCTGCGCCGTTTTATCTCTCGCATAGTATGCCTCCTGTGAAGGATGTGATGTCGGAATATGTGTGCAAAATCCCACACCTATATTTTATGCCAAAAATCAGACGCCGTCAAGATATTTAGACATTGTATCCGAGTTTACAGAGCGTTGACTATTTTTCATAAACATGGTATTATAAGATGACTGCCATTTAATGGTTTCCGGGTCGGTATGATCTGGCGCAGATTCGCCGGATATAAGCAGAAAGAAGCAGCGTAACACGCGGGGGTGCTGTTATGTCGGCTTTATATCGCCTGGCCCGGAGCGTTTTTATAAAATCATACCCCATACAGGGGAAACGATAAAAATCTGTCGTGCACGGTGCGGCGGAGCATTTTTTGCATAAGGAGCGCTGTATGACAACGGAAAAAATCGCGCCGTCCATCCTGTCGGCCGACTTCACCCGCCTGGGTGATGAGGTGGCAGAGGTGCTGCGGGGCGGGGCTGACTATGTCCATGTTGATGTGATGGACGGCATTTTTGTGCCGAATATCTCCATTGGTGTGCCGGTGGTGGAGAGCCTGCGCAGGGCCTTTCCCTCGGCGTTTCTGGATGTACATCTGATGATAACCCAGCCGGCGCGGTATGTAAAGGCCTTTTGCGGCGCCGGAGCCAGCCTTCTTACCTTCCATGTGGAGGCAGATACTCCGGAGAATATCACCCGTGCCCTGGCAGATACCAGAGGCTGCGGGGCCAAGACAGGTCTTTCCGTGAAGCCGAATACCCGCTGGCAGGCGCTTGAGCCATGGCTGAAGGAGCTGGATATGGCTCTTGTGATGACTGTGGAGCCGGGCTTTGGCGGGCAGAAATTTATGGCAGACCAAATGCAGAAGGTGTCCGCCCTGCGGGCGCGGCTGGACGAGGTAAATCCCGCCTGTGATATAGAGGTGGACGGCGGCATCGGGCCGGAGGCGGCCCCTGTGGCGCTGCGGGCCGGGGCAAATGTTCTGGTGGCGGGCAGCGCTGTTTTCGGAGTGAAGGACCGGGCTGCCCGGATTCGGGAATTGCGGAGCAGATGAGGGAGCGTTATGTCGTTTTTTCCAGCGTCATTTGAAGAACTGATCGACCGCTTTGCAGCCCTGCCGGGCATAGGACGGAAGAGCGCCCAGCGGCTGGCCTTCCATGTGCTGGGGCTCCCGGAAGGAGAGGCGGAGGCCTTTGCCCAGGCGATTCTGACTGCCCGGCAAAGCGTCCACACCTGCCCCATCTGCCAGAATCTGACAGACGGAGAGATATGCGCCATCTGCGCGGACGGCAAACGGGATCGCTCTGTGGTCTGCGTGGTGGCGGAGGCCAGGGATGTGGCAAGCCTGGAGCGTAGCCGGGAGTATAACGGCGTTTATCACGTTCTTCACGGTGTTCTGTCTCCCATGAGCCATGTGGGGCCGGATGATATCCGCATCACCGAGCTTATCAAGCGGGTGTCGGAAGGAGAGATACAGGAGGTCATCATGGCTACCAACCCTGATACGGAGGGTGATGCCACGGCTATGTATATCTCCCGCCTTCTGAAGCCCTTCGGTGTCCGGGTGACGCGTCTGGCTTACGGCATTCCCGTAGGCTCCAACCTGGAGTTTACGGACGACGCCACCCTGGTGCGCGCCCTGGAGGGCCGCCGGGATATGTGATGCTCCTTTGCGATAAAATCGCGGAGAAAGGCGTAGCGGCCACAGGTCTTGTTTATCGGGAAAAAGGGTATGATTTAACGGGCAGGGACGAAACACCGGCCCGCTGTTATAATGCGATAATTCTACATAATAAAGGAGCGATAAAATTTATAATGGCACAAAAACTGAAAATATTTGCGCTTGGCGGTCTGGACGAGATCGGCAAGAATATGTATGTCTATGAATACGGGAAGGACATTCTGGTCGTAGACTGCGGCATGGGCTTCCCGGATGAGGATATGTACGGCATCGACGTGGTCATCCCGGATATCTCCTATCTTGTCCAGAATAAGGACCGGGTGCGGGGTATCGTTTTGACCCACGGTCATGAGGATCACATCGGGGCCATGCCCTATGTGATGAGCAAGCTGGACTGCCCTGTTTATGCCACACGTCTGACGGCAGGATTGGTACGGCTGAAGCTGGAGGAGCACCGGCTGGCAGATAAGGTGAAGCTGATCACCCACTCTGCCGGAGATGTATTTCATGTGGGATGCTTTACCTGTGAGCTGATACATGTGAACCATTCCATCCCGGACAGCGTGGCCGTGGCGGTCAAAACGCCGGTGGGGACGGTTATCCATACCGGCGATTTCAAGATTGATCTGACTCCCATTGAGGGCGGGGTATTTGATTTCCATCGCTTTGCTCAGCTGGGGGAGGAGGGCGTACTGGCCCTGCTGTCCGATTCCACCAATGTGGAGCGGCCCGGTTATTCTGATTCTGAGCACCATGTGGGAGAGAGCATGGATAAGCTGTTTCGGGGATGCGACAAGCGCATCATTGTAACGACCTTCGCCTCCAACATCCACCGCATCCAGCAGGTCATCGACTGCGCTGCCCGCTATAAGCGGAAGGTGGGTATCACCGGGCGCAGCATGGAAAACGCTGTGAAGCTGGCGGTGGAGGAGGGATACATGACTGTCCCCAAGGACATTCTGGTGGATATCAACCGGCTGAACGGCCTGCCGCCATCCAAGGTGGTCATCATCTCCACGGGGAGTCAGGGGGAGAATATGTCCGCCCTGTATCGTATGGCTTTTTCCGAGCATCGCCAGGTGAAGATCACGGCGGGGGACCGGGTCATCATCTCTGCCTCTGCCATCCCCGGCAATGAGCGGACGGTGACGAAGGTCATAGACGAGCTGTTCTGGAAGGGGGCGGAGGTCATCTATGACCGTTCCATGGATATCCATGTGTCCGGCCATGCCTGCCAGCAGGAGCAGAAGATTATGATGGCCCTGACAAAGCCCCGGTTCTTCATCCCTGTTCACGGAGAGCACCGTATGCTGTGCCGCCACTCGGAGCTGGCCCAGGAGATGGGCATTGACCGGAACCATATCGTCATCGCGGGCATCGGTGAGATCATCGAGCTGACGCCGAAGAAGATACAGAAGAACGGGACCGTCCCCTCCGGCCGCGTGCTTGTGGACGGAACGGATGAAGGCGGCGTAGGGAATATCGTTCTCCGAGATCGGCAGCATCTGGCTCAGGATGGTATGCTGGTGGTGGTCATGACCATGTCCACTCAGGATGGGACCATGATCTCCGACCCGGAGATCATCACCCGCGGCTTTGTCTACGTCAAGGACAACGCCCAGCTGATGGAGGAGATGCGCCGGGATGTATATGAGAGCATTGAATCCTGCGAACGGCAGCATATCACCGATTGGTCGGAGATCAAGGCCAAGGTAAAGACACAGCTGTCCGGCTATCTCTATAAGGTCACCCGCCGCAGTCCTATGATACTGCCTGTCATCATGGAAGTCTGAGCTTTACTGAGTGCCCATGAATATACAGATATTTGGGAAGAACAAGTGCTTCGATACGAAGAAGGCCCAGCGCTATTTCAAGGAGCGGCGGATAAAGTTCCAGTATGTGGACATCCAGCGCTATGGTATGAGCCGGGGCGAGCTGAACAGCGTGAAAAACGCCGTAGGCATCGAGGCCATGAGCGACGCCCCGGAGGTCACATATCTGGCCTACGCTGAGGATAAGCTGGAGGCGCTGTATAATGACCCGGAGCTTTTGAACACCCCGCTTGTCCGCAATGGGAAGCAGGCCACTGTTGGCTATTGCCCGGAGGTCTGGAAGACCTGGGAATGATATGGTCGTCCTGCGGACGGCAGGCCGCGAGGCTTGCGAGTTTTTTAGAATAGACAGAAAGGCATGATATGCAGATCGTAGTATTCGGTAGCGGGGCATGGGGTACGGCCCTGTCTCTGCTGCTGCACGGAAACGGCCACCATGTTACCCTGTGGACCCGGCGGGCGGAGAAAGCGGCTCTTTTAAGGAGCCGGCGGAAGAATCCCTCTCTGGCGGGCGTGCAGCTGCCCCAGGAGCTGGAGTTCACGGCTGACCCGGCGGCGGCTGAGCAGGCGGAGCTGGTGGTGTTTGTTACCCCATCCTATGCGCTGCGGCAGACAGCGGAGCTTGCCACCCCATACATAAGGCCGGGGACGATGATCGTTTCTGCCACCAAGGGCCTGGAACCGGAAACGAATCTGCGTATGAGCCAGATCATCAGCCAAACAGTGGGGAAGAATTGCCCGGTGGCTGTTCTCTCCGGCCCGTCCCATGCGGAGGAGGTCTCCCGCCGGATGGCCACCGGCTGCGTGGCTGCCTGCCAGGATATGGAAACAGCGGAGCTGGTGCAGGGCGTTTTTATGAGCGAGATGTTCCGGGTATATACCAGTCAGGATGTGGCAGGAGTGGAGCTGTGCGGGGCGACGAAAAATATCGTGGCCCTGGGCTGCGGCATTATCGATGGCCTGGCCCTGGGAGATAATGCGCGGGCGCTGTTCATGACCCGGGCCCTGTCGGAGATCAGCGGCCTGTGCAAAAAATCGGGGGCGGACCCGGTTACCTGCTACGGACTGGCCGGGATGGGCGATCTGATCGTCACCTGCACATCTACCCACAGCCGGAATTACCGGGCCGGTTTGTTCATCGGCAAAGGGGCTCCGGCGGAACAGGCCCTGCAGGAGATCGGCGCAGTGGTGGAGGGCTACTATGCCGCCGGGAGCATACGGGAGCTCGCGGCGAAGCTTGGAGCGGAAATGCCTATCTGCCAGTGTATATATGACATCCTCTATGAAGCCGCAGACCCGGAAGCATCACTGCGGGCGCTGATGACCAGAGTAGGAAAAAGCGAGATCATTTTCTGACAGCGTCAAAAACCAACGTGAGGGGAGGATGAAAAGGATATGGATAACAGCATAAAGCAAGCGTCGGACAAGGGCGCGGCCAGGATTGTTACGAAGGATTTTGTCCTCCTGTTCGCTATGGCCCTGATGCTGTATACGGGCATGAATATGCTCACGGTCATTGTCCCGCTGTTCGTTATCGAGGATCTGGGCAGCAATACGGCCGTTACCGGCTTGCTTTCTACCGTATATACCCTGGCGGCGTGCCTGACCCGCCCGGTGGCGGGAAATATCTCCGACCGCTTTCCCCGACGTGCCGTTATGGTGATAGGCTGTGTCATATTCTGCACAGCCAGCGCCTTGTGCGGTCTCGTCCCTGTCCTCGCGGCCCTGTTTCTGGGGCGTGTTTTGCAGGGCGTGGGCTATTCCGTGGCGTCCACAGCCAATAACACGGCCTCCCTGGATGTGATACCGCCCAGCCGGCTGGGGGAGGGGATCGGTTATTTCGGTATGAGCCAGTCGGTGGCCGGGGCCATAGGCCCTGCGCTGGCTTCGGTTATCATTGGTCTGCTGGGGAACCGCCTTTCGTTTTTCGGCGTGGCGGTTTGCGGTCTGCTGGGTATGGTGCTGGCGCTGTGTGTGAACTATGAAAAGCGCAGGAAAACGCCCCAGACGGAGAAAACTCGGGAGGTTCAGCCCCGCCGGGGTCTGAAGGATTCCATAGAAAAGACGGCCCTGCGGGCCGCCCTGATAGAATTTTTGTCGCTGTTCTGCATCGTGAGCATGATGTGCTTTGCCACACCTTATCTGAAGGTGGAGCAGGGCTTTGAGGCCTGGGTGCCGGGGACGTTCTTTGCTGTCAGCGCGGTGGTCATCGTGGTGCTGCGGCTGGTGTTTTCCCGGTTCGTGGGCAAATGCTCCCACTTGGCCTTTCTGCTGCCTGCCTATGGGGCGATGATTCTCCTCTGTCTGGGGTTGCCCTACGCAGAAAGTGCAGCAGCGGTGATCGCCATGGGCGTTTTGTATGGAGCAGGCCACGGCCTTGTCTGGATGGCTATGGGTTATGAGGCGGTCCGGACCGCCCCGCAGGAGCGAAAGGGCCTGGCAAACGCCACGTTTTATCTTGCCTTCGATGGCGCTATCGGCTTGGGTGCCGCATTCTGGGGCTTTCTTATCGAGTACATTGGATATGTCCCCTCTTACCGGGTGGCCGCTGTCTGCTTTGTTGTTTTGGCGGTGGTCGTGTGGGGCGTGTTCCGTAAAAAGACGGCTTAACTCCCGGTTGCCCGAACCAGTCCGGCGAATATTTCCGGCTGGGTTTCCTGCAGGTTCAGGCTTTTCATATCCCGACACCAGATATGGAAGCTCTCGGCCCGGTTATTGCTTACGGTGCCGTTTTCAGAGAAACACTCATAGCGTATTTTCAGCTTTTTCGGTTCGGCCAGGATGATCTGGGATCTTATTATCACCTCTCCGGGATAGCGGACGGGCGCCAGGTATTCCAGGTTCAGACTGACCATCACCGGGTCAATGCCCAGCTCGTGCTGCCTGGGCCAGGGGAAACCGGCATCCTGCAAAAGCTCCATCCGTGCGATCTCATACCAGATGGGGTAAACGGCATGGTGGACGATGCCCATAGGGTCCAGATCTGGGTAGCGCACCTGTATGGTCGTTTCAGTCATAAGCTCACCTCATAAATTATTTATATCATATAATAGAAAACCGCGTCTGCTTTGATGATAGCAGACGCGGCGCTTTTTTGCAAATTAAATATTACAGGGAGATGGAGACCGGCTCGGTCTTGCCGTCCCGGAGGCAGTGGCGGGTGATGCCGAGAATCTCACGGGCGTCGTCCGCGGTGGCGATGGTGCGGCCTGCGATCTGGGCCAGCTCCACAGCGCGCTCTACCAGCATGACGTTAGTAGCGATAATCTTCTTGCCGTCTGGATCCTTGCCGTAGAGGACATTATCCTCCAGACCGACACGCAGACCGTCGCAGCCAAGGGCCAGACCGGCCAGCATCATGGGCATATGAGCCTTGCCGATACCGGATACGGACCATGTAGCGCCCTGAGGCAGATGATCTACCATCCAGGCCAAAGACTGAGCGGTGCCGGGAGCGGAGCCGCCGACGCCCATGATGAACTGGATGTGGGGAGGCTGGGGGATGTTCCACTTGTTCACATAGTACATGACGGAGTCGATATGGCCGGTGTCGAATACCTCAAACTCCGGCTTCACACCGGTCTTGACCACCTCCTGAGCCAGCAGGTTCAGGAAACGGGGATGGTTCTCAAAGATATAGCTGTTGGACCAGTTGATGGTGTTGGGGTCGAAGGAGCACATTTCCGGCTTCAGAGCGCCCAGATGCTGGAGGCGCTTGACATCCTCATACTCGCCGCCGGAGGTGGTCAGGTTGATAAGGATATCGACGCCGGCCTCCTTGCAGTACTTGCGGGACAGCTCTACGGTCTCGGTGAATTTTTGCAGGCTCATGGACTTATAGCCGATCTGCATCTCGCCGTCTACTACCTTGTCCTCACGGACATGGATGTGGGCGATGGAAGCGCCGGCCTGCGCCACGGCCACGACCTGGCGCGCGATCTCCTCCGGTGTATAAGGCACCGTGGGGGCCTGGGCCTTCTTGGTGCCTGCCCCGCACAGGCAGGCCTGGATGATGATTTTGTTGGATTTGGACATGATCTCTACCCTCTTATATAAGTATTAAAAATTAAAATATCAGCACATTTCAATGACAGTGGCTTGGCCCATACCGCCTGCGATGCAGAGCGTGGCAAGACCGTATTTCAGCCCGCGCTTCTTCATTTCATGGACCAGCGTGACGATGATGCGGCTGCCGGAGGAGCCGACAGGATGGCCCAGGGCGATAGCGCCGCCGTTCACGTTTATGATATCCATTTTGTCCTCCCAGCCGAGAAGCTTGATGCAGCCAAGGCTTTGGGCGGCAAAGGCCTCATTCAGCTCGATGAGCTGGATGTCGTCCATGGTGAGGCCGGCGTGCTTCAGCGCTTTGGGAACGGCATATACCGGGCCCAGACCCATCTGCTGGGGATCACAGCCGGAAGCGCCCATGCCGATGATCTTTGCCAGAGGCTTAAGGCCTAGCTCCTGGGCCTTTTCCTCGCTCATTAGAAGCAGGGAGGAGGCACCGTCGTTCCGTCCGGAGGAGGAACCGGCGGTAACCGTGCCGGTCTGATAAGGGGAGTTGAACATCTTGCCGTCCTCATGGACGTCGATGCTGAATACGGGCTTCAGCTTTGCCATTTTCTCCTCGTTGGTGGTGCGGTTGGGGAACTCGTCCGTATCGAAAACGATGGGGTCCTTTTTCCGGCCCTGGGGGACGGTCATGGGGACAATCTCATCCTTGAAGCGGCCGGAGTCGATGGCTGCGATAGCCCGGCGCTGGCTCTCCAGAGAGAAGGCGTCCTGCTCCTCGCGGGTGATGCCCAGCTCCTGGGCCACGCGCTCGGCGGTAGCGCCCATATTGTAACGGCCATATATCTCCTCAGGCTGGCTCTTGAACTGACCCTCGGTCAGTGCGTCCACAAATTCCGTGGTGCCGGTGCCCACGCCCCAGCGCGCGTTGCGAACATAAAAGACGGCGTTGGACATGCTCTCCGTGCCGCCGGCGATGACTACGTCGTTCACGCCGGTCATGATGCTCATGGCTCCATTCTGAACGGCGGTCATGCCAGAGGCGCACTGGCGCATAACCGTATGGGCGGCGCATTTCTCCGGGATACCCACCTTGAGAGCGGCTACTCTGGCGATGTTCGGCTCATCAGATGTCTGACGGCAGTGGCCAAGAATGACCTCGTCGATTTCGCTGGGGTCGATGCCGGAACGGTCAAGGTTTCCCTTGATAGTGGCGCAGGCCATATCCAGGGCGGACAGGGGACGGCAGGCCCCGCCCATCTTGCCCACGGCAGTACGGCAGGCATCCACGATGACTACATTTTTCATTTCCATGATGAACTGAATCTCCTTCAACGCGCTGGCGGATAAACCGCTCATATTATTCATATACTATCACTATAAACCTTGGAATTGTACGAATGTCAACCACTACAGACAAAAAAAGACGCCGTTAAAGAGCGGAATATATCTTTACGGAAACAGGTCTGTAATGAGCAAACGCCTGTGGGGCAAAATGTCCGCAGGCGTTTATTGGTGGATGATATTATAATTTAGAACGGCTCTCGATGATGGCCACCATTTGCCCCACATTTTTCATGGAGGAGACCTCTTTCATCTTGAATTTCATTTTGAATGTTCGTTCTATGGTGACGATCAATGTGATGTGGGCCAGAGAGTCCCAGCCTTCCACATCCTTAGCAGTGGTCTCCGGGGTCAGGACGATGGAATCGTTGTCGAACAGATCTCGGAATATTTTGGTCAGCTTTGCGTAGATCATTTTGACTTCCATGGGTTATGCCTCCTTTTGCGTGTTGCCGGTCACGGCGATCACATGATTTTGATTTTCATAGCCATCCACTGCCATTTCCCACACGGTATTGCCCGCCTCGTCTGAGGAGAGAAGCGTGAAGCCAAAGGTCTCATACAGCTTCTCTACCATGTGATTTTTCGCGGTGGGATAATAATAACCACGGATATGGGTGATGCCGGCCTGGCGGCATTTTTCCACCAGAGTATCCAGCATGGCCTGCTCCATGTTCCTTTTCAGCACCCGGCAGCTCATAAGCCACAGCTCTATATCCAATGACAGGCCATTTATGTGGCCGATGACTACGGAGACTACGCCATTGTCGCCAAATTTGTCGATCAGTTTTCCATACAGCCGGATATAGTCGCTGCTTTGGTAAACCGCATCCATCTCAGCGGAGGTGTAACGCCGGGTTGTCAGATTGAACTGATTGCTCTTGTTGGAGAGCTGTGTGATGCGTTCCAGATAAACCGGTATGAAATCGTCGATGACAGCGTGCATTTCCAGGCTTCGAAGATATTCGTCGTAATCTCCGAAGGCTGCGATTTGTGCGCTTCGCAGGACATTTTTCCTGTACATATCATTGCGCTTCAGATCATCGTCACTGAAAACGGTGACCTCAAAAAAGCCGCTCCGGTCAATAGTGGTGATATACTGCTCCACCTCCTCCATGAGAGGCACGGCCACGCCGGGGAGCTGGGAGCGGACGATTTCCCGTTCGGCAGGATTGTCATCCACGAACACGATGGATTCAGGGAGAATGTTCAGATCGGCGGCGATTTGTGCGATGTTCTGGCGTTTATTGTCCCAATTGGCCTTGATGACGATGAAATCATCCGGCCTCAGGAGTCCTTCCGGATGGTTCAAGCCGGCGATGGCGTTTTCATAGTCATTTTTAGAGCAGACTGTCAGAACCACACCCAGGGTGCTTATCTCCTTCAGATAGCTCTGGAACTCATAGTAGGACTGGGCTACGCCGGTCTCCTGGCCGATCTCAATGCCGTCAACGCCATCATCACCCACGACACCGCCCCAAAGGGTGTTGTCAAGATCCAGAGCCAAGGCCTTTTTGTTCTTTCCGTAAATGGATTTTATAATATTTGCCACATTAAAGGACAAGGAAGGAATAGCATCAAAGCACATGGCATATTTGTACATATTCCAATAGGAGGGATCTGACCATTCCTTCAGACCATAATCTGCAGACAGGTAGTCGATGTCATTAAGATAAAACGCCTCATGAGTCTGGGCGTATTCACTGAAGGCAGCATTTAGACGGCTGATAAAATGGCTACGGCCATGGATATCATAGCAGTCCCGATTTCCCAGCAGCCGGAATAGAGGCTTCTCAAAGTTATTTTGAATAACAGGACAGTGGAATTTTTCTGAGATGCTTTTCCACATGGCGGTGAACTTTCCTATTTCTGCATCGAACTTAGCGTCCACATCTGCCGTGGAATCGGTAATCACGGGATAATTTGTGATATTACGGTTCGTGGTATGGATCCATATCAGGTCGGGATGAAAGTCCAGCAGCTCTTGGGAGGGGAACATGGCATCCTGGAAATACTGGGCATATTCCGACTCATAGAACGTGGGTTCGAT
>Ga0192240_10343_pt1 | contig 20603 bp, 15 predicted proteins | sample Koala_Koa27_H3_FD_131237 | JGI IMG/M metagenome (GOLD analysis project Ga0192240, IMG submission 131237) | Enriched cells from koala feces incubated with labeled cellulose particles, San Francisco Zoo, California, United States - Koala_Koa2-7_H3 ...
TTATTTTCATTTTCCCAGAAATCAGGAATTTCCAAGCTTCCTCCGGCCACAACACAATCCGCACACATAACCCTTGCCCAACTAAGTACTCCCAGCGCTTCACTTCCTATAGGACGATAACCTGAATTATAGAGGTCTGTATAAGTAAAATTATTATATTCCATCATATTATATATCTCTTCCCAGGTTATTAAATTACAATCGGATACACGGTCTGGCGTGGTAACTTCATCTCTGTCTATGGATATTCTTTTTTCAACCACATTCATACAAGCATATATGTAGCCTATTACTTTTTGGGAAGGATCTGTTTCACAATAAATATTACTTTCTATTTCAGAAGGTTGCGAAGAGAATAGGCCACCCATATCCTGATTGGCTTTAGACTTATTGAGATAATATTCATAAGTGCCCTTATCAATACGTCTTTGTTTTATTAAGGTGCTATACCACAAAACAAACCTTTCATCGGAAGCATCATATTCAATGAGCTTTTTATCAATAATCCTATTTTCGGTCAACGTTTCAGAAGTTCCTATCAATACATTATTATTCCTACCTTTTTTCCAGCAATAATAATTAACCGCAGCAGGATCTCTTTCTACTACATTTCTTCTCGTATTTATTGTATATTCCGTATAATAAAAAGGAACAAAGCGCCAATCTTCCTCCAGATTCCAGATAAAATAAGTCTGCTCCTGACTATCTTCATGTGTAGAAATATATAGACCAATAGCACCATACTCCCCATTTTGCACCCATGTAACACTATCTATCACGGGTGTATATAATGGATGTGAAAGTTCTGAACGGTACAAATTTCCCTGGTATTCAAATTCTATTCCATAGGTTTCATTTTCATTCAATTCTCCTATTAACACCCGGTGAACTCCTTCACCTAAATAATCTGCCCGCTCACTTCTATACCCATTACTTCCTATTACAAATAAATCAACTTCCACATCTTTATACTCATCTATCTCTTCCGTATTCATAGGAAAGGTTCTGCTAAAATAGAATTGTACCTCAGAATTAGCTACAATATTTCCTTCCACTACCAATATATGTTGATCATAGTAAGGTAAATCGGCAGTAAACTCCGAAATACATCCTCCTGTTATTACTACGAAAAAGATAGTTACTATATGAATTATTTCTTTTTTCATCTTTAATCAGAATCTTATATTATATGTTACAAAAGGAATAGGCGCACCGAAAATCGACATTTTATATCCATTTACTTTTCCATCTTCAGAAACATAGTAGATAGAATATACATTTTTTCTTCCCGTAGCATTATACACTCCAAAAGAGATAGAACTATGTGTCAATAAAGTTAATTTATGACTGGGTTCTACATTAAAAGAAATATCTGTACGAAAATAATCGGGTATACGATAAGAGTTTCTATCTGTATAATAAACTTGCATTGAGTTCAACTCATTATCAAAATACTGTCCTGCAGGTATGGTAATAGGGCGTCCTGTACTATAATCCACATTTACTGAAAAACTGTAACGTTTTGTGAGTTTGTAGTTACCTACAAATTTCACGTCATGAGGTTTATCATATTGAGTAGGATACCAGTCGCCATTGTTGACAGTATTAGAAATAAGCTTATCACTCTGACGCAAAAAGGTCCTTGAATAGGTATAACTTAACCATCCATTGAGCTTACCTTCCGTTTTCTTTATCGCAAATTCTACCCCATACGCGTACCCTTCCGTATTTATTACATCTGTTTCAATGTGATGATTCATTAATAATTCTGCGCCACTTCTATAGTCGAGATAATCTTTCATTTTTTTATAGTATCCTTCCACAGAAAATTCCCATATACCGTTGGGAGTATCGTAGTATAGACCTGCTGCTCCCTGCCATCCTGATTGGGGCAAAATGTGCATATCACTTAATTTCCAGGTATCCGTAGGAGACATAATTGCCGTATTAGACAACTTATGGATATATTGGCGCATGGAATTGAAACCTGCTTTAATAGAAAAGTTATCTTTAAAAGCATAACGTGCAGATAAACGAAACTCCGGCGCATGATAGGTTTTAAATACTCCGGAACCTACATGTACAGTATCAGTTATAGTAGATAAATAAGGTAACAGACCTGGTTGATAAGAGTAATAAGTTCTTGGTCCGATTACATTAAATATCGAATAACGTATGCCCGCATCTATACTGAATTGTGAAGTAATATCCCATTGGTTTCCTACATATAAAGCCGTTTCTAATGCTTTTTCCCGTTGCAGTTTATCTGATTTCACCAAAGATTCAGCACCTATCGGCTCATATTTTCCGGAATTCACATCATAATAGATGGTCTTAAAGCCAAAATTTATAGTATTTACCTCATTCAAATCCCAAATGAAATCACTTTTCGCAAAAACCTGATTGATATCAAAAGAGAGCTTGAAAGCAGCAGCCTGATTCTCTTTATCTTTATTCTGATAGTCATACCGGTCATATCCTGCCCCGAAACTTGCCATTAATTTATCACTCAAAACCGTTCTCCACTTGGCCGAAGCATTCAGGTTATGATAAATGTATTTTTCAAACTTATCAAAAGCAAAGCGATCCCGGCTATAATAACCATATACATTCAGATTGTTTTTTTCGTTTACCTTATGAGAAAATACCATTCCTAAATCATAAAATCCGGCTGCTCCATCTTTATATCCACTCTTCTCAGGAAGAGTTTTCAATATCCAGTCAGAATAAGTAGTACGACCACTTAACAGAATGGAAGTTCTTTCTTTAATAAGCGGAATTTCCAAATTTAACTTACTCGTTACCAATCCGATTCCGGCAGAGCCTGTAAGCTTTTCCTTACTGGCTTCTTTTCCCGTTATATCCAATACCGAAGAAATTCTACCTCCGTATTGTGCAGGAATACTACTTTTATAAATCTCAGCTTCTTTTATCATATCTGAACTGAATGCAGCAAAGAAGCCAAAAAGATGATTGGGATTATATATGGTACCATCATTCAGCAAGATAAGATTCTGGTCTGTAGCTCCTCCCCGTACATTAAAACCGGTAGAAGCCTCTCCAACCGTTTTTACTCCCGGCAAAGATTGAATTGTTTTGAGTATATCCACCTCTCCTAATGCCATAGGAATATTCTTTATTTGGGCTATTTGTAATTTCTCTACCCCTAATTGTACTTGTTTTACATTATCAATCTTACCGGAAACTACAGTTACTTCTCCCAATAAATAATCTTCCTCTTCTAATTCTATATCTATCTCCCCGTTACTGAATAACATTAAATTCCTGCGGGAATCTTTAATATTTATCCCACTTATTTCCAGTTTAACAAGTCCGGCCGGTAGTGTCAGGGAAAAGTTTCCATTTTCATCGGTCACTGTTGCTCTCCAGGGGTTTCTTAAAATTATATTAATATGAGGAAGGGGCTCTCCGGTTTTAAAATCAGTTACCAGCCCGCTTATTGTCACTTCTTCTTTGTTTTCTTTACTATAAGGCTCCCCAATATAATATATCTTATTTTCGGAAGTAGCCTTCTCCTTTTTATTTACTATAAATTTCCGTAATGTCGTTCCATCCCCCTGTGTATCTTTTTGAAATGCGGTAGCAAATCCGGTATCCAGCTCTGCTTCTTCTAGAATAAAAAGCCTGTCTCCATATACGGAAACTTTATAGGAAGTGTCTTCAAAAGCATTCCTTAACCTTTCCAATATATTGGCTTCATCTTTTTCAATAGGAATTTCAACAGAAGTATCTACATTGGTAAACACTTTATAAGAAGTAGTCTCTTCTATTACCTTTATTAACTCCATTAATGAAACAGGAATTAAAGTGTTGCCTGAATTTATATTTTGACTAAACACCTTACAAGGTATAATAATAAGTATTATACCTACAAAAAGACAGAAACTCCTTTTCATTGAAAATCATTTTTAGTTAACCACTCCTCACAATAAGCTGCCAATACAGAAAGACCCGTCTCTTTATCTTTCGAAAAGTTCAAATTATTTTCTTTAACCAGCCTTTTTATTTGTTCTTTACACTGAGGAAATAGTTTATAAAATATACGCTGATTCTTAACTGTATGAGATTTACCATCCAATAAAAGATAATAAGCTATTTGTTTCTTAAAAGAGAACTTACTATTCTGGAAAGAGCGGGTAAGCTGAAAAGTTTGTTTTCCTACTAAAAACATCCTCTCCCCTTCATGCATCACATAATAGTATCCGTTTTTCAGTTCCTTATTTTCTGTAGAATTATGGAATATAAACTCTTTATCATGCAGCTTTATCCGGTTTACTTTATCAGGAGAAACTATTTTACCATATTGTTTTTCCGGAAGCAAAATTATTAATTGTTCTTTATACAAATCCAATCTCATTTTTTGGTGAGTATACAGGATATCATCATATATTAAATCGCCCGGTGCATAGTTTTGTGTCTGATAATAAGGAAAGTTTTCATGAAAATATGGGTTATATCCCTCTTCTACTTCTCCGCTATATATTACCGCGTAATCTTTAGCCGTGTCCAGGTAATCTTTAATAGATACTTGCTGAGAAAAAACGAAAGGAGTTACAAAAATGTAAAACACTACCATATAAGGTAAAGGTTTAGGGTGCATCATAGATAAGATTTTATGCTAATAAGTTAATTCTAAATCAAAAATAAATCTTTAAAATCATATTACAATACAAAAATAATAAAATTAATTCATAATAAATGTTATTACTATCAAAGGATAAGAAAGCAACCTTTTGTTGACATATTTAAACAAAACTCCCGGATACAATAAAAAAAATTTAAAACGAAATTCATACATTAAACCTTTCATTATAAGATTAACTCACAACTATAAACAAATATTTAAAGTTAATATTTCATCAGAAAAACAATGATTATCATACCTTGCTACTTTATAAGAATGAATCAATAGCCGGAAAAAATAAATATTCTTATAAAAAGGAGACAATTAATCGCATTAAAAAGAGGATTAAATATAAAATGTTACTTTTGTAGAAAAAGATATAAATATGATACAATCCATGACCGGATATGGTAAAGCATCTACCATATTCGCTGAAAAAAAAATTACTGTAGAGTTAAAATCCTTAAATAGCAAAACACTGGATTTATCCACCCGAATTGCTCCCCTTTACCGGGAAAAAGAAATGGAAATTCGCAATGAAATATCCAAAGCGTTACAAAGAGGAAAAGTAGATTGTAATATCTGGATAGAAAAAGATGAGGTTGAAAGTGGAATTCCCATAAATACCGGAGTTTTTGATTCTTATTATACGCAAATAAAAAATATATCCATTGAAAAAAATATCCCAATGCCGGAAGATTATTTCCAGATAATATTACGATTACCTGATGTGATGACAAAAACTGATATTCAGGAACTGTCCGAAGAGGAATGGGAATGTGCTAAAAGTGCATTGCAAGAAGCAATCCGGAACTTAACAGACTTTCGGAAACAAGAAGGAGCCGCATTAGAGAAAAAATTTACCGAAAAAATAAATAATATTAAAAACCTGCTACAAAATATTGTAGTCTATGAAGGAGAAAGAATTGAAAAAATAAGAGAACGAATTACGGAAGCACTGGAAAAGACACTCCAGATAGACTACGATAAAGCCCGTCTTGAACAGGAATTAATTTATTATATTGAAAAATTAGATATTAACGAAGAAAAACAACGGCTGGGAAATCATCTGAATTATTTTTCAGATACCTTACAAAGTGGACATGGTCAGGGAAAAAAATTAGGATTTATTACCCAGGAAATCGGACGGGAAATAAATACGTTAGGAAGTAAATCCAATCATGTGGAAATGCAAAAAATTGTAGTACAGATGAAAGATGAATTGGAACAGATAAAAGAACAAATCTTAAATGTAATGTAAAATGACTCCAGGCAAACTTATTATATTCTCTGCTCCTTCCGGAGCTGGTAAATCTACTATTATTAATTATTTACTTGGTAAAGATTTAAATTTAGCTTTTTCCATTTCCGCAACCAGTCGTGCTCCAAGAGGAAATGAACAACACGGAAAAGAGTATTTTTTTCTTTCGCCGGAGGAATTTAAAAAACACATTGAAGCAAATGATTTTCTGGAATATGAAGAAGTTTATCAAAACCGCTTTTACGGAACCTTAAAAGAACAAGTAGAAAAACAATTAGCCGAAGGACAAAATATTATTTTTGATGTAGATGTTGTAGGTGGATGTAATATTAAAAAAGTTTATGGAAATCGTGCATTATCTATTTTTATTCAACCTCCTTCTCTTGAAGAGTTGGAAAAAAGATTAATCAACCGGAATACAGATTCTCCGGAAGTAATAAAAAGCCGCATAGCCAAAGCTGAATTTGAAATGGGTTATGCAGAAAAGTTTGATAAAATTATTATCAATGACGATTTGGAAAAAGCTCAGGAAGAAGCATTGGACGCAATTAAGAATTTTTTATATAACACATTACCATGAGAATTAAAACCGGCATTTTTGGAGGTTCTTTTAACCCCATCCATATCGGACATTTAGCATTGGCAAATTATTTATGTGAATTTGAAGAATTAGATGAAATCTGGTTTATGATTACCCCACAAAATCCATTAAAAAAAGAAATGGTTCTGCTGGACGATTATAAACGGCTGAAATTAGTGAAACTTGCCATAGAAGGTTATCCCCGTTTTATGGCATCAGATGTGGAGTTTCAACTTCCAAAACCCTCTTATACAATTCATACAGTGGATACGTTAAAAAACGCTTTTCCCGACAGGGAGTTTTATTTATTAATCGGGGCCGATAACTGGGTTCATTTTAAGAAGTGGAAAGATTATCAACGCATACTGAAAGAAAACAACATACTTGTTTATCCACGTACCGGCTTTGATGTTAACGTAAAAAATATGCCCACAAATGTGAGATATGTAAAAGCACCTGTTTTTGATATCAGCTCCACCCTTATCCGTGAAGCGATAAAAGCAGGCAAAGACGTGAGGTTTTTTCTTCAATCAAGTGTATACCAGGAAATAAAAAGATGCAAATATTATTTCTATTAAATTAAATCTGAACCTATTAACGGAGATTATGTTATTCAATTAATAACATAACTTTCCGAATAAAATGAAAAAAGAGGTTTCCAATAAAATACTTGCAGAACCAAATAAAGTACATAAAGTTTCTGATTTCGACCCTGATTATACAGGAGATATTAATAAAAGTAGCGCACAAAAACTACTGATAGAAAATACAGAAAAACTTTCAAGCTTACAAAGTCAACTGTATGCGCATGACAAGTATGCATTATTAATTATCTTTCAGGCAATGGATGCCGCCGGAAAAGATGGTACAATCAAACATGTTATGACTGGTGTAAATCCACAAGGATGTCAGGTTTACTCTTTTAAACAACCCTCACCGGAAGAATTGGATCATGATTTCTTATGGCGCGTAAATAAGTGCCTGCCCGAAAGAGGACGGATAGGGATTTTTAACAGATCACATTATGAAGATGTATTAGTTACCAAAGTACATCCCGAATTAGTTCTGGCAGCCAAGATTCCAGATATTAAGCAAATAAAAGATGTGAATGAAAAATTCTGGAATCAACGTTACAGGCAAATAAACGATTTCGAAAGATATTTGTCAGAGAGTGGGATTATTGTAGTTAAATTCTTCCTGAATATTTCCGAAGAAGAACAGGAAAAACGATTTCTTGCCCGCTTAAATAACAGTACCAAAAACTGGAAATTCTCTTCATCGGATTTAAAAGAACGGGCACATTGGAACGATTACATGCGGGTTTATTCGGACATGCTCACCCACACTTCAACCGCGGTTGCTCCCTGGTATGTAATTCCTGCTAATAATAAATGGTATATGAGGTATCTGGTCGGAAAAATTATCTGCGATAAACTAGAATCATTGGATATCCATTACCCTACTCTTTCTGCGGAAGCAAAAAAACAAATTGAAGAATATAAAAAGATTTTAACCGAAGATATTGAGAAGAAAAGAGGAAAAGCTCCTATAAACCAAACGAAAGAGAAGAAGAAAGTAAACAAAACCCCTAAAAAAGCAGCAAATAAGAAAAAGGCGCTCATTCATGCCATAACCAATTACCAGGAAAGGTATTCAAGTTTAGCACTTTAACTAAAGTGCTAAACGAAATTTGTCAACTCATATTATATTCTACCAAACAGCCAGGATATTGCTCTGTTCAAAAGAGTAAGCACTGAAATATCCTAAAGCACCTCCCTGTATATTACTTGTAGGATTTGTAAGGGAGTTATCAATTCTACTCAATGTTTCCCAGAACAAAAAGACATCTTTATCTACACATTGCATCTCAATTAATAGTTCATCACCTTGCTCAATAGGGTCATCGTCATCATCTGTATATACTCCTATCATATTATGAATAACAAGACCATCCATAAATTCGGTAGATAACAGTTGAAGACTGATATCGGGTCTTTCACCATTTATATATACAAGAAATCTATAATACCGATTCTCTTCACCTAATGGGTCCTGAAAATGAATCATGGGTAAAGGGTAATCCAACACAGGGAATTCAAATAAGGAAAGGGAGTCTATAGCAACTCTGGGAGGCATATATGACATAGCAGTATACTCTTTTCCTTCATATTCGACTAACAGGTTGTAAGTAACTTTCTCTTTACCTATAATAGTATTCGCTATATAATTTCCCGAATCACCCAACTGAAGTATTTCATAATTGCCGGCATCATCCCAGATTTTCACCATAGCTCCTTCAACCGGTAAATAGGTGTTATCTTCAGCAAAACCTTTGGTTTTCGTAATACGCACATAAGCCAATGAATCCATCCTAACATTTCCTTCAATAACAAGTACAGGCTCCGCTGTACGAAGCTCAACCTGTATCTCATCTTCACAAGATGAGAAAAATATACCTAATATAAATAGCAGGAAATTAAAAACTATGGATAATTTATTCATATTCAAAGATTAAAATTTAAAATTCCAGGATATGGAAGGAATGTAGGTAAAGAGGGCATATCTATAAGCCGAGGTTTTGCTTGGATCGTCTATATTTGTTTTAAATTGTATCATATAAGCATTCCTGCGTCCATAAGCATTATATAGACCTAAAGCAAGTTCCGATTCATATTTTGATGTCTTTTTTAACAAGCAGGTTGCTCCTAAATCCAGGCGGTGATAAGCAGGAGCTCTATACCCGTTTCGCTCAGCATAATACATTACATCTTTTCCATCTATCTGATATTTTCCACTCGGATAAGTAAGCGCGTTTCCTGTATAATATACCCAGGTAGCAGATAAAGTCCACTTAGGATTCAGTTCGTAAACTCCTACTACAGAAATATCGTGTGTACGATCCTGATAGGAATCATACCACTGATTATTATTAATACCATTTATCTTTTTCTCAGATTTAGCTAATGTATAACTAATCCAGCCATTTAATCTTCCCGTTCTTTTTTTCAACATAAACTCTATACCATAAGCACGTCCTTTACCATATAAAAGTTCTGTTTCAATTACATTATATCCCTGTATATCAGCATTATCTTTAAAATCTATCTGGTTTCTCATATCTTTATAGTAAGCCTCTGCACTGAACTCATATAAATCACTTAAAAAGTTTCTAAAATAACCAATAGAATATTGATCAGCCAACTGAGGTTTTACATTATTGGAACTTGAAGTCCATCTATCATAAGGCGATCCTTGTGCTACATAGGTAAGAAGATGCATATTTTGAGTGGTCCTGGCATAAGAAGCTTTTACAGAAGATTCATTATTTAATTTATAAACAGCCGATAAACGAGGTTCTAAATTCACATAGGTTTTTACAAACTTTCCGGCACCATACCATATACTATCTATTACATTCTTCTCTTCATCTAATTCATAATACTCTCCTTTTCCCATAGCAGAAAATACAGATAAACGGGCTCCATAAATTACTTCCAGCCTATCAGTAACTTTCCATTGATTGGAAGCATATAAACCATTTTCCAATGAATAACGATGGTAAAGATTTACGGTTGCGGAAGTCTCGGAACTTATATCATAATCTCCGGGAGCTATATCATGAAAAGTAGATTGCAACCCGAACCGCAATAAATTAGATTCATTAAGCTTATAATTTATCTCTTCTTTAAGTCCATAATCATTTAAATGGGAAGTACCTACCATTTCCATTCCCATATCCATTTTCATATTGTAGGAATAACGATTATAAAAAAGAGAAGAATGAAAAGAGAGTTTATCATTTTTCACATGAATCCATTTCAAACTGGTAAAGATATTTCCCCAATCGGTTTCAGCCAAATCTTTCAGTTCCATTTTATCACGTCCCAGATAACCGGATACGGAAAGCTGGTCTTTATCACTTAAAGAAAAATATAATTTCATATTTAAATCATAAAAATAAAGATAAGCATTATTCGCCTCTTCTACTCCGGATAAACGGGCAATTGCATCTGCATAAGTTCGTCGTCCTCCTATAAGGAAAGAGGATTTGCCTTTCTTAATAGGCCCTTCTAAACTCAATTTAGAAGAAATCAGGCCTATTCCTCCTGAAACTTTTAGTTTATTAATGTCTCCATTTCGCTGCTGCACGTCCAATATGGCAGATAAACGTTCACCATACTGCGCAGGTATGGCTCCTTTATATAAGCTTGCATCCCTTAATACATCCGAATTAAAAGTAGAAAAGAATCCCATTAGGTGAGAAGCATTATAAACCGATACATTATCCAACATAATCAAATTTTGATCGGCTGTTCCTCCACGTACAAAAAAACCACTACTACTCTCACCGGCACTTTTTACTCCAGGCATTAACTGAAGTGATTTAATTATATCTCTTTCTCCCAGCAATACAGGCAATTTATTAATTTGTTGCAACTGTATATGTTCTACTCCTGTTTGTACGTCACTCACATTTGCATCCGACCGGTTTACAGTGACTACTACTTCGTCCATTTGAATAGATTGTTGAACTAAAGAAACATCTCTAACCAGATTCTCATGAAGGAGTACAGATATCTCTTTCTCTTCATAGCCCAGATAATCAAATTTTAAGACATACTCACCGGCAGCAAGAGATAATTTAAATTCTCCTCTTTCATTTGTAATAGTGCCTTGAACAGGATTATTTTTTAATGAAATGGTAACACCTATCAACAGTTCTTTTGTTTTTGAATCGGTTATCTTTCCCGTGATATCATAATTTTGACAGAAAACTGTTGTAGTATATCCCAGAATGAAGATGAAAACCCACACTCTTTTTAAAAACTCCATAAAATTTATTCTAAAATATTATTTATCAAAAAGACAAGTATCAATCAACTATTAAAAATTAATTACTCTGACTGGGCTTTCATCATAGGTCAATCTCATGGCTTTTTCTTTACCTTTATTAACCGGGGTAAAAGTAACACAAATAAATGGTAAAATAAGATGATAAAATACCAATTAAATATTAAAGTCTCCTTAAATAAATAAAAAATCTCATGCGTCCTTTTTTATTTCCGATGCGTGCGATAAAAAAAGGGATGCATGCGATTTACTTAAACAACGGCTCCTTTTGAATAAGTATTACCCATAAAAATAATGCTAGTTAACACCAGCAAATATTATTAAAAACAGGCAGTTATTTTTCTTCTGAATGAAGTATTAATAAAATAACCTCGGTGTGAGCAAAGAGACGGATATTTCTTCTTGATGTACCAAGTCCCTTTGTGGTAATAACAGGAATACCCTGAGTGTTCTTATTTTTACCCTTTAAAAAACGCTGTCCATATTTAGAACCTGTTACAGGAGCATATAATCCTAAAAAAGTTATTTGTCCTCCATGTGTATGTCCCGCCAGAGCTAAATCCGTATGAGTAATATCCACATCTTCCGTATAGTCCGGAGTATGGGTTAATAATAGTACAAAATCTTCGGAATTTAATTCCAAAGTGGGAGAAATACCATTCGCTCTCAAATCAAAAGGATTACGAACTCCGGAAATAATAATGTATTCACTCCCTATGTGTATTGTATCATTAACATGTTCTAATATGCGAATCCCATGGCTTTCCATTTCCTCAATTATTTCTTCATAACACCTTTCATAATCATTATTTCCCATCACTCCCAAAGAGCCATAATTAGTTTGGATTTGCGCCAGATAAGAAACTAACTCCTCAACGTATTCACATCCTTCCTGATAGTCTCCACCCATCAAAAATAAATCCGCACCCAAATTATTAACTGTATGAACCATTCTTACCAGTTGTTTCTCTTTAAATTTACTTTTATAATGAAAATCTGAGGCAAAAACAATACGAAAGCCATCAAAAGAAGAGGGAATATCCGGATGAACAAAATCATACTTTTTAACCCGGGTAGTTCCGGAAGTACTAAGTACACTACCAGATTGACAAGCTGTGAAAATCCAGATGAAACAGCCATATATAATAAGATTCTTCATAATATTCTTTTATTTCGACAAACTTACCTATTTTTCATAAGTTATTATTTAAAGAGAATATTGAATTAATAAAAATCCATGATTCCAAAGGAACTTTATATATTTGTAGTTCATTTTTAACCCATGAGTGTTATCAAAGAAAATTCTTACAAGGCCTGGCTATTGGCTATAAGACCCAGAACTTTATCGGGAGCTGCAATTCCTGTATTGTTGGGAAGTGCATTGGCATATTCAGATGGAGCATTTAAATGGTTTCCTGCATTAGTCTGTTTGGTGTTTGCTGTTTTGATGCAAATTGCAGCTAACTTTATAAATGATTTGTATGATTTTCTTAAAGGAACAGACACGGAAGAAAGATTAGGGCCAAAACGAGCTTGCGCACAAGGATGGATATCAGAAAAAGGAATGAAGAAAGGTATTGCTTTTACTATTTTACTGGCTTGTGCAGCGGGTAGTATGCTCCTTTTTTATGGAGGATGGGAACTTATTTTAGTAGGAATGGCTTGTTTACTGGGAGCTTACTTTTATACCGCAGGACCTTATCCATTAGCCTATTACGGATGGGGAGATGTTCTTGTGATTATCTTTTTTGGATTTATACCAGTGGGAATTACTTATTATATACAAGCTCATACCTGGAACATAGCCGTTACAGTGGTTTCCTTAATAAGTGGATTTGCGGTAGATACGCTTTTAGTAGTTAATAATTACCGCGATAGGGAGACAGACAAAAAAAACAAGAAAAACACTTTAGTAGTGCGTTTTGGAGAGCCATTCGGAAGATATTTATACCTTTTTCTTGGTATTTGCGCTTCTCTTTTCGCCCTCTATTTTTTGTATGAAAAGAATTACCGGGCAGCACTCCTACCTCAGTTTTATTTAATTTTTCATTTTATTACCTGGAAGAAAATGAAAGAAATATTTCAGGGAAAAGAACTTAATATAATTTTAGGAGAAACTTCACGGAATATATTAATCATAGGAATATTACTGGTTCTGGGAATAATTACAGGTATAAACTGATGTTGAAAATGTACCTACTATTTATGAATAAGCACTACCGCATATGCAGAAATACCCTCTTCCCGTCCTGTAAAACCTAATTTTTCTGTAGTGGTAGCTTTGATAGAAATATCTTCTTTATCTATGTGAAGAATATCTGATAATACATGTTGCATTTCCACAATATAATCTTTTAACTTAGGACGTTCCGCACAAATTGTAGCATCTATATTACCAATTTCAAAGCCTTTTTCTTTTATTAAATCATTCGTTCTGGTTAGCAGCAATTTACTATCTACATTTTTATACTCTCCGGCAGTATCAGGAAAATGATAGCCAATATCTCTTAAATTGGCCGCTCCTAACAACGCATCACAAATTGCGTGAATTAAAACATCTGCGTCGGAATGTCCTAACAAACCTTTTTCATGCTTAATCTTTATTCCTCCTAACCACAAATCACGCTCCTCTATTAAAGCATGTACATCAAAACCAAACCCTACACGTATTTTTTTCATAAGTAAGAAAACCTTCTTTTATCTTCTTCTTCCAAATAAATCCCTGATTCCATCTAAATCAAACGCTAAAGAAAAGCGTAATGTTTGATCCAAGGGGTTACTTTGTGCAGTAGAAATAAGATAGGCAGCATCCAAAGAGAATACATTCATTTTGAAACCGGCTCCCATAGTGAAGTATTTGCGATTACCCTTATTTTCATGTTCATAATGATATCCCGCACGAATGGCGAACTGATCATGATAAATATATTCCGCACCTATCGAAAACTGTATTTCCTGAAGTTCTTCTTTAAAACCTCCCGGTGCATCTGCCCATGAAGTAAAAATACCTTTTATAGGAGACTGGTCATAATATTCTTCCCGTAGCCTTTCCTGATAATCCAGATCACTCTCTCCTTCCATACGTTGAGGTTTGGTAGGCACCATCAATTTATTTATATCCGCATTAATTGTAAAGGTATTATAATCATCTATGGGAATCATCAACGAACCTCCTAAACGGAAATTAGCAGGTAGAAATACACTATTTTCTCCTTTATCATAAGAAATTTTACTACCCATATTCGACAAATTTAATCCTATGGAAAGCATACTCTCCCGTTGACCCAAAAGAATATAGTTGGTATAAAAAAGTGCTATATCAGCAGCAAATGCGTTTCCTGCAGAGACATCTTCATCTTGTTTATAAGCTAAATCCGAATGTATATACCTCAACGCTACAGCCGCGGAAAAAGTTTCCGAAAGCATACGGGAATAAGCTACGTCTATAGCCATTTCATAAGGTTTAATTATATAACCAGGGTCTTCCGCACTCTGACTGAGTTGAACTTCCCCTAAAGAGAAATAACGCAAAGAACCACTAATAGCCTGATAATCCCCAATTCGATAATACCCTGCCAAATAAGCCAGATTTATATCACTTACTAATTTCCTTAACCAGGGAGTATAAGAAACTGCAAAACCGGCAGGGCTAATAGCAAAAGGATATTTAGCAGGATTCCAGAATTGTGAATTGACATCCGGATCGGTAGCAGCCCCGATATCTCCCATACCACCTCCACGAGCATCGGGAGCTATCCCCAATGAGTTTACTCCGGTTTCAATTGGGTTAAATTCATTTTTCTGTGCAAATATATTTCCACTTATGAACAAGATAATTAGTATAGCACTGACTATTTTAAAATTTCTCATCGAACTTATGATATTGTTTGTCTTAATAAACTTATTATTGGTAACATTATTGTGCAAGAATGACTATTTTTCTGGCTTTGGTACTTTCCCGGCTATTACCGGAAGAGATGGAAGCCCGATACAAATATACTCCGGGAGATAAGCGTTGACCTGAGCTTGTAGCTAAGTCCCATTCTATACGATAATAATTATCTGCGGATGCTCCTTTTTCTTCATGTATCCACAATTCTCTACCCGAAAAATCATACACGGAAATTCTCACATCCAATTCAGATTCCGGCCTGTCATGAGAAAAAATAAAAGTGGTAGAAGTTTTTGCAGGGCTTACTGTACAATACAAATCAAACAAACCGGGTTTTAATCCCTTCACAACTTCAAACTCAAGGGTAGCTGTAGAAGAGTTATTTTTTATATCCCATGCCCTGAATAATAACTCGTGTTTGCCTTCCGGAAGTTCCGGCAAACTATACGTTACCGTTCCTCGGGTATAATTTCCCAAATCTGATTCATAATAATTATTTAAAATGTAGGTATAATTGGGAGAATTATCAATAATAGCAATAATATCATGCCCTATTCCATTTCCCACCGTATTAATTCCATCCTCATCTTCCAGTTCGGCAATTAAATAAGGTGTTTCATTAACTTTTCCTCCATAAACAAAATCGGGATGATTCAAATAGAGATTAATTTTAGGCCCTAAAGAATCCGTAACATTCGCTCCATCTTCTGTTCCTCCGATTAAGAAATCGGCAAAATATCCATTAGCCTCCTGCTTCTTATTATCTTCTGCAATAGCATATAAATTCAACAAACCACTTTCATTACTATAATTGATATCTAATGGAACCGGAAATGTAAAAGAAAACTTTCCGTCTTCTATGATATTACTTCCTGTAAAAAGTACTTTATTACGATCCGTAAACGTAAAAGGGTCTCTCGAAAATCCTGTGTTGTTAAATGTGGTAATTTGTTCTTTTGTATCTAAAACAGTAGGATACACAACCCCTTTAAAGTTTTCTGCCAACTGACCATGGCTATCTACTATTTTTCCTTTTACTTCTACTACTCCTCCTGCTTTAATGGTAGGAAGTTCATTTACATCAACCGATTGTCCGTTAAACTCTTCAACAATTACTTCATAATCAGCATAAGATAATTTCATGGCTGGATTTCCAATCAAAACAAAATGCAAATTATTTATACTGGGCAAACTTCCTGTCATATGTACTTTGGTCTTTCTCATCACATCTCCCAGCCTTAAGTAGGTGTTATTTTCCTTGGTAAACAGGTTTTCAATAAAGTTGGTATTAAGTGTAAAGTTATTACTTGAATATACAGTGCGGGTAGTAGTTAAAAGGGCAATTGCAGCACCGGTCGGATGCAGAAATGCAACTTCTCCGAAACTTTCTTTCGAATGGTCAAATGGAGTCACGTCACAAGCCGCAGTTATCCATAAAGCGGGACGCGAAGAGTGTATTTGAGAAATATGATCCATTGTAATACAAGCTTCATGCGATAAATAACTTGCACTACCATGTCCTATATAATTCATTAATAGCATTCCATTATTAAAATATTCCATCATCTGTTTGCTCACATCCGGATATCTATTGCCTACCGAAGTTTTTTCAACTTTATAAGCATCCCAGAAAATACGTTTTACTAAAAATTCAGCATGATTATTCTCCATATAGGTAGCTAAATTATCTGACTGTTCCATGTGAATGTTGGCACCATTGGGACGAGCCGAACTACTATCTCCACTTGTTCCGTCATCTCCTAAAAAGCAGACTGTATTTTTCCATGAGCCTCCTTCCTTATTCTCCATATAAGCAATCATCTTATCAACAACCTGTTGGGCTTGCGTACCCGTTCTTACAGGACAACGACCAATACCAATATCAACTGGTATTCTCTGATGGTCTAGATCAACATTCTTGCTATCTAAGAAACCAAAATAATCTTCCAGAACATACGAATTAACTTCACTAAATGAATTTAAAGATGGGTAACATAGTAAAAAATCCGAAGGATTATAAGACTTCCAGTTAGTGGTAAGCATACGGTTATCATAAGAAGCATCACCAAACAATAACAAATATTTGGGAGTATCTTCTTCACTGGTACCGGCACAGTCATATAGCATCTTCATAAACCAACGATAAGCGGTTGCATCAGGAGTACCGGAAGAAAACTCATTGTAAACCTGTTCGGCAGTAACAACTTCTACCCGTAAACCATCTACATCACGATGATAAGTAGCTAAACGTTCCGCTTGGGTAATTAATTCCGTATTGGAGGGTGTTAAGATTACCATATCTACACTCCGCAAAGCATGAAGATTCTGATTAGCAACTTGACCTACGACTTCTACCTTATTAAAACTACTTCCTTGTGTATTTAAGACAACATATTTATTATCAACAGAAGTATCGGTAATAACCGTATAAGAAGAGCCTGACAAACTACCTTCTAATTCACGGTAGTTAGCAGGGTCGGCTACATTCCAGACACGGGTTGTAGAGTTGGCACCGGAAATAACAAACCTGCTTTTTAAAGAATCGCGGGCATGAAATACAGTATAAGAATCATAAAGGGCAAGCTCACGGGTAAAATTCAAACGAATATAATCCAAACGGCCGGAAACACCCGAGGAACGGGTATGAGTTAATGTGACCTGGGTATTTCTACTCTTTGAGCCTTCCCAGGTAAATTCACGGGAAGATTCAGCGGCAATGCTATAAGTACCAAGTGTACCAATACTAAAGCTGCCCTGACTTTCTCCATTTACTGAAACGGAAACAGAAGAGCTACTGGAACCATCGGTAGAAAAGGCAACATCTATGGTTCCCGGTTCATCCGTAATACCAGGCAAAGTAAAATTGTATGTACGTTCCGCACCATTTCTATAATCGTAACTATCGTAAAGTTTACGCCCAAATTCATGCCAACTATAGCTTTCTACCTCATAGAGTGCATAGTCTAAAAAAGTAGTCACTGGAGTTGCTCCATTTTCAGATAAAGAACTCTCTTTAGGAAACGCTATGGGAGTCTGGTCGGATTCTGTAAGGAAATAATAACCATACGAGGAATAATGATTTTGGATATGAACATACTTGTTTTTCTCACGCTCCCACCTTATTGTACCATTGGCATAAAACAATACAAAGGAATTTTCCCTCCATAAAGGGACTTCCTGCAGGTCATCTATTTTGGGCAGGGTCACATCCTCAGGAAGAATATATCCCCCATAGCCATATAACCTTACTTTGGAAGGTTCGGAAAAACCCATACTACGCAACTCGGAATGAGTAATCTGGTGAATTCCACTTTCACTCACACGAATCTTAACCCATTTACCGGAAGACAATACGGAACTTGCAGCATATTGAATCTCTTCAGCTGCTCTGGAGGCAACCTTATTCCGTACTGTTTTTTTCTCAATACTCAGTTTGAAAGAATTAATCCGCTGATATTTCCCCTGTCTATATACAAGAGGAATAAAATTGATATTCAATATTCCTTTTTTAGCTGAAACCGATAAATTCACATTTACCCGGGGATAAGAAGCCAGTAAAACTTTATCTTTTATCAAGGCTTCTACATACGGTTTATCTAAATCCTGAAAATCAGGATATTCAATTTTTACTTCGTATTCATAATCTGCATACTCTTTACCTACTTCTATCTGAGTAATATAATAAGGTAAATGGTTTTCCGGAAAATGATATGCCTCAGCAAATCCGGGATATTCCGTTTCTAATAATATATCTCCATCATATATCGGAGAAGGATTTTCCCAATCTAAAGTAATAAAACCCTGAGCAGCAACATTTACAGATAAAAGGGCAAATAAAATAAGAAAAAGGTAACTACGCATAAGATATGTTTTCTACTCCTATTATTAATTTTATTCCATTATAAATATTATCTTACATAAAAATCAAGTAATTTCCTATCATTCAAATAGCCTTCTAAATGTTGACCTGGTTTTACAGGACCTACTCCGGAAGGAGTACCTGTAAATATGAGATCACCTATTTTTAATGTGTAAAATTTACTTATAAAAGCAATAATGTCGTCTACTTTAAATAGCATTTCTTTTGTATATCCCCTTTGTACTTCCTGACCATCAATGGATAAATAAAAATCCAGGGCTTGAATATTATCTTTTAATTGAATAAATTCTCCAACTACAGCAGAACAATCAAAACCTTTCGAAAGCTCCCACGGTTTTCCTGCTGCACGAAGATTACGTTGTAAGTCTCTTGCTGTAAAATCAATACCTACTGTAACTTCATTATAATATCGGGAAGCAAAACGGGTTGCTATATTTTTTCCCAATCGATTTATCCTAACCACTAATTCGGTTTCGTAATGAATTTCCTTTGAAAAATCAGGAATGAAAAAGGGTTTTCCGTCTTTCAATAAAGCCGAATCAGGCTTCATAAATATGACCGGCTCTTCTGATGATATAAACGAAGAATCGAATTCTTTATTGTGTTCGTGATAATTCAATCCTACAGCGAAAATCTTCATTATTTTTCCTGATTAAAATTTAAACGATTAAACATTACGGCTAAATGGGCATATAATGAAGTATTTTGAACTACAATATTTTCAGGAACACGGATTCTAAATGGGGTAAAATTCCAAATTGCTTTTATCCCCCCGTCCACCATCTTATCTGTAATTTTCTGAGCTATATTAATAGGCACAGTCAAAACCCCTATGTTTACGTGGTACTCTTCCATCTTTTTTATAAATTCATCCGTATGGAAAATAGGAATTCCATTAATTTCAGTTCCTATTAATTCCGGTTTAACATCAAAAGCCGCATCAATTTCCAGGCCAAAATGTCTTAATCCGGAATCTCCCAGTAAAGCTCCTCCTAAACTACCTACTCCAAATAAAAACGCTTTATGAATATTTGTAAATCCTAAAAAATTCTCTAATACATTTATTAACTCGTCAATCTCGTATCCAACGCGCGTACGTCCCGAAATATTTACGTACGATAAATCTTTGGCTATCTGAGAAGCATCGATATTTATTTCTTTTGAAATCTGAGTAGAAGAAACATAGGCTTCTCCTCTTTCTTTCATCAATTTTATATTAGAAAGGTACCAGGGAAGTCTCCGAAGAGTTGGCTCCGGAACTTTATCTACTTCTTTTAATATACGGTTATTCATACATTAGGGGTATTACATGCTAATATGCAAAAGTACATTTTTTTTTGAAAATCTCTATTGAATCTATCAAAAGCTTGAAAACATGTTATCTCTGCAATAAAAAACACAGTGAATATTGTTGAATAAAGTAAGTTTTAATACATTTGAAATTCAATAAATAATTCAATTATGAAAAATAATGACTGGAAAGATCGTCTAAAT
>Ga0192240_10137_pt1 | contig 20580 bp, 20 predicted proteins | sample Koala_Koa27_H3_FD_131237 | JGI IMG/M metagenome (GOLD analysis project Ga0192240, IMG submission 131237) | Enriched cells from koala feces incubated with labeled cellulose particles, San Francisco Zoo, California, United States - Koala_Koa2-7_H3 ...
ATTTTGGAGAAGAAGGTTTTTATATCTTCTAATCTTGATCGTCTGTTTTCTGTGCCCTGCTTTTGCAGGGCTATTTGTTTACATAATTCATGATTTAAAAGGAATTTCCTATAAAGTAAGAAAGGCGGCCTGCATTGACCGCCTTTTTTCTTGCTCCGACAATCTCAAATTCTCTACATAAGTTTTTACATCTTCTATATCGGAATCCCGCAGGTCTGGAACTGGTGTACGCCGTATGTATCAGAAGATGATATACAGTTCGTAATAGAAACAGAACTTTTTGTTGGAAATCATACTTTTTCCAAGCCTGCATTGGAGCAAAAATGTTTTCTCAGAGGATAGCTTTCCTATATTTAGCGGCTCCGCTTTTTATTTCTGTTTGTTTCAAAAAGGAATTTTATATTCTGCAAAACCTCTGGCACAATTAGGGCAAGATTCGCCGTGTATTACAGAAACCCCATTTGGGGATTTCTGCATACCGGCAATCTTGATGGGGATTCCGCTCCCCATACCCTCGGACAACGCACATTTTTCAAATGTGCAAAATTGGCCTCTGTTAAAAACAGTCGCAGCATAATTCTATCTATCACGGAAAATCCAACGATTTTGTTAAAAGCGCTTTTCTCTGTTATCCATATATTCTTTCCAATCGGCTTATATATGAATACGTTTTTCACAGAAAGGAAATTTTATGTCAAGACCAAGAAAAGAACCAGAAATAACTTACACGCACCACATCAATCTCCGGCTTACAGATGTTCAATACGAAATTATATCCGAGAATGCCCGGCGCGCCGAGCTATCACTCTCCGAATATATACGCCGTCAGTTAATGAAAGGGAAAGTCATTGCAAAATATGAACTTGTGGCAGATTTGCCGGAACTAAAGAAACTGATTTTTGAATTTGGAAAGATAGGAAATAATCTGAATCAATTGCCCGCCACTTCAATGCTGGAGGCATACACTCTCTGGAAATGCGGAAAGCAATCAGACAAGGGCTTTCTGATATTTTTAAAATGAAGAAAGAAGTGCTGAAAATGGCAGGGGATTTTCAGCAAGTGCAAAAAACTATCCATAAATATTTCTTACCTAGCAAAGAAACGTTCCCTACTAATGATCAATCGAGTTCCTTTTCACTAGGTATTATCACACAAATACGTCAGCCAGATTCTTAAATCGTACTGGCTGACGTATCACTCGTTTGCTTGACGTTTCTTTTAATCTAATAAATTTTTTAATTCTTGAGCTATTTCTAGAGGTGTCATATTTGCTGTAGTCATTGCCAGCTTACTGGCAATAATTGGACTATACATCATAATCTCTTTTTTAGTAAGATTATGCCAGATCGGAAGTAGTGTCTTTCCATTAATACTTTCCATTTGAAAAAGACCATCTAATTCCGTCTTTGTCCAATACTTTCCCTCTTTAATATAATCTGGCGACAACACAGCTACTCCAAATTTTGACTTTTTCAATCCATCATCAATTTTTGCTCTCATGGAATCGCCCCATTTCATTTGGGTTGTATCGTACCATACCCTTATCCCACAATCGCGTAAAGCTTGAACAAATTCATCGACAAACTCCTTCTTATCTTCCCATGCGTGCGAAACGAAAACATCATAATCTTCTTCATTTTCGTTGCTAAAATTGCCCTTATTTGTTCTAAGACCTTGAACTGCCTGACTACTCAACTCATTTATTCGATTTTCATATGATTGTTGCATTCGTTTTAAAGTTTCGCTTTGCTTTTTTTGTTCTGCCTGTTGTTCTTTTTGCAATCTTGTATACGCATCATTTCGTTTGATTCGTTTATCAGAAATTTTCTTTCCAATATCTGCGCTCTCCGACACCTTTTTTGCATAATCAGACTGCCAAGCTGCAATCTGTTTCATTTTACTTGCTGTCATAGATGCGGAAGTCCGCGATGTTATACTTTTTTGCGTAGAATTTATCTTTTTTTGTAATTCGGCGCATTTTTTATCTGCTTCAGCCTTCTTTTTTTCAAGAGAGGCAATTTCTTTATCCAACGAATTTACATTTCTTTGATATTGTTCAACTGACATTATTTCCTCCAATACTTCTTTTTAAATGATGAGAAGCACACTCTCACGGTGTGCCTCTCTCTGATATTAGCCTTTCGGCGGGAAAGGATCATGTCCATGAGAATCTTTATCCCGTATCTGACCATTCGGACGATGAATAACCAATTCCGAACCTTGTCTCTGTGAAATAGTACGCGCCACATCAATTGCTTCTCTTTGTGTGGTAGTACGTACAGTAGCTCTTGCATTTCCTTCGCCCTTTACTTGCCACCCACCATCCGGATGCGGCACAACATGCTGATTTTTACCCATCATTCACCCCTCCTACTATCTTAAACGAGTTACCCTTCCACAATGTGGACACTTGGATGGATTAGTTACTGGTATAATTTTTCTGCCACAACGGCAAGTATAATACGTGTACTTTATTTTCATATTTACCTCTTACTTTCTGAAATCAATCTACAGTTACTCTATATAAAATCACATTTTTAGAAAAATTCTGTGTTTATTATCCTTTCCAGACACAGATTTCATATTGCAATCGAGAAATAAGCGTGGTACAATATATTTGTTTTTATGTACACTGTACCGACGACTCATGCTTCTGTCGTCCCACAGAGCACCGAGTTGCACCTCGGTGTTTTTCTTTTTACTATCAATGTGTTATTTTCGCTAATACTTAGCACTCGTTTGCTGCATCTGCTAACAATCTTATCATATCCGTCCATGATACGCAAGAGGAAAAATCTAAAATTTATCGAAATTCTCGTCTTATTTATCAATTAATACCCTTTTTATTCAATTTTACCACGCATTTAATTGACATTTTCGTTCTTGTGATTTAAAATAAGAGTAAAGTAATTTAAGGAGAATATTATGCTAATTAAATTTTCGGTTTCCAATTTTCTTTCTATAAATGAAAAACAGGAATTTTCTATGTTAGCCAATAAAACCAGAAAAAACTCTGAACGAATTTATAAAAGTAAAAATATAAAACTAACAAAATGCAAATCTGTTTTCGGAGCTAATGCCTCTGGTAAATCAAACCTCGTAGAAGCATTTCAATTTATGCAAGATATGATTGAGGATGGTCTTCCTCGTGGTTTTTCTACTAAATATTTTCGTTTATCAAAGGAAAACCAATATCTGCCGTCGATTTTTGAAATAGAACTTCTTCTCAATGATCGTAAATATATATACGGTTTTTCAATTAAATTGAATGAAGGGGCCATACAAAATGAATGGCTATATGAAATTTCCACAACAGGAATAAACAAACTTATTTTCCAGCGAAATATTTTGAAAAAAGAATTTATTACAGGTGAGTATTTTAAAGACAAAGAAGCAATATTAAAAATTGAAACATATGGAAAAGACAGCTTAGACGATAGTGAAATATTATTTTTAAATATAATTAATACAAACAAATCAAAAATGTTCACCGAAAATATTGAATTAAAAATTTTCAGAGATATTTTCACTTGGTTTGTTTTTAGATTAACTATTAGTAACCCTTCTACAATACTTACAGGTTATCCCTACTTTTCTGATTCAAATCTAAACGAAATTGCAGAATTGTTAAATGCTCTCGGAACCGGCATAAGTGACTTGAAGTTTGTAGATGTACCTAAAGAAATTGTAAAAAATAAGATTCCAGAAAAATTATATATTAAAATAACTGCAGATCTTGAAAAGCAAAATGTAAAAGCCAAAAAGAGCAAAGAATACCGCTCACCTTCTGGAATGATTCGTGGTCCTAAAGAGTTTTATACTTTTGAAATTGATCAAAATGATATTATTAATATTAAAACAATAGAATTCAGTCACGAAGATTCTTCGATATTTTTTAACTTGAAAGAGGAATCAGATGGTACTGCCCGATTACTAGACCTAATCGAAATCCTCTTCAAAGTATCTGATAATCATACATTTGTTATTGATGAAATTGACAGGTGTCTGCATCCTATCATGACAGAAAAGATTATCGAACTATTTTTAAAAATGGCTGAATATAGAAATACTCAACTGATAATCACCAGTCATGAATCAAGGCTACTTGCTGACGATTTGTTAAGAAATGACGAAATTAATTTTATTTTAAAAACCCCTAGCGGCTCTTCGATTATTAATCCGTTGGAGAAATATCAACTACGTGCTGATAAAAAAGTATATGCTGCTCTATTCGATGGTACATTAGATGCTATTCCAATATTTAACACAAACAAACTGGAATCTCTTGTCCAAAAATCTTCACGCTAAAGAGGAGACCGGAAAGTCCCAACAATCACTTTCCGGTCTCCTCTTCAAACACTAAAAGAAATTAAACAACTGGATATATTTCATATTATCATTTACCGAATATCTTTCATTAAATGGCATAAAGCCATTCTTTTCACTCTGGTAGAAATTCAATAGCTTTACCTTATCCTCACATTCCAAAAATACAATTCCTCCGCCAATATCATGCTGAACCTTCTCCAGAATTTCAAATGTCAAATCCATCAATTCATTTCCATTGATGCCCTTTCCTCCATCCACAGCATAATTTTTCCCAAACTGCGCAATCAGAAAAGCAGATACCGTATAGCTGTCTGATTCTGAATCCAGTATTGCATATCTGCTTATTTTTTTCTGTTTAGAATTGGACAGGTTTGCGCTGCCAATCTCAACCGCTTTATGCGCCAGTGTAAAAACCGCCGCTATCTTACCATGTTCATTTACTACAAAATATGTAACTGACAGTTTCTTCTTCGCAAACTCGATTGCATTATTTACTACGAACTGCTCAATTTCTGGATTGACCGGACAGGAAAAATCGGAAAGACACTTTTGCAGTTCCGCCTCTCCGATTGCTCCCAGCATATCTAAAATATTTATTGTATCGAACTGTCTCATTTATCCGTTTCTCCCTTTGCCATCAGCCGCCGGATCGCATCATAATCTGTCAACAGCGGTTTTACTGGTGCAGACGGCTTTCTCTTAGGTTTATTCTCAGAAGCAGCCAGCGCATCTATAAAGGCTTCCGCCTGCTTCGGATCGTCAATACGGACTTTTGCAAAAATACTCGATGTAGCCATAATAGCACCTCCTTCTCCAAATGGCTTATAATAGTATATGCTGAAAAGACAATAAACCATATCATTTGCTTCATTGCCCTTTCTTTAGTTTTATTCTAAATCAGATTTTCCCGGGCGTCAACCACCATTTTTTTCATTATAAGATTTTAAATTTGATTTTCATTATCTGTACACTATGTCGTTTATCACGCATTCCTCTACCATCGCTGTCAGCATATTCATATGCGCCGCCCACGCAAACGGATCAGCTTCTTTATCCGGTGCCGTATGCTCCTGCAGCAGTCCCGCCACTAAAATCTCCATCCGTTCCTGTGCCGTTTTCTCAATCTCCAGAAGATGCCTGTCCAGTTTTCCAGTCAGCATCATGCTCTGATACCAGTTTCCCCGGTGTTCTTTCAGAAACGTCCTCCGCAGCATCCCGTATTTCCCTATGGGGTTTTCACTGCTTTCTATTGTCAGGTTTGGAAACAGGTAGTCTCCTTTTCGATAATATGTCAGTTCCATCTTCAGCCCTCCAGCTTTACTTTTATAAATTAATGTGTTGAAGTCATTATAAGTGATGACATCCTACTTTTCAACCACTATCTCAAACTTTTTATGCTTCCTCCGATATATCATCCGAAAGTGCATCTACCAGTGCATCCACTGTACGGAAAACAACCTCCCTGTCCTTCTGCTGTAGTCTCCGCATTCTTACAGACATTCTCTGCATATGCCCGTCCCCCTCCATGACCTCCATATCACCCACCAGTTCGCTGGCGCTCATTCCCAACGCTTCTGCCAGCCGCCGGAATACCTCAATGGACATATCACTCTGTCCGCCTTCTATCCGGCTCACTGTGTTCAGGCTGACATCCGCCATCTCCGCCAGTTTTTCCTGCGACCAGCGAAGCGTCTGCCTGCGGTTCCTTATACGTTCTCCCATCTCCATCAACCGCTGTGAAACGACACGATTTCCCACTCCAATACCTCCTGCCTATGTAATCTCCACTAGAATTTTGAGTTTTTCCTGATCTCGTCGATCAAAACGTCCATTGTCCGCATCACAATTTCCTGCCCGTTTTTATCCAGTCTCCGTATGCGGCAGGCCATGTGATAAAGCTGTTTTTCTTCCGGAGATACTGCCGCCGTTTTTCCCAACAGCGTATTAGCGTCTGTCCTTAATACCTCTGCGATTTTTTCAAAAACCTCAATAGACGTTGCAGACTGCCCGCCCTCAATGCGGATAACCGTATTTACACTGATGTCGGCTTCTTCCGCAAACTCTTCCTGCGACCAGTGAAGCTCCTGCCTGCGTTTCCTTATACGTTCCCCTATATCCATTAACCCCTGTGAAGCCACCCGACTGCTCAATACATCCCCCCCTTCCCTGTGATATTTTCCATTGCTTCGCGGCATATATGGCGCAAAGCACACTCCGAAAACTTTTCTTTCCCACCTACAGACCTGCCACCGGCAGCTTCCTCCGGATGCTTGGCAACGAAAAAACAGCCAAACCGGAGAGTTTCGTTGCTTTTCAGGAATTTCTATTCACTTTTTATTCTTTCTGCCGTTACTGAAACGGTCATTCTGAAAGTATTTTCTTACTCTTCCCGACTAACCGAAAGATGCCTGTACACACATACCGCACCAGATAAGCGGCTGCCATAACCAATCGCCATGCCATAATCATGCCGCCGATCACGCCGCCAACCAGCAAATTTATTACCAGTGTTCCTACCGTACCGCCGAGATCAAACCCTTTCGGGATTACCCACACAAACATCCGGTGTACGCCAAATGGAATCCCCATGAGTACCCACAATTTCAGATAATCGCGGACTCCATTTTCCACACAAAGTGGATGGAACAACGCCGCCAGGAATACCGCCACCGCAGCAGGAACTATCACTTTTCTCAAAAATCCTCTCGTCCTCATATCAGCCACCTCCATACAGGTCATGGTTCACTTCTGCCTGGTAATAATGGTTCATCGTCATTGTGGCATTATAAAGCGTTGTCAGCAGATACGCCTTGATGTTCCCCACTTTTGCCGTATTCCTCTGCAAACTGAACAGCACATACTCGATGTGTGAATAATCCAGCTTCATAAAGCGGCTCTTGACAAGCAGCACTGGCTTCTCCACACCGGCAATCCGCAGGGTGCTGTCATCCGGCATCATCAGGACTTCCACGACCAACTCCACAAGCTCATCCACCTCTTTGCTCTTGTGACACGGGTACTCGATACGCTCCCGGATCAATTCCCGGTAAGCGTCCATTTTCCCTATCGTATCCATCCAATCCGGATGTCCATCTACTTCTGCAGATAAGATTGGATTGGATAAGATTTTCTCAGTCTCACTCAGATTAGTCTCATTAAACTCTGTATCACTGTAATCAGTCTCGCTGTATTCAGTCTTATTAGAGTATGATTTTGGAACTTCTTGAAATTCGGTTTTCATACTTCCAGAAGTTCGATTTTCATACTTCTGGAAATTTGATTTTGGAACTTCCTGAAGTTCGGTTTTTATACTTCTTGAAGTTTGATTTTCATACTTCTGCGTACTTCCGGCGTTTTCCTGCAAATGGCGGCCTGCGACGGTCGGTTTTGCGGAGCAAAACGGCCGCGATGCGGAGCTGAGCGGCCAGGTCTCCCTTTGATTTAACGAGCACTTATCACCCATAATGAAAGAATGCCGCCAGTACGGTAAATACATCATTATGAGGAGGTAATGTATGCTCGATTACAAGGACATCATTATCAAGCACTACGCTCTGCACATGTCTGGCAGGCAGATTGCAGAAGCTATTGGTGCGAGTAAATCAGGAGTCAACGATTTCCTGAAAGCATCTGACCAGTGTGAAGCACTGTCGTATCCGTTGCCTGCCGGAATCACGAACTACGGTATAGCAGAGCTGGTCTATGGCAGAACTCCTGAAGGAGTAAATGGCAGAGATTTAAGTTTTGAACTTCCCGACTTTTCAGAAGTGGAAAAGCAAATGAGCAGTCGGAAAAACATGACACTGGTATTTCTTTGGGGACGGTATAAGAACCGCTGCATGGCAGAGGAGAAGAAGTTCTATTCCTACCGTCAATTCTGTGACCGTTACATGTCCTGGCACAAAGAGAACTATGAAACACTGCATTTCCATGCAGTAATCGGCGAAAAAATGGAGGTGGATTTTGCCGGGAAAACATTCTCTATGATCAGCCGCATAACCGGCGAAATCAGTACAATCGTCGTATTTGTGGCAGTGCTCCCTTATTCTCAGTACATATACGCAGAAGGAATGCTTTCTACTAAGGAACCCCAATGGATTGAGGTAAACAGTCATACATTGCGCTTTTTCGGTGGCGTTCCTGCCATTGTCGTTTGTGATAATTGTAAACAGGCTGTGGCGGTGAATAAAGACTGGATTGAACCAGAGCTTAACAAGGATTACGCTGAGTGGGCAGAACATAATGGTACGGTGATCCTTCCAGCCAAAGTCCGGAAGCCCAAATTTAAAAGCTCAGTCGAGAACTCCGTAGGCATTCTTTAAAAAGGCTTTTTTCATGGCCTGGAGGAGCGGCAGTACTTCAGCCTTGAACAGTTTAACTCAGATTTATGGGAGAAGCTGGATGAACTGAACGGAACGGACAGAGCCTGAAAAACCGTGACTATAGCCGTTATGAGCGCTGGCAGGAAGAAAAAAACGAATTGATGCCGCTTCCTTCTACGTTTTATCACTACATGGAACGGGAAGAGGCCAAAGTATCAAGCGATTTTCATGTGCGTTTTGATAATGCGTATTATAGTGTCCCCCGGCAATACGTACATAAACGGGTACTTGTCAAAGCGACTGCGACAGAGATCCGGATCAGCGCATTATCTGGCGAAAACCTTTGTGAATGGCCCAGGGCAAACTATAAAGGCCAGCGGCTTACCAATCCGGAGCATTTGCCTGGGAACAGCCGGGAAATGTCCGAATGGAATGGCCCATATTTTACCCAGAAAGCGATGACGGTTGGCCCCAATACTGTTGAGGTGATAAAACGTATCCTCTCCAGCCGGAAATATGAGGTACAGACATATCGGCAGTGCGTTGGCGTACTTGGATTTGTTAAGAAATACGGGAAAAAAGTACTGGAAGAATGCTGCCGGCAGGCGCTTGAACTGAATAAAGTTACCTATACCTTTATTAAGAACTCTATCCCTGCGGTTGCTGAAGAATCGATTGACAGCGCTGATGTTTCGCACAGGAATGAGGATAAGAATAAAGGCGCTTATGTCATGAATCCCTCGTCTGCTGATATTAACCGTCTTCTGGCTAAAAGCCAGTCCCTTGTAGAACAGGCACAGAAGGGAGGGCATCGTGATGAAAACGACTAATTCCCTGGTCATGGATCTGGAAGAACAGATGAACATGATCGGCCTCCCACGGATGGCACTCAAGTTGGATGAACTTTACCGGTCATCGGATTTTCTTACCATGGACCGGCTGGAAATGGTATCGTCGCTTCTGAAACCGGAATACGAAGATAAAACGACCAAGCGCTTTAACAATCGGCTTCGCACTGCTCATCTGATCGGTACACCTTGTGACATCTCGCAGTGCAGGGACTCTTCACAACGGAGATATGAGCCGACCCATGCACCTAAAGTATTGTCAACGCTTCAGTTTATTGAAGACGGTCTAAATGTCTGTATCCTTGGCCCATCGGACAGCGGTAAGACATTCCTTGCCAAAAGCCTTGGTGTAGCTGCTTGTGAAAAATACCGGGTTAATTATTGTCACTGCGGCGAATTGTTGGAACGCCTTGTTGCCACGAAATCTGCAGATTATGCAAAATATCTGCGTGAAATAAAAAAGATTCTTGGCTTCCAGCTCCTAATTTTGGATGATTTTTTGCTAAAAACAATCATGGATGGACGGGAAGTTAAGGTACTGATGGAAATCCTTGAAAAACGCATTGAAACATCAAAAAGTACCATTGTTTGCTCTCAGCGAGAGCCTAATAGCTGGAAGGCAATGATCATGAACGATGAGGTATCAGCCAACGCTATTATGAAGAGGGCAACGAAGCACCACATTGTTGTCATTCAGCCTATCGAAACGCCTTAATAAGGGTGGCCGTTAGGCTCCGCCGGGCAGCCGCTGGACAACGCATCAGTGGCCGCTGGCCGGCGCAAATTGCATTTTCCGGCTTTTTTTCTTCTTTTTCCGGCTCCGAGCAGTCCATAAGCATAAAATTTTTCACATAAATCACGTTTGGTTTCCCAAGTCCCAGCCGTTTCTTTTCAATCAGCCCGATCCCCTTCTCCGTATCAAGCTCCGCAATGTTTCGGATCGCTTTCTGTCTCGCACAGCCGAGCAGTTCCATGATCTCCTCCACAGTGAAGATGATGTATACCCTGTCCTCTTCGTCAAACCAGTGGTTCTTTACGCTCAGGCTCATACGGTCCAGCATCAGACCGTATAAAACCTTTGCTTCGCAGGAGAGGGATTTGAAGCACTCCGCCGTAAACAGCACCTTCGGTACCCGGTAAAAATGATATTGTTCCGCTTCCATACCCCGGAAGTATTCAAACTGTAGTTACTGCATCTGCCGTACCCTCCCTCTGTTCTTTCTGTTTTTCCGATTCGTTCTCTATCTCTGCATAAGCACGAAAATATCTGTTTGTCCCCTTATTGGCGAACGGTTTGGATGTCCCCAGCACCCGGATTTCTTTATGCCGTTCCATCAGTCCCTTAAACCACTGGATATCCTGAACTGTTCCCTGCATCCTAATTTTCAACATACATATCCTCCCAATCCACGTAGAAACAATACTCCGGATACCGGATTTTAATCGCTTCCCAAAAGTACCGGGCATAGCCGCAGCAGAATAAATCCTCCACTGTATAGCAGCTCATTTCATGCAACTGCCTCTCCATATCCGAATCATCATAATTATAAACACTCGGCGTTCCATTGCAGTACAGGTTGAACGCCATCCGCACAATCTTCACACTGCCGCTGGTCTGCCATCCTTCCCGTAAGCACTCTGGTCTCACATTTCCTGTTTTGAAATCATAAATCTGCTTTATATGATCTCTTGTATCCCGGTCGATTCCAAGACAATACACCAATGCCATATGATATACATCCTGGTATCTACACTTCTGTAGATACTCCTTATAAAATTTTTCATGTTCCCTGTTCTTGAAAATAATTGTATGTGAATCTTTCTTCCCTGCTCTTGTCGCTGTGTCTGTCATCTTCGTTTCCTCCAACTAAATTATTTTTTGATTTATGACCATAACAAAAAGGACACTTTCCTAAAATCGCTCTTAGAAAAGTGTCCTTATCGTACAAAATATTCAGTTGAACTGACACGAGTTTATTTTATTATCGCTTATTTTCACCCGTTAAGAGAGTTTAATTTGTCGTACTCTTGTCGTACCCTACGGCCTCAAAGTCCGCAAACCCGCATAAATACTGGCTTTATTTCTCCAATGACTTCATTGTGGGGAAAATTGTCAACGTTCCTGACAAATGTCATAAAGATGAGGCGGGTTTTTCCATTGCAATCTTCCTGTTAAGACAAAAAGGAAGGCAGCGCCTTCCAGCTGTATTCCAGCTATCAGGCGCTGCCTTTTGGATTGATTCCTTTTAGATTGGTTCTTTCAGTTATGACTGATTCAGTTATAGCTGATTCAGGCATCCTCATCTTTCCGCTTCTTGCTCATACCGGTCAGCATCAGTAATATACCGGACATCACCATGGTTAAGGTTGACTTGACTGAACCCTGACCAGTCTTTGGCAGTGGCGCCAAAGGTATTTCATCATCATTAATCAAGGTAGTGTCAAACGGTGTCTCAGGCAGCGGCGCTAACGGTACATCCTGGGGTGCAATGTTCACTGCTCCCGGACCGCTGTTATCGGACTGTGAAAAACGTCCTGGACCGCCGGAGTTGCTTCCGCCTCCACCCCCGCCATTGCCGCCGCTTCCGCCAGCGGTTCTGAAGTTTGCTATAAATGTGGTGTCATGCACAAATGCATCTGCCTGGATTGCATCAGTGTCATTGTACGTTTTACCTGCATTTCCGTCAATGCTCCAGCTGCTGAACGTATAACCGCTGTTGGCTACCGCCGTGACGTCCGCCCTTGGGTGGGCCGGTGTCACGCTGCCGACCTTGATGATTTCATTGGTTTCCGGATTCCTGGTTATCTCCTGGATGGTGTGGACCTCACTTGTTGTTCCGCTTACAGTTCCATAACTGCCAGATACAAAAGTGAAGGTTATCTGATATTTATCAGGTATCCCATCCGGATTCTGAGGAATCTCCACACCAATTTCATCTAATACATAGTATACCTTTACAAGATTGGCATTGCTGTCAGAACCTACTGTCTTAGGACCATTGGCGCTTTCGAAAATATAATTCCTGCCATTAAAATCCCTTGGTACGGTGGTAAATGGAATGTCTGTTCCAAATGCAACATTATCTTTGGAATCAACTTCCCCCAGCACTCCATCATAGTAGTATTCAACCTTATAACTCAGGTCGCCCCTTATGGCAAAATGCGCTGTATAGGTATCTGCTTCAAATACCTGGGTTTCAGGATTCTTTTTCGGAATAAAGGTTGCATCTACGCCTACCTTTGCATCAGCCGCATCTGTCCAATGGGTAAATACATATCCATCTTTAGCAACTGCTTTGGATCCTTCCGGTTTCCCGGTTGCCGGGGCAAGGGTTTCTTCTCCCCTGTTAACGGTTCCGCCTATATCAGCCACATATTTAACTGTCACTGCTTCATTTTCTTCAAAATGGGCTGTATAGGTTGCCTCAACATTCAGTCCGTTTACCTTGGCCGGTACATAGTTCAGGTCATTGCTGACTACTTTCCCTTCTGCATTGGTCCATTTTACGAAATGGTAGCCAGGCAGTTCTTCTGCCACTGAGCCTACGGCATTTCCTGTGGCCGGGGCAAGGGTTTCACTCGTTGGAGTTACCATGCCGCCTGTTGTTGCCTCATATCTGATAGTCACATCGGCATCCTCTTCAAAGTGGGCTGTATAGGTTGCCGCCATATTCAGTCCGTTTACCTTGGCCGGTACATAGTTCAGGTCATGGCTGACTGTTTCCCCTTCTGCATTGGTCCATTTTACGAAATGGTAGCCAGGCAGTTCTTCTGCCACTGAACCCAAGGCATTTCCTGTGGCCGGGGCAAGGGTTTCACTTGCTGGAGTTACTATGCCGCCTGTTGCTGCCTCATATTTGATGGTTACATCGGCATCCTCTTCAAAGTGGGCTGTATAAGTGTCTGCTACATTCAGCCCGTTTACCTTGGCCGGTACATAGACCAGGTCCCTGCTGACTTCTTTTCCTGCGCCATTGGTCCATTTTACAAAATGGTAACCCGGCAGTTCCTCTGCCACTGAGCCTGATGCCTCGCCGCTCACGGGTGCAAGGGATTCGAAGGAGCGGCTGACTGTCCCGCCTTCTGATGCCTTATACTGAATGGTTACATTGGAATCCTCTGCAAAATTAGCCGTATAAGTGGCCGCTACATTCAGCCCATTTACCCGTTCCGGTACATACTTCAGGTCTTTACTGACTTCAACGTTCTTTTCATTGGTCCAATTCACAAAATGGTAACCTGGTAAACTGCTTGCTGTGGAACCTGCCGCATCACCCGTAACCGGGGCAAGGGTCTCACTTGATAAATCGACATTTCCACCCTTTTCTGCCACATAGTTGATGGTAATATCTGCATCCTCTTCAAAATTTGCCTTGAACTTGGTTGCTTTATAAATACCGCTGGCTTTTGCCACTGCATCTATTTCCTGCCTGTCTAAGACAGCATTGGTTCCTGCTACCTGGTCATTTACTGTCCAGTTTACAAAGTGGTATCCTGGCAATGCCTTTGCTGCGGAACCTTTTGCAATGCCGGTAGCCGGAGCCACTGTCTCACTTGCAGGATCCACGCTGCCGCCTGGGCCTGCAACATAGGTCAGGGTTACATCCTCGTTTTCCTCTAATAAGACACAGATTCTCTGAGCCGCCCTGGTATCCTTTACGCGGAAACGCTCCCCTAAGTCCTCTTCTTCTCCTGAAGGCGCATCAGTTCCTGTCTTAAATACCACTTTACCAAGACCGTAGCCCTGCAGTGAGTCCGGAACCGCCTTTATGATATCCTGGCGGGATGTGCTGGTTTCTGAAATACTGATATAATCATACGCATATACGAAATCCGGACCAATTCCATATCCTTCAGAAAGCATCCGTTCATAACCTGTACCTATATTCTTCCAGTATTCAACCTGGACGGTTCTAGGAAGTTTGTAAGTGATATGCAGGCGTGACTCTTTACCTTCATGGAATACTTCATCATCCAGTCCGTCAAAAGCAGTGGCCTTACTGTCTTCTAATGTGGCATAAATCGCTTTTGACCAACCATTGTCTGTCTCATACTGAAGATATACAGAACTGATTTTAGCCCCTTTATGAGCCGCTTCTGTCTGGGCCTTGCTGTATGCCAGAATTTCATTTATACCATCAAGGGTCAGGGCCTCTCCGCTCTGTGTTCCATTCTTTCTGTAAGTCAGAGGTGCATTATCCGGTCCATAATCTTCATAGATATCAATATAATCACCGTAACTGAGATTCGGATTCGTATCAGGATAATATGCCCAAACCTTAAATGTCCCTACTTCCTTCCACACTGCAAACAGAATATCATCACCTGCTGTCAGCATATAGTTTTCACCTGGCATATATGCGGTGCCGGTTCCGTCTGCTTTTGTGTTCCAGCCCGCAAAGTAATATCCCTGTCTGGTGAACTGGTTTTCCTTTACCGCTACTTCACTTCCTACATTTCCAGTACTGGCAGACATTTCTCCGGTGCCTTTATTGGCATCATAGGTAAGGATATCGCTATTTCCTTCCCAAACCGCGTAGAAGGTCATTCCGTCTGTCCAGCCGTCTGCCGGCTTACTGGGTGTGAATTTGAGATTGGTCGAAATGGGGGTTCCAAGTCCCATATCATTGTTAAACCAGCCCTTGAATTCATATCCCAGCGGTGTTGTGCCTGTTGAGCCGGTCGGCGCTCCTGTATATGCCTTAAACCGATCCTTGATTGGGGATACGCTGCCTCCGCCTACCGCCTTATAATAAATCGTTATGGATGGATTCGGAATATACTTTGCGTAGAAATCAACCCCCTTGTCAACCTGGTACGGGAATGTGACCGCCTGGCTCCGCTCCGTGTCTGCATACCAACCGCTGAACAGATAATCCACTCCGTTCACTTTCTTCACATCATCATATACTTTTTTCGGAGATGTTTTGTCTCCGATAATTACATCATGACTCTCAACCGGCTGATATCCTTGTTCACCTGCGTCCCATAACCAATAGGTTGCCGTAGCCTTTTCTCTGGTAGTGACACTGGCCGTCATATCCACATGGTAAACTGCCTTTCCTTGATTATGTGGATTATTATCTGCATCCACCCAGCCCATTGGATAGGTTATCTTATATGGCGAATATGTTATTTCCACATCGACATTATTAACATTGACCCCATAAAGATCTGCTATGACTTTCTTGATGTTGGATTCGGCCGGATAGTTAATGACTCTGCTGGCCGGATCATCAAGACTGTAATGCCCCTTTCCTCCTACCATATCCGTTCCATGCTGATTCTTAATTCCGCTGACATCAATATTTCCGTAGCCTACATATTTCCAATCTTTATTTTCCAAAGAATCAGGATCCATTCCAGGTCTTTGAACATAGAAATATGCTTTAACCTCTTGTTTCTTTACCGTTATTTCAAATTCCTGCTTTAACCATTCATTCAATCCATATGAATAGGTGATTGTTACAGTTTTACCGCTTGTATCTTTGGCATCTACAACCGCGTATGGATATCCGCCAGTTCCGCTCTCCTTCACGCTTACTATAGTAGGGTCAGATGAAATCCAAGTCCCCCCATCAATCGCATTGCGTGCTTCCAGCCTTATGGTCTGTCCTGCATACATGGTATAGGAATTCTTATATTGTCCTGTTCCTACGATAGCATAGATGGAGAAATGTTTTGCTTCAAAGGATACGCTTACTTCGTCAACAGAAGCGCCAACCGCTTCAATATTTACAATATCTGCCGCCTGAACATCAATCTCCTGTGCAGCTACCTTTTCTTTTTCTTCCTTATCATTGTCCTGGACAGTCTCAACATACATGACCTCAACTTTGTCGGACTGGGCATTCTGCTCTTCCACAGGAGCGCCTGCAAATGTTACCCTTACCCGCTTGCTTCCGCCCCAGATATCTGAATCCAGCAGCTTATCGCCTAACCAGAGGTTAATGTCATAAGCCATGACAGATGAGACAATTTTGCCTTCCGCATCTGCCTGTGCAGTTTCTTTTACAGCATTTTCAACATCTTCACTTACCCTTGCAGCAGATGCTGTTACTCCAACAGGAAGAACGCCTTCATCAGCGCTGATATAAATGATCACGCCGTCATCCATTACAATGGGTTCCAGTTCAACCGCGGGATGGGCCATGGTCTCATTCATATAAACCTCTACATCCTGCTCTTCATAGATATCCGGAACCGAATACCAAGCGGTCTGGGAACCATTTTCATTATCAACAACTGCGTCCGCCTCGATAATCTCATCATTTACAGAAACATAATCAATGACTGAACCAAGCTGGTTCTTTACACCAAATGTTAATGTTCCGCCTTCTTCCACGCCCCTGAGGCCTTCCACAATACGTGCGCTTGCCTCCGGGTATACGGCATAGGATACTTTGTATCCGTCAAAATCATCTAAAGCCTTCAGCTGGTTGAGTGTCGCTACATATACCTTTGCAGTGGAGCAATACCCCATTCCAACCAAATCCGTGGTGCCAGCCTTGGAAACATGGTTCTCTTCCGAAGGGCTTTCTTTTGTCTGCTGGGCTGTGGATGATGTGGCAGTTCCAACGCTTCCTTCCTGCTCTGAAGATACATCTGCCTTGCTTTCGCTGTTATCCGCGGAACCGCTCTCTTCTGAAGCCGCAGTTGCCTCTTCTGTATCTGGTACAGTGGTTTCTTTGTCCGCTTCTGCATCCGTACCTTCTGCTGACTCTTCGGAAGCCTGTGTGGATTCAGCTGAACCTGCTGCTTCGGTTGTCTCTGTGGTTTCTTCCATTGCTTCCGTTGTCTCATCCTTGCCAACGGCTGCCTCTTCTTTTTCCGGCGCCTCTGTTGCCTTGGGTTCTTCCTCTTTCTCCGGCTCCGGGGTTTCTTTGTCTTCCTTTGCCTCTGGAGCTTCTGTCTCTTCCTTCGGCTCCGGCGCTGCATCTCCGTTCTCATTATCTGCAACTACCGGCGCATAATGACGCATGATAGATGCCACTGGTCCGTCTGATTCAGGCTTGGATGTTTCTGTTTCAGGAGACTCTGCTTTTGGCGCCTCTGTTTCTGGGGCTTCTGTTTCATCCGGCTGTGGAGCTTCTGTTTCAGAGGTTTCTGTTTCATCCATCTGGGGAGCTTCTGTTTCAGGAGTTTTTTCCTCGGTAGGTTCAGCGGCATCTGACCCTGTCTGGGGCTCTGTCTGACTTTCTTCCTGGGCTGCCGTGGTTTCCTCCTGTGTATCTGTTTCCTCCGGTGCGGTTGTACTCTCAAAAGATGTGCTTTCTTCTGCGGCTGTTGTCTCCTCCGGAGCTGCTGCGGTTCCGTCCTCATCCGGTACTGTTGTCCCATCCGGATTCACGGTTTCTGCAGGAGCAGTTGTTTCTTCTGCAGATGGTCCCTGGTTTTCTTCGGGTGCCGGTGTCTCGGCTGGTTTAGAAATAAAATTTACTTCCTCATCACCATATGCCGACTCATAACTCTTTACCGTTACGCGCTTGGTCTTTTTGACCTTTTCCTTACCATCATCCATTCTTGTGATTTCAGTGGTACAGCTGATGGTGTCATCACCGTTATTGACATATAAGAAAATAATCTCCTCATCGCCGGTTACCATATACATGTCATCTGCATCTTCAGGCAGGCGTACAAACACGCGGAGTTCTGCATCCATACTGCCGCCTTCCGGCTCAGGGAATGCTTCGTAAATCTTTCCCTCCCCAAATAATAATTCCTCAAATTCAGCAATCTTTCCATTGGTGAAATCAAGGTCATCTGCTGTGACTTCATTGCCATTGGCAATTGCGTCTTCAATGGCCTGCACAAGCTGTGAGCCGCTCATTGAAAATGTAACTGATTCCGATGAACTGGCTGCATACGCTGTATTCACATTTACGCCTACATTTGTGATGGTCATTGCAGCCGCAAGTACAAATGCAAGGAACCTTCTCTGCACACTGTGCATGCTTCTTACAATCGCCCTGGCTGTTTTCTTTCCTTCCATACTATTTCCCCTTTCTTATACTCTATTTCCAAAATCAGGATTTTTGTTATCTAGGGACAGTATAACAAATGGAGGGTACAAACCAGTTACATTTTAGGAAATTCTGTAAATTGGTTTTTATCTTTTAAATCATTTATGCATGGTCATGGGATTTACCTCCCGTAGGCTGCGATTACATAAAACCGGGATTGATTTTTACGCAAAAAGGGGGCGGCACCCTCCGGCTGATAATCCTTCAGCCGTAAGGTGCCGCCCTCTCTTATGCTTTTGTTACCTGTAACTTATCCTTGCTTAATGATTATCAGGAATCCTCTTCTTTCCGCTTCTTGCTCATGGCTGTCAGCATCAGGAAGATACCGGACATCATCATTGTTAGTGTTGATTTAACAGAACTCTGTCCTGTCTTTGGCAGTGCTGCCAACGGGATTTCTCCGTCATCAATCACTGTTGGGTCAACTGGTGAACCTGGAAGCTGTGCCAGCGGTACGTCTTCTGGCATGATGGTTACTGCTCCTGGGCCGCCATCGGTTGATGGGGTTACACGGCCTGGGTTGCCGCCGCCACCGCCGCCACCACCGCCTCCGGTGCTGCTATTGTAACTCCAAAGAGCGGTGTAAACTGCGTTTCCTGTGACTGTCTCAGCAATTTCCTTATCCCAGCCATTGAAGCTGTAATTACCATTCGCTGTGGTCTGGCCGCTAAATGCAGGCGTCTTATCACCATAGCTTAATCCAGAATTGCTCTGTGCATCAAATGAACCATGCTCTCCAGGATTATAGGTTACGGTAAACTGCTGTTTAAAGTAAATCCTAAGTACCATATTGCCATCGCCAGTTATCTTTGCTTCAAATACATTTGCTGCATTTGGATCAAGGATGTATCCGGCTGGTGCTGCTTTATCTGTATCTGTTACAGCTCCTGTGGCATCTGTTGTTCCTGCCCTCAATGAAATATCATCCGGAGCTGCAGGATATTTGCCTGCGTTTTCATAGTAGAACTCAACTGTATACTTCGTGCTGTCAGAAGGAATCCACTGTGCTACATATGTCGCATCCTTTGTAACGGTAGGTTCAACCTTTGGTTCCCAGCCAGCAAATACATAACCGCCTGTTCCAGGGGTACCTAATTCTGTTATTGGTGCCACCGGAGTATTGCTGCCATAGTCAAGTTCATTTGTAACTGAAGTATCGAAAATTCCAATTCCATAGGTTCCTGGTTCGTATGTTACGGTGAACTGTTGTTTGAAGTATACTCTTAATATCAGATATTCCTCGCCCGCAATAACTGTACCCTTATACCGATTTCCAATGGCATCTGCATCTAAGACATAACCTTCTCTTACCGGAATTAAATCATTCGCTGTAACTTCAACTTCAGAATCTGTCAATCCCTGTCTGATATCAACATAAGTCGCTTTATCAAAGTCTGGGTAAGAGCCATCTGTCTGATAATACATATGCACAACGTAATCTACTTCTTCAGCTACATATAAGACTTTAATTATATTGTCTTTTTCTCCCATTATATATGGAGCTTCTTGCTGCACACCGCTTGAATATCCAGCCGGTCTCATTGAATCAAGCTGTCCATTATCTGTTCCAGAATCAAGTATAATGGGCTCGAGATATTTTGCACTGAGTTTTTCACTGGTCCCTATCTTATTTTCAGAATCCAATGTTCCTTTATAATACTCAACGATGTAATCATATGTTTCCTTTTCATAATTATAAACTACAGCATCACCGTTGTTCACGGTTGCCGGCAGGCTTTCCACTTCCTCACCGTTGATTGTTATGCTGTCCAGCTTCCAGCCTCTGTATGTCTTTGTGGTCACGCCGCTGGTGCTCAGCGTATCCGGCTGCAATACCTGGACCGTTGCATTCAGGTCGATGTGGTCACCGGTCTGGATTTCTTCACCAAGCCTATAATCCACCGTCGCCGCAAGGTCCTTGGTCTGCCCCTCATCCACGATGTAGTTGTAGATGACCGCGTCGCCGTTGTTCACGGTTGCCGGCAGGCTTTCCACTTCCTCACCGTTGATTGTTATGCTGTCCAGCTTCCAGCCTCTGTATGTCTTTGTGGTCACGCC
>Ga0192240_10344_pt1 | contig 20578 bp, 21 predicted proteins | sample Koala_Koa27_H3_FD_131237 | JGI IMG/M metagenome (GOLD analysis project Ga0192240, IMG submission 131237) | Enriched cells from koala feces incubated with labeled cellulose particles, San Francisco Zoo, California, United States - Koala_Koa2-7_H3 ...
CCCTTTTTGTGGAAAACTATCCTAAGTCGTGATATTTGATGTGGATTGTGACGATATTTTTAGTCCAATCCGGATGATGCTAAGCTGTCATGAATAATTCAGGCTTAATGTGATTACGTATGAGGAGTTGTCTGATTTCAGTGAGGAACTAAGACAGGAAGTAAAGAGAATGCAGGAGTTGTACAGGGGGTAGGTGTATAACTGCAGGTAATATTATTTTTATTAAATGGATTGAGTAAAAATAAGACGGCGGGAAGCGGAGAAATATGGACACATTATTGGATTATAGTCTGGCACGTGGATATAAAAGTAAATCACAGATTGCGCGCGTCTTAACGGAATCATGGACAGAAGAAAATATGTATTGTCCGGTGTGTGGATGGCCAACAATCAATAAATTTCCCAATAACCGTGCGGTTGCAGATTTTTATTGCCCGAATTGTAGGAATGAATTTGAACAAAAAAGCAAAAACGGAGCATTTGGAGCTAAAATTGCAGATGGGGCATACAGTACCTTTATTCAAAGAATTATCGAGGATAATCTCTTTACGTTGGAAATGGTTTACCATTTTGAGGAAGATTTGGCAGCAAAGCATCCCAATAACCATAATGTCAGGGCAAAAATTCGACAGCAGCTTCAACAGTTGCGTGATCGGGGTATAATAACTTTTCTGGGAGATGGGCATTATCGAAAAAATGTATGATTCTTTTTATTACAAGTGTGTTTTGAAAATAACAGCAAGGGAAAATATTACCAAAAATACATTGTAAATTTTTTTGATATATAGTATACTAAAAACATTGAAATTATTGAATAAATATAGAATCGAATGTTTTTGTATACGAGGATTTTTAAGATGATTCTGGCAGAGAAGCTATTTAATTATTTTAAGGAAAAGGATTCATTTACGCTGAATGAAGCTTATCAGGAAAATACAGATAAACCTCATGAGACGGTGCGCGCCCGGATCTATGATAATCTGGATGTAAGATTTGAGCGTATTGCGAAAGGCGTTTACAAAACGATTGACGCTGATGAGGTTTGTGTTGTTATAGAAGGCGACGGGAGAGATCTGTCAATGATTAAGGATGAAAGTATTGACTGTATTCTGACTGACCATCCGTGGCTCGATCTGAAATCGAACCGAGGCGGGACCAGAAAGTTTGCACAGTATGATTGTTTTAAGTATACACAGAAAGATTTTGAAGAGAAGGCGAGAGTTTTAAAGCCCGGATGCTTTTTGGTTGAGGTTTTGCCGGCGGAGAATGAAAACAATTACGAATATTTATATGAGATTAAGCAGTTTGCAAAAAAGGCAGGTTTTCATTATTATTCCAAAGTTCCGTGGAAAAAGGGGAATTTTGTAAGCAATACCGGGCGGAAATTCAAAAATACGCAGGATATTATGATTTTCTCAAAAGGAAAAGCCAGGAGTATGCGTTATGATAAGAAAAAGTCAGTTGAAACGGGCAGAGACTGTTATATGAGTGGTTGTAAGGGAATGCTTCCTACGGAGTTTGATGTGCAGGCGGTTTCGAAGAAAGACAGGATTCATCAAAGTGAATTGCCGGTTTCGCTGTGTGAGCAGATATTGGATTTTGTTACATACGAGGGTGAGGTAGTGTTGGATTCTTTTGCGGGGAGCGGTGTTGTGGGGGAAGCCGCATTGATGATGAGGCGCAGCTGTATTCTGATTGAAATTTTGAAAGAGAATGTAGAGAAAATCAAAAACCGCTTTGAGGGTAAGTTATGTTTTCAGACTATAATGTGCTGAAGAGGAAGTAGAGGGTGGCGAAGAATGAAAAAGGCGTTGAATGAATATCTAACATTATCTCATCGTATGAGAATTACAGAGGATAAATCTGAAGGAGGATATGTTGTTTCTTTTCCGGAGTTGCCGGGATGCCTTACCTGTGGAGAAACTGTGGAATCGGCAGTGACCAATGATATGGATGCAAAAAGAACTTGGTTGATGGCAGTTCTTGAAGGAGGAATAGAAATCCGGGAACCGGGAGGATCCCAATATAGAAAGTGACAGATTGATGAAAGTACAGGAATTATTTGCGCTTGTGAGAGAGGAGTATGCTGCGCATGTATAATATTCGGAGTGGAGTAAAGGAACATAGCAAACTTTTAAAATTAATGGAAAATATAGACTGGGATTTGTTTCAGTATCAGAAGGATTGACTTTATTCCCAACAGACTCAAATGGAAAAATGGTATGGACATGATGCTTCAGATTTGCCCGCCGGTATTCTGAATATGATGGACAGGATTCAGGATGCATGGGAAGATGAAGCAGACAATCCGTATTGGCACGAAGAAAGATGGGATGACGAGGATTTAAGAATAGCATTAGAGAATGCGGAGATAGAAGTAACAGTAGAAAATGTGGACAGGCTAAAAAATGCATGTATCTATATCTTTGATGACAAATCTGTCAGAAATGAGATGCTTGCTGATATGGCCAGAAAAATTTTCGGATTTAGAGGTGAATGATATGGGATGGAATGATCGAAATGAAAGGATAGCGGTGTTTGAAGATACAATGAACATGTGTAATCAGAACAAATTTCTCAGAGATTCGATTCGGTGCTCCATTGCAGAGCAACGATTGATTTTTGAGGATGATGATATTACAGAGGTTTTCTGCGAGCGGAGTCAGTATCTGAATGGCTGTCCTTTGAATTTTAAGGATTCTTTACCTGTATATAATTCAGATTCTAACATCATTGTATCAAAGAAAAGAAGTTTGGAGGCGGCGAGGGCGTATGCACGAAAGCAGAAAGTCTGTGTGCTGAATTTTGCATCGGCTACAAATCCGGGCGGAGGAGTGAAGAAAGGCTCATCCGCACAGGAGGAGTGTCTGTGCCGTTGCAGCACGCTTTACCCATGTATCAGTGACGGCGGTGTCAGAAATGAGTTTCACAACAGACATAGATCAATGCTCTCAGCAGGAAAATTCAATGCATTATACAATGATGATTGTATTTATACACCTGACGTGACAGTGTTTAAGTCCGACACAGCTACACCTCGAACAACGCCTGAGAAAGAATGGTATAAGGTAGATGTGATTACCTGTGCGGCGCCGAATTTGCGACTCAAACCGAGCAATTATGTGAATCCGGATTCAGGAAGTGAGGCTGTCAGGATCAGGAATTCTGATTTAAAGGCGCTTCATGCGAAAAGAACGAATCGGATACTTGACATCGCGAAAGCGAATGGCGTAGAGACAATGATTCTCGGTGCGTTTGGATGTGGTGCGTTTCAGAATCCGCCGGAAATAGTAGCTGCCGGAATTTGTGAGGCGATGAAGCAGCATAGGAGGGATTTTCGGACAATTGAGTTTGCCGTATTTTGCCCGCCCGGAAAGACCAACAATTATGATGTTTTTCGGAAGGTGTTTGATGAGAATGTAATGTAAAAGAGTTTCCAACTCTTTTGTTTCCTTGGCGGGGGTGAAGGTATGAGCAGTGGAAGCAGACTCCATTTTTTGGTCGACTATGAGAATGTGAGGGAGGCAGGGCTGGATGGCGTGGAGTACTTGCATGATGCGGATATACTTACGATCTTTTTCAGCGCTTCCTGTAAAAATGTCTCCAGAAGAGTGATGGATTGTATTTTGCAGTCGGGCTGTGAATTTCGTGCGTGCAAGTTGAAGAACACCGGGAAAAACGCGCTGGATTTTTATATTGCTACCTGCGTCGGTGAGTTGCTCGGAGCAGGTTTTGCCGGGAAAATAATCATCGTAAGCAGAGATAAAGGATATGGAGCGGTGAAGGATTATTGGATAGAGCGGGATATTCCTTCTGCCCGGATATTGCGAAGTCCTTCTGTGAGAGCAGGCATTGTTTCTTCCAATGAAAACAGCTTTCGACAGAAGCGGATTGCTGCGGAGTCTGCACAGATTAGCATTGAGAATGAGTACGTGAAATATCAGGAACGCCAACGCCTGAAGCACAGGCTGGAAGCCATATTCCGTGGAACAGAGTATGAAGAGAAGCTTGTGAAAATTTGTGAACTGGTTGAGGCAGAACAGAAATCAAAGGCTCTGTACATAGGCTCGCTGAAACTTTTTGGGAGAACGGATGGGACAAAGATATACAGATACCTGAAGCAGACTGATGTAAGTGTATGATAGGCAGCATTTTGTCATAACAGGCCAGTACCTCCGGAGGACGCTTTCCCACCTGCCTGTTCATCCAGTTCGGCATCTTGCCGCTGCGGAACATTCCCTGAAGAATAGGAGTGATCAGATGCGCCTTGAAGCCTGCAACGAGGGGACTGCTCTGGCCTAAGTCCGAGCTGCCGAAGATGCCGTGGTTCACATGGATTTTCCCACGCTACACCAGCAGCCCCCAAAAGGAGCCGCCTAGGGAGCAATATGGGATGGTCGAAATGAAAGAATAGAGGCGCTGGAAGATACAATGAACATGTGTAATCAAAATAATATTCTTAGAGCAGCATATTCAGCCTCACTGAAGGTTTCTTTTTCCGTTCCCAGGTTTTTATCATTTGTTCCCGCAAAAAAGACAGGAAACCATCGATGTTTCCGGTTTTATCATAGACGGCAAGAGCCATGTAGTAGGTTTGCTTATCCTCCTCAAATAAGACCAGCGGCGGATAATCATGGAGCATAAGGTAATAATTGAGCAGTGTCCGCCCGAGCCGTCCGTTGCCGTCGGCAAATGCGTGAATCTCTTCAAAACGCAGGTGAAAATAAGCTGCGATTGTCATAACATCTCTGCCTTCTTCGGCTCTCATTTCATCCAGCAAATCTGACAATTCTGATTCTACTTCTTCCGGTGCCGCGCCAATCCCATCCCCAGTTACATAGTCATGGAGCTTAAAACAGCCGGGACGCTCACCCTTTTGATATCGAGTCTCGTCGTAACATCCTGTCATTAACCGGCGATGAAAATCTCGGATCAGATCTAATGAAATCTCTTTCTTTTCTACGATACAGGTCAGAATAAACTCGAAACAATCCTTTTGGTTTTTGATTTCAAACAGGGTCCGCAAATCGCCGGTATAATTGATCACCTTCCCATTTTCAAATATCTCGCGGGTATCATGCATTGTGATTTTTTCATTCTCAATCCTGCCGGAATTGTAAGCGAAAACAATGCGAAAATTGTCCAGAAGAACACGGTAGTCTGCTATTGTGTCTTTTTGCCTGCATTGCCATTCGGAAATAATGGATTCAAATGTCATGTAATCTCTCCTGTTTGTTCAGATTCCTGCAGAAAGTATAGCACAAGATTGCCTGGTATAGGAAAAAAACCGAATTACTTTCTAATGTAAAATTATTCTGACCGTAATTCTCGTAAAAACAGAGAGATATTAATAATCCTCGATTGCAGGCACGTCTTCTTCAAAGGTCTCTTCCCCAAGTTCGTTGATCGTTGTTCGTCCGGCTTTTCCATACTGGTAGAGCTGGTCAAGAAACTCTATGGCAGCGCGGATCTTAGTGCGCAGGAGGTAGCCGCCGGACTGTGTGGCCTGAGCGAGAGTGTCCGCTGACAGGTTCGGCGTCCATCCGTAGGCGCGGCCGTGAAAATCCTGGATTTTTATCAGAACTTCGTTGATTTCATCTTTAGTCAGCGGCTGCAGCTGTTCGGCGCTGTTTAAAAGGTTCAGAACCGTTCGAATCGGTTCCGGCTGATCCGGATAAACCTCTTCCAGGTTTTCGTATTCATGCTTTCCCTCAATCACATCCTCTGCATAGGAAGCGCTGAGCGCAAACCATGTGAATGTAGCTTCCGGGCAGCGGTCGGGGAGAAGGAAACTGGCCATGTTCTGGTAGGCTTTCAGACGCGTTTTCTTGCCGAGGCGTCCCATGAGCTCTGTCTCATCCACAAGGATGACCCAGCCGTGATACCCGAGCTGCTGGAACAGGTGTGCCATGAAATGAAAATAGTCCGCACAGTGTTTGGTCTTGCTGAAATTCACATTGTATTTTGCCGGCTGTCGGAAAATCCGACGGTAAATTTTTTTCAGAGCTGCATTTGCGATGAAATCTCCCTCCATATCCGCCTGGAGGATAAATTTTTCATCGGAGTCCTCTGTGTTGAGATAGGAGCGGAGCAGGTAGTAGAGTTTGTCTGTTTCCAACTGTTTGGCGGCGTAGAGCAGCATCTCATTTGCCACAGGGCTGTTTGCAGAGATTTTTTCCATTTCCTGCATAAAGCCGGGCTGCTGCCGCCGGGGCAGGTAAGTGCTCTGGATTACCTTCTGGTAGAACAGATAGAGCTTGTCCATCGGTGTTTCTTTGCTGAGTGAAACATAGGAAACCACCATGTTTTCAGAACTGGCAAGGTTGAAAATCGTGTTTAACAGATGGGTTTTTCCCTCACCATATTTCCCGGCAATGATTTTGCCGCCGGATTTCTGATTTTCGCACAGTTGGCTGAGCTGTCCGTTGATCTCTCTCATTATTTTCGGGCGCGCATCGGAGAAGCAGGCGCCGACAGCCCGGGACGGAACGCCGGAACGCAGTGCCTCGATCATGTGCCGCGCCTCAAAATCAAATTCATGATTGCTATATCTCTCATCCATTCTGTGTCACCTCCATGGCATCCATAATCAGCTGCGCGATGCCGTAGCTGCCTGTGCGGGCCTGCGCGGCCAGCTCCTTTGCACCTTCTGTATCAAGCGGAGCCATTGCTGTATTCTGTCTGCGTCTGGCGATGGCTTCCGATATAGCGACGATGACTTCAGGCGTGTATTCCTGCGCAGCCAGGCGGTCCAGATCTACCATGTCTGAAAAACGGTTGAAGCGCTCGCCGACAATCTCATTCTGAATGCGCATCCAAAGGGCCTGATAAGATTTCAGGCCGGCGTTTTCGTTATCCAGGAGCGACCGGTCGAAAGCGTAGGCAAAGAAAATATGGTGCATACTGTCGATATCATCAATCAACTGACGGATACTTTCATAGGTGTCTTCCCGTTTCATTTTTGTATAATGGACAACCTCCAGACTTGTGCGGCTGATTAGGATCTCCATGTCGTCGATGGCGATAAAAAGACCGGGATATCCGCCCATATGTATTACTTCCGCCAGAGAGCGGAGCATGTTTCTTGCATTATATTTCGTAATTTTGGAAGGGTAAAAGCCGAGCGCTCGAAGCTGCGAAATCTTGATTGTGCGGTCACTGTTCAGCCAGGCGAGCAGCAATTCCTGATTCTGCGCCTCCAGAATCGGGTAGCCGAGGATGCTGCCGGTGAGCATGCTGCAGGCGAGGGCAAAATTGTTGTCCAGAAAGGGATTGTCAAGAAAAAGGCATCGCAGCTGTGTGCGGATTTCCCTGCGGGTAACGGGATCACCGGCGCCGTTCTGTGAGAGGTAGTCGATAAATTTCATCCCGTCCGGAATTTCCGCAGGGTCGTAGCCCATCTCACGGATGACACACAGGCTGGCAGCATTCAGACAGTCCATGATGTCACACTGCCGTAGAATTTCCACATAAATATCTCTGAAATCATGCATCCAGATATCTTTTGCGGAAAAACTGACAATTTTGAATCGTTCTTCCTGCGCCAGTCTGGTCATAATCTGCAGGAAATGTGTTTTTCCGCTGCCGGGACGGCCGGTGATAAATTTAATCTTACTCCCGCCGCGGGGGATATATTCCCGGAGATATTTTTCTTTCCAGAAATCGGTAAGAAAATCGATTCCGTTGGAATGGTTTGCAGCAGCGGTGTTGCTCTCAAAATCAGACATTTTTGTGCCCCCTCTAGTCGTTCATAAACCGGATCGTTGCAAGGAACTGTTCTTTTCCGTTTGCGTCAAGAATACGGACTGCCTTTTTATTATTGCGTGCCGGGCCGAAGTCAAAACGACGGCCGTTTTTTGTCTCGTTCATGCCGTTTATGAACTCCGCATAGAGGCGTGCAATGTCAAAAGCGAAATTTTGCTGGTTGTAGTCCTTGCGGAAACGGCTCATCGGCGTCATTAATTTATACAGAGTTGTGAGGTACATGTCGGATCCGGGCTGCCGGTTCTGTTTCATAATTGCCGTGTCATAGGCTTCGGCCAGTTCTCCGGCGAAACTCTGGGCATTGAAATGAGCTTTTTGCAGTTTTTCCTGTCCGGCTTTTACTGTGTCCACAAAGCTGGAAGGGCGCATGCATTGAATGCGCTTCTTGTCCATGTAGACATCCTGGTTTTCCACATCCAGGCGGATGCGGTAGGGGAACATCTCGTAAATCGGAAATTCGCCCTGTATATCCAGATCCTGTTCCTGACAGATATCCAGCATCTGGGAGGCAAAATCGCCGCTTTCAAAATAGGCCCGGCTGTCAAATGCGCCGACATTTGACTGAAGGAGTTCGATAGTTTCTGACAGTGCGGCAGCTGTCTGCGCGAGATTGTCAAGGTCGCGGACCAGGTATTTGAGGTCGCCGCTTTCGGTTTCTTTCGTAATTTTTTTGGAAAGGTTCTGGAGGGAGGCGACGTTGTCTTTTACTGTTTTTTCATCGGGGAGAAGAGACTGATAGAGGTCTTCGTAGTTCATAATTGTTCATCCTTTTTTGTATTTTTTATGGTAACTATCCTGAATCATTACAAATTATATAAGAAATCAGAGAAGAATTCAACTGAATCTACCATAAAAATGTAAGTTGTGTTATTATAATGTTACTTTTGTTCAATACTCAGGGTATGAGAGTTTGCAGATTACAGTGGAAAGGAGACAGTCGGTGGTGCAGACATCCTATCAATGGCAGGAAGAGTGCCTGAAACGTTGGATTGATTCCGGTGGGAGAGGAATGGTGCAGGCCGTCACCGGTTCTGGAAAGACAAGACTTGCTCTTTGTGCCATCGACGCATTGGAACATAAGCTCAGTCGGAAAGTGTTAGTGAAAATTGTTGTTCCGACAAGTGCATTAATGCGCCAGTGGGAAAAGGCGCTGTATGCACATCTGACTGAGAAGGATGGCTCGGCCGACAGAAACCAGATCAGTCTGAGAGGAGGCGGCCGAAAGGGACCGACAGACCGAAAGCATATGATCTACGTGGTTAATTCTGCACGGTATGAGCTGGCTCGTCAGATTCTGGCACAGCTGAACAGCGGCGAGACAGTTTTCCTGGTTGCAGATGAATGTCATCATTATGCAAGCGGCGAGAATCGGCTGATTTTTGAGTTTTTGACACGGTTAGACCCGGCGAAATCCGATTACTATTCCCTTGGGCTTTCAGCCACGCTGCCTTCCGGACAGGATGGGCGGGTGCTTACGGATGCGTTGGGTCCCCGTATTTATTCCTATGGGATGCGTATGGCTTCGAAGATGAAAACTGTCTGCCCGTTTGATATTTTTCATATTTCTCTTCGATTTCAGAGGGAGGAGCGCGAACAATATGAGGAACTCTCTGAAAAAATACAGATTTGTTATAACTGGTTAAGAAAAGCTGTCCCGTTCCTTGGAAAGATGAGCCAGAAAGAGCGGTTTGAGGAGCTTCGGAGGCTTAGCGTCGGGAAGGACAGAAAAGTGGCGAAGCAGGCTATAAATTATATGAATCTCACTTATAAGAGAAAGAGTCTGGTCTGCCTGGCCTCCGCTCGCGTCTCCTGCGCGGAAGAACTGATTCGAAGGATCGATTCAACAGAAAAAATTTTGATTTTCAGTGAACGTATTGCTCAGGCGGAGGAGTTATACCGGGTTTTGTACCGGCATAATCCGGGGCGTATCGGACGATGTCATTCTGAAATGGGTGAGCAGGCGAATCGAAATAATCTGGAACGGTTCCGTACGGGAGAAATCCGGATTCTTATCACCTGTAAGTCATTGGATGAGGGCATCGACATTCCGGATGCATCCGTGGGCATCATTTTGTCCGGAACCGCGGCACAGAGGCAGAGAACACAGCGGCTTGGTCGGATCATCCGGAAGCGGGAAGGAAAGACGCGGGCCTCTCTCTATTATCTGCATATAGAGGAAACATCTGAAGATGTAGTTTATCTGCCGGATGCAGGTGAAAATCGTCTTTTTGAGCTCTTTTATGAGCCAGACAGACGGAACTTTGAAAATCCTGATTATGACAAGGCGGCGATGCCGGTGCTGAAAGAAATGCAAAAAACAGGTCAGGGACTGCAAATACTGCGGGAGGCGGAGCGTTGCCTGGATTGCGGGCGTGTCCGCGGCGACTGGAAGGCAGAACCGGAGGAGCTGCAACGTAAAATTGATGGAGCATCCATGGTCGGGGAGCGTAATTACTGGGTCTGCATGAAAAGAGTGTCCGTTAGGAACAGCAGGATCAGTTGCTGAAGAACGCCTCCGCCAGCCTCGTCAGCGCCAGCTGATCGCCGCCTCCCATAATCTCGCGGCTTGAGTGCATGGCCAGCAGGCCGACGCCGACATCGGCTGTCCGCATGGGCAGATGGGAGGAGATGATGGATCCGATGGTGCCGCCGCCCCGGGTATTGGAGTGCTTGACGAATCTCTGGTAAGGGATATTCTCCCTTGTACACAGATCGATGAGGGAGCCGAGAATCTCACTGTCCCAGCTATAGGACTGGTTGCTGGCTGTTTTTAGGACAAGGCCGCGATTTAAGACAGGGTAATTGGTAATGTCCTGGGATGCGGGATGGTTTGGATGGTAGGCGTGTGCCACATCTGCGGACAGCATCATGCCGCCTGCGATATCAGTCATGCAGTCGGTCTGATTTTTTCCGAAAGATTGCCAGATTTTTCCTATGACGATGCCCGGCAGTGAGGAATCCGCACCCTGCTTGCTGAGGCTGCCGATTTCTTCATTGTCAAAAAGGCAGACCAGATTGACGCGGTCGGCGTTTTGACTGTTGATCAGCCCATAGATCAACGCACAGACAGAGGTGATATCATCCAGTCTCGGTGCAGAGATGAATTCTCCGTTGATACCGACGCGCGCAGGCTGTTCCGTATTGTAAATGCACAGGTCGTAATCCAGGATATCGTGCGGGTCTGCGTTCAGTTCCGAGGCCAGTATCTCCATGAAGGTCGTATTCTTATTCAATGGAAAAGCATCTTCGCATAAATTGCCGGTCTGGTCGTCGGTCATTCCGATGATGGGAAGCAGATGCTTCTGGTTGTCAATGGGAGCGCCGTTTTCATTCACGCCCCGGCTCATGTGGATGGCCAGATTTGGCAGATACAGGATGGGACGCTTGAAATCAATCAGGCGGACATCCGGTCGGTCATAGCGTTCTCCGCGCAGGACCACTTTTCCTGCCAGAGAGAGCGGCCGGTCAAAAAAGGTATTTAAAATAGGTCCGCCGTAAACCTCGGTATTTAACTGCATGTATCCGTGGGAAAAGATTTCCGGGTTCGGCTTGATCTTGATCGCCGGGAAATCCGTGTGCGCTCCGGCAATATGGATGCCGTTCGGAAGATTACATTCATTTCCGATGGTAAAAGCATAGAGCGTCGTATCAAAAGGGCAGCAGAAATAGCGGCCGCCTTTCTCAAGCTGCCAAGTATCTTTAAATTTTAATTCCGTAAAACCGGCGCCTAAGAGAACCTTCCGGCTGTGAGCGACAACGTGAAAAGCAGAGACGCCGCCGGTTAAGTATTGAAAAAGCTGTTCGATTTCAGGGGCTGTTTTTTGCATGATAATTCTCCATTCTGTGTTTTGTTATCGGTTGAATACCCATTTCAAAAAAGATTATTCGGCGCTCTTATCTTAGCACAATAAGATGAGATAAAAAATAAGTTTGGAGAAATTTGCTGGAAATAATGAGGAGCCAACATGTGTTAATTCGAATTTAACTCGGTTTTAACTCGATTTTAATTCGGTTCTAATTCGATTCTAACTCGATAAAACGAGTTAGAATTTGAAATTAACTCGACAAACGAGTTAGACCGAGTTATACTTAATTCGAATTTTGTTTTGGAGGGATTAAGATGCGTACAATTCCTGAGGATGAAAGTCTTGATATTGAGTTTAAAAGTGATTTGAAATGCTATCCGGATCATGATCTTATTGAGGAAATTGTCGGAATGGCTAATACGGTGGGTGGCTTTCTTTTCCTTGGTGTAGAGGATGATGGAACGATTACCGGTGTTCATAAAAAACATAAAGATGCGATCGGTGTTACGGCATTAATTTCTAATAATACAGTACCGCCGATTGCTGTCAGAGCAGAAATTATTACGGAAGAAAAAAAAGATGTCCTAAAGATTGAGGTGCCTAGAAGTCGCGGCGTGGTATCTACAACTTCGGGCAAGATTTTGAGAAGACGGCTCAAACTGGATGGCAGTCCGGAGGTAATTCCTATGTACTCATATGAGATACCATCGCGTTTGACTGAATTGGGAATGCTTGATTATTCGGCGCAGCCATTGGCGGGAGCTACATTGGATGATCTTGATCCGAACCAGAGAGTCCGATTGCGTAGAATCATTCAAACCAGACAAGGCGGAGAAAAAGCTCTTCTTACGCTGCCCGATGAGGAATTGGATATAGCTTTGCGGCTTATTACAAATGTAGCCGGTAATTATGTGCCAACGGTTACCGGGATGCTTTTAATTGGTAAAGAAGAACGTATTGCAGAGTTGATACCTACTGCCAGATCTGCGTTTCAGGTTTTGGAAGGAACAGCTGTGCGCGTGAATGAGGAAAGTAATGGACCTTTGCTGGAACTTTTTGAACACTATGAAACTTATCTCAAAGCATGGAATCCTGAACGGGAGACAGAATATGGTTTATTCAGAATACCGATTCCGGAATTTGATTGGGCTGCTTTTAGAGAAGGACTGGTAAATGCTTTTTGTCATAGAGATTATACTACGCTCGGCGCAGTAAGAGTGATGATTGATGATGAAGGTATGACAATCAGCAATCCAGGGGGATTTATAGATGGAGTAAACTTGAAAAATCTGCTTACGGTAGAACCGCATGGGCGGAACCCGGCACTTGCCGATGCCATGAAGAGAATCGGATTGGCAGAGAAAACCGGAAGGGGTATTGATAGAATTTTTGAGGGTTCTATTGTATATGGGAGACCCTGGCCGGATTATTCGGAATCTACAAGCAGAAATGTGAAATTGTTTATTCAAAGAGCCAAAGCGGATCTTCCATTTGCGAAGTTTATTGCAGATGAACAAAACAGGCAGGGGAAACCATTATCAATATATGCATTAATGATTCTTTCCGTTCTTAATAGTGAAAGGAGATGTACGGTTGGACGGCTTGTTGAACTTACGAACTTGAGTGAGAGGAAAGTCAGATCTTCGATCGAGGGCATGATAGAAATAGGGCTTATAGAAGCTTCGGGTAAAGGGAAAAATCGTGTGTATATTCTGGGGAAAAAGATTTACCAGGAAAAGAAAGAAACCATCCAATATGTTCACCAAACGGGTATAGATAATATCAGATATCCCGAATTGGTTATGAAATTGGCTAATACACAGAATGGAATTATTACAAAACAGGATGTGATTGAATTGCTGAAAGTAACTCCTGATCAGGCATATTCAGTTATTAAGAAGCTCAAGAGAGAAGGGCGGCTGGAGTTATTATGTGGCGGTAAGCACTCAAAGTACAAAGTGGTTGAGTCCTAATTCGATTTTAGCTAAAGTATAGTATAGTAAAGTAAAGGGAAGTAAAGTAATAGAATAGAATAAAAGAAAATGGGCAGCAGGGGCGGCAGGCTCGGCACGATTGTTACTAACTTTAGAATAGCCATAAATAATAAATCAATGGGGACAATCCAATGTGATATTTTTCAGTTTTTGAATAGAAAAATATGGAGTGCGTTGGGAAGCATTGCCTGCAATTAATGTACTTTAGATAATATGAAGTAAATGATGCATTTCATACTGGATAAACCGGTAAGACAATTTTGAAAAATTGGAGGAAGATGGTGGCAAGATATAATAGCTTATCGAAAGAAATACAGGAGCAGATCAGAGAAGACAGGAGTAATCATGTAGTGCATACATATGCATTTAAGGATGAAAATGTAGTGCGGAGAAATATGGATCATGATAAGGCGAATTTATGGCGTCCGGCATCTGCCTGAACATTCTTTTGTTCACCGGAAAGTTCCTGGCGGGAACTATCAGCAGATCAGTATCGATCACAGCAGGTGCAATTGCTGAAAGAAAAGACAACGTCAATCATTCATGCGATAGACCCGAAGATCAGCATGCATGATTTCCGTGTGGTTGCAGGGCCGACGCATGTGAATCTGATTTTGAAGCGTTAGGAATTTTTCCAAAGTCGGATCGTTTGCAGCAGCTTTTTTTTGGTATCCGAATCCATTTCCGCCAGTTCTTTCATGATTTCTCTGTCAATCGCGGTCTCCTGGTATTCGGAATCAATTCTTCCAATCAGAGAATCCAGAGAGATATTTAAAAGCTTCGCATAATAGACCAGAATCCGCAGGGACATGGCGGTTCGGTTGTTTTCGACATTGCTGATGTAGCCCGGAGTCACGTCGAGAGCGGCGGCGACTTCAGCCTGTGTCAGATTATTTTGTATGCGAAGCGTTTTCATTTTGCTGCCGAGGTTTTCGTAGTCGTTTTGTGTCATGATCAGATCTCCCTTTTTGAGAAGTATAATTTCTGTTAAATGCCTTATATAAAATATAATATAAATATATATCGAATGAAATATACTAATTATATATAATAAATACAATGAAAAGAAAAATTTCTGAAGGAATGACGATTACAAAATAAATGCTATGGCCCTTTACGTTTGACATTGTGTTATTGAATCGTGTGTCTGATAAAAAGCATTTGACACTAGCGGGTATCTTGTGGAAAAAGTTGCCATTCCCGTAAATACTTGGTAAACTGTGATTAAATGAGTGCAGACAGCGAGCGGCGAAATGCGATCATGAATCACAGATTCATGATAATATACAATACCGGCATATTTGTCAAGTGCAGGAAAGGATACCTCATGAACACTATCTCCAGAGACATTTTCCGCGCCATCTACGAGGGAAAATGGCTGAGCATCGAATACCGCAATCGTCAGGAGGAGACGACAAAATACTGGATCGGTATCCGGGATCTGGATATCAGAAACCGGACGCTGTCGGTGGACGGACTGCACCTGCATCGATACACTGTGGCAGAGTTTGACAGAATCCGTATCGATGCGATCCTCTCATCCAGTATCGTCGAGGGGTCATATTGTCCGGTAAATCAAAAACTCGTGCGGGATATCTATGAGAATCCGCAAAAGTATGCCTCCCTGTTTGACAATGCGGCGAATTTAAAAATCCTGAATTATCTGGAGATGTGTAACCGCATGGATACCACACCGTATCTTTCTGATTTTGCTCTTGTCCGTTATCTGGACCGGGAGCGCATCCGGGGGGAATACTACTCTTTGAGTGAGGAGCAATTTCAGATTATTGTCAGGAATTTCCAGTATCACACACAGGAAAAGGAGAAAAGAAAATCAGAAGGTGGACTGAAAATTCGTCAGCTGGCAATGAATGTTCTCAGCATTCATACGCCGAAAGGATTGTATGTGCTTGCCTGTCGGAAATTGAATCTGGATGTGAAGAGCCGCGCGCTGAAACCGGATGAGGAGATCACGATCTGCACAGAGTTTACACTGGATGGAACGGTGCAGAGTGTGCGGCGTTTTCTGGATGCGGAGGACTATGATCTGCTTCAGAATTTTGAGGGCAATCAGGAAAAAATTAAGGATCGGATTACGGCGTATCTGCCGCAGCGCGGCGGCAGTGTGGATGACATGCCGTATATCATAGGTCTCGGAATGGATGTGCCGCTGGATTTGCACAAGGAATATGAATCAATCATCGGATTGTATCAAAGGGGGTGAGGCGACGGTACCCATCCGCGCCTTTTTTGGCGACTTGCTGGAACGTCCGCGGCGGACGGGTGCCTATCCGATTGCACTGATTAATCAGAATATCAATATGGATCAGCTGCTCGCAATTCATAATGCGATGAAATATCCGGTTGCCTATATCCAGGGGCCGCCCGGCACAGGGAAGACCAACACGATTATCAATACCATAGTCACCGCATTTTTCAACGAGCGGACGGTGTTATTTACTTCTTATAATAATCATCCCATCAATAGTGTGTACGAAAAATTATCCGGGATGACGTATCATGGGAAAAAAATTCCATTCCCGATTCTGCGGCTGGGAAACCGTGAGAAGGTGAAAGAAGCGCTGCATACGATGCAGGCGTTATATGAGAGTGTACAGAATACCCGTGTTTTTACAGGGACACTTGACCGGAATCGTGACGACCGGAAAAAGAGGGCGCGCCATTTATCGAACCTGCTTCGAAAATATGAGGAGCAGCTGGAATGGAAAGAACGGATTGAAACCATTGACCGCCTGCTGGAATATGAAAAATTGGGCAGCTCCTCCGCTCAGATGTTTCCGTTTGAGGCAGATCTGGAGGGAAGGCAGCGAGCACAGCTTGACCGTAAGCTGCGGGATTCCGGTGAGGTATCGGAGTCGGAGGCAATGTCGCTTCTTGATGACGATACAGAGGAACTGAAGAAATATCTGTATTATATTTCCGCGGGTTATATTCAGAAAATCGGGAGTTCCAGGAATGCCGATTTGCGGGGGATATTGGAAACGCCCGATGAGACGGCCCGTTTGGAAGCGTTTTCCCAGTATTTAAGTAAAAAGGAAAACATTTTAAAGCTTCAGAAAATTTTTCCAATTATTGCGACAACCTGTATTTCGGCTCATCGTCTTGGTGAGGCGGAGCCCATGTTTGACATGGTGATCATGGATGAGGCCAGCCAGTGCAACACGGCGGTTGCGTTGGTGCCCATTGCGCGCGGGAACAGTCTGATGCTGGTCGGAGATCCGCAGCAGCTTAACCCGGTTATCCTGCTCGATGAGGCAACAAACGAAAAACTGAAACGGCGATATGCCGTATCGGAGGAGTACGACTACCGGAAAAATTCGATTTACAAGACTTATCTTGCCTGTGATGCGGTTAGCGATGAGATTCTGCTTCACAATCATTACCGCTGTAATTCGAAGATTATCAATTTTAATAACCGCAAATATTATCACTCCCAGTTGAAGATTTTTTCAGATAGTAAGGAGACGCAGCCGCTGTTCTACGTGGATATGAAGGAGGCGCATGCCGCAGGGAAAAATACGGCGCCGGCAGAAGCGCGGGAAATTGCAGCCTATGCGGCTGCTCACCGGGAAAAGAGTATCGGTGTGATCACGCCGTTTGTCAATCAGAGAAAGGTGATTGAGGAAGAGTTGAAACAGGCCGGCGTATCGAATGTGACTTGCGGAACGGTACATGCTTTTCAGGGAGATGAGAAAGATGTCATTCTGTTTTCCACCGCGATTACGGATCAGACAAGTGCCGGAACTTATGACTGGCTGAAAAATAATAAAGAGCTGATTAACGTAGCAACATCCCGCGCGAAAGACCGGCTGATTGTATTGTCCAGCAGAAAAAATCTGGCTCGTCTGCATCGGGATGAGGGAGACGATGACCTCTACGAGCTTGCACAGTATGTGTGGTCAAACGGCGCAACGGAAGTGACTTCAAAGCAGGTGAATTCCCGCGCGCTCGGCGTTAAGCCGTTCAGCACGGCGACAGAGGAAGCTTTTCTGCAGAATCTAAGCCATGCACTGGAAAATATCTGGCTGACGCAGAGCCATTATACCGTACAGAAGGAAGTCGCAATCTCACATGTTTTCAGCGAAAATGAGAGCTATGACGGTCTCTTCTACAGCGGACGGTTTGATTTCGTTGTCTATGAAAAACAGCTGGGTGGTGAGATGCCGATTCTTGCGATCGAGTTGGATGGGAAGGAGCATTTTGACGACGCGGCGGTCAGAGCACGGGATCGGCGGAAAGAAAAAATCTGCAGCGCGCATAACCTGCAGTTGATTCGCGTGGAGAACAGCTATGCCAGAAGGTATAATCATATTAAGGAGATATTGATTGATTATTTCTCGAGGAGACATTGAGGAAGTAGCTTGATTTTGTTTTCGGTTCCTGTTTACGATATGGAACGCACCATCTGTGACCTGATCCGCAGCCGGAACCATATCGAAATGCAGACGTATCAGGATGCGTTGAAGCAGTATGCCCGACGTAAAGATAAGAATTTGAGAAATTTAATGAATTACGCCCAGCTTTTCCGGGTTGAAAAGATTTTAAGGCAGTATTTGGAGGTGCTTCTATGATTAAGACATCAAAGCACTTAAAAGACCTGATACGCAATCTGTCAAAGAAGAAATCAGCAGATGCACAGGTCCTGATGAGAAATTATATGATGGAGCGGTTCCTCGAACGGATTTCGCTTTCTGAGTACAGGGACAAATTCATTTTGAAAGGCGGAATGCTGGTCGCTGCTATGGTGGGTCTGGACGCACGTTCAACGATGGATTTGGATGCAACCGTAAGAGGGGCGACTTTGAACAGGGAAACCATTGAGACAAAATTGAGTCAAAATCGCATTAGGTTCTTAAGTTGAAAAGGGAAAGTGGCGTATGAAGAGTTTAAAAGAATTACAAACCGGTTTTGAAACGGCTTTTATTAACCGACAGATCAATTCTAACCTCGCCTATCGACCGGAATTTATTTCCAATGATTCCGGTCAGGGGAAGCGTGTCATTTCTTCTATCGAGCAGGAACTCTCGAACTGTGACGAGTTTTTCATCAGCGTCGCCTTCATTACTTTGGGCGGCATTACTCCGCTTTTACAGATTTTGAAAGAATTGGAGAAAAAAGGCATTCGCGGGAAAATTCTCACAACGGATTATCAGCTTTTTAATGATCCGAAAGCATTGGATAAACTGCATGAGCTGAAGAATATTGAATTAAAAATGTTTCTCACCGATGATGATCGGGATGGCTTTCATACAAAGGGCTATATGTTCCGAAAGGAAGAACTATATCGGATTATTATCGGAAGCTCTAATATGACGGCAAAGGCTCTGAAGGTGAATCACGAGTGGAACACGAAGCTGGTGGGATATGAGACAGGGCAACTGGTTGGTGCTGTCCTTCAGGAATTTCATGTTCTGTGGAATGCTCCGAACAGTTTGTATTATGATGATTTCATAGAAAATTACCGTGTCCGGTACAATCTGGTAAAGGAGCAGCGGAGGATTGCGAAGGCGCAATCGCCGGTTTCTCTGGAGGAGTATCGATTAGAGCCTAATGCAATGCAGATCGACTTTGTGAAAAACGTTCAGGAATTGCTGGCCCGGAAAGAGACGCGTGCGCTTTTGATTTCAGCGACGGGTACCGGAAAAACCTACGCATCCGCTTTTGCTCTCCGGGAAATGAAGCCGAGAAAAGTATTATTCCTGGTACACAGAGAACGGATTGCGCGACAGGCGTTGGAGAGTTACAAAAAAGTATTTGGCAGGAAACGTGAGGATGGTTCCGCTTATCAGTATGCGCTGCTTTCCGGAAATACCTCGTCCAATCTGGAACAAATAAAAAATGCCGATTTGATCTTTGTCACGATGCAGATGATGAGTAAGGAAAATATTCTGCAAAATTTCTCCCGGGATTATTTTTCTGTAATCTGCCTGGATGAAGCGCATCACTCCGGTGCAGCCAGCTATCAGAAAATTATGGAGTATTTTAAACCGGATTTCTGGCTTGGAATGACAGCAAGCCCGGAGACGAACCGTTTTGATGTTTATGAGATTTTTCATCACAATATCGCTTGCGAGATTCGCCTGCAGCAGGCTTTGGAAGAAGATTTGCTATGTCCATTTCATTATTTCGGGATTACGGATTTTATGATCGAGGGTGATGTGATCGGGGATGACGACAGTGCAGATAATCTGCGTCGATTTGGCCGTCTGACCAGCGATGAACGTGTTGACTATGTGATTGAACAGGCGAATTATTATGGTCATAGCGGCGACCGTGTCAAGGGACTGGTCTTTTGCAGCCGAAAAGAAGAGGCGCGGGAATTGTCCCGAAAATTTAATCAAAGAGGTTTTCGCACAGAGGCTTTGACCGGTGAGGATAGTGACACAAAGAGAGAGACTGTGATTGAGCGCCTGGTGATGGATGTTTCGGAAAAGAATGCGGCAAAGACAGAGTGTCTGGACTATATTTTTACCGTTGATATTTTTTCAGAGGGTGTAGATATTCCGGAGATCAATCAGGTGATTATGCTGCGCCCTACGCAGTCTGCAATTGTTTTTGTACAGCAGCTCGGAAGAGGTTTAAGAAAATCAGAAAATAAAGACTTTGTTGGCCATCCACACACCGGACAATACATATTTTCTTCTGTCCATGATTCCGTTAAGACGCGCGCAATCTGTGATTTACTTTTATATCCACGTGCCAGACTATAATCCAATAATGTGTCCATATTTCTCCGCTTCCCGCCGTCTTATTTTTACTCAATCCATTTAATAAAAATAATATTACCTGCAGTTATACACCTACCCCCTGTACAACTCCTGCATTCTCTTTACTTCCTGTCTTAGTTCCTCACTGAAATCAGACAACTCCTCATACGTAATCACATTAAGCCTGAATTATTCATGACAGCTTAGCATCATCCGGATTGGACTAAAAATATCGTCACAATCCACATCAAATATCACGACTTAGGATAGTTTTCCACAAAAAGGG
>Ga0192240_10345_pt1 | contig 20547 bp, 18 predicted proteins | sample Koala_Koa27_H3_FD_131237 | JGI IMG/M metagenome (GOLD analysis project Ga0192240, IMG submission 131237) | Enriched cells from koala feces incubated with labeled cellulose particles, San Francisco Zoo, California, United States - Koala_Koa2-7_H3 ...
ACATAATACATGAAGCGCATCAATAAATCAGCTGCGAATAAAGTATGGCAGCAGAAAAGAGGGATTGGAAATGGCGCAGGGAAATCCTATGCCGGGAGAAAAGTATCTCCACTTTAAGAATCGTATGTATCAGGTGATAGCGGTGGCATATCACTCAGAGACAATGGAACCGTATGTGGTTTATCAGGCATTATACGGAGATTTTAAAACGTACATCCGGCCTTATGACATGTTTGTCAGTGAGGTGGATCATGAAAAATATCCGGAGGTAAAGCAGCGGTATCGTTTTCAATATATGCAGGAAGCTGGATTGAGCCGATCAACAGTAACCGGCGTTGCTGACGGAGTTGGAACTGCGAAAACCAATGAGAGAAAGCTGCCTGATTCAGAAGAATCGACAGAAATCGACGGGAAAGCGGTGAGCGTCGACGCGGAGAAACAGTCTGACGCAGGAGAGCAGGCAGAAAATGAGGAGACAGAGAAACAGCAGCAGCGTCCGCAGCGTGTGCTGAAAATTCTGAGAGCGGAGGAAATAAGAAAGGCAGCGCCGGATACAGCGGTTTCTGCCGCGGATGAGCCGGAGGAAAAAATGAATCCCTGGCTGGAAAAGTTTCTTGACGCGAAAGATTATGAGGAAAAGTATAAAATTGTCTGTGACATGCAGAGAGATATCACAGACCGCCTGGTGGATGATATTGCGGTGGTCATGGATCTGGCCATCCCGGAGGGAGATCTGATCGAACGCTATGGACAGTTGAAATACTGTATGCGCACCCGGCAGAAGTACGAGATGGGACGGCTGCGCTAGAAGAAATGGAAGAAGAAAGACATATTTCCCACTTCCTTTTTCAACGATTTTGGAGCATTTTCACCAGTCTTAAAACCCGGCTCTCTTCAAGGTAATAGAACAGACTTTTTGCAGTAATCAGAATCCGTCAATCCATCGGGGAGTTTCTCTTTAAGTGAAAGGGCGTTCTCATCGCATACTATTTCAGGTATCTGTTATGTTGGGGAACAATCTTCTTGTTTTATTTAGAAAATGTTCCCCAGGAAGTGTTGGCTGCTGGGGGTCATTATGGTATAATAATATTGAAAAATGTTCCCCAAAGGAGGAAACGCAGTGGCAGCACAATATAGTGAAATACAAGAATTACTCAGAAGCCGTGCCGATCTTCACGCAAGGCTGAATTTGATGCCCTATGATGGTACGCCCGAAATCAAAGAGCGCGGTGACGGAAAATACCTCTATGTCAGAAAGCGCGTGGCAGGCAGGCTGACTTCCACCTATGTTGGCGTGTATACGGAAGAGCTTTATAACCTTCTTCTTCGCAATGCCAGAGAAGCTCGCGAGATTCGTAAAGAACTCCGCAGCATCGAAAAACAGCTTGTCGCCGCCGGATATTCGGAGGATGAACTTCCCGCCGCAGTCATAACCAACATTGCATTTGCACGGGCAAATATGAAGATGAACATCTATGACCAGGCTGTTTTGGAGGGTGTCGCGACTTCGTTCCCGCAAACGGAAGAAATTATTGAAAACGGCAAGGTCTCCGGCATGACCGCTTCCGATGTACAGAAGATTTTGAACCTGAAACACGCATGGGAATTTATCCTTGACCGAGATGTGATTGCCAGCCGCAGTGACTACTATATGCTCAGCCATATAGCAAAGCTCGTGAATGAGGGCTTTTTTGCGGAAGGCGGACGCATTCGCGGCGTTCCCGTTACCATCGGCGGTTCATCCTATATTCCGCCTCTGCCCATTGAAATGGATGTAAAGGAGCGAATTCGGGAGATTACCGAGGAAGTCGATGACGCCGTTAACATTGCCATTAAACTCTGTTTGTATTGCATGAAGACACAGGTATTCCTGGATGGAAATAAACGGGCATCTGTCATTTTTGCGAATCATTATCTTATTGCTCACGGCGGAGGTTTTTTAGTGATTCCCGAAAACCATGTACCGGAGTTTAAACGGCTTCTTGTAAAATACTATGAGGGCGAGGACATCTCGGTTATTGCCGTCTTCATGAAAGAGAACTGCTGGAAAACGATGCAGTCTTAAAAGTTATGTTGAGGAACAAATTATTCCGATAAATTGGACAAACGATGACAGGATGATGATCCTGCATGCGTTTCTGCTTTGCTGTTGTTAAAAGACGAAAAAATCAGAGATTGTGATACCCGTACCGGCTGATATAGCTGTTATGGTAGAGCTCACAGTAGGTGACATCTTCCGCAAACCACTCCGGAGGGACAAAATCATTTGCTTCCTCCACAGTGGGAAATTCTACCTCCGCAAGGATCAGAGGAGAGACCTCCCCCTTGAAGAGATCCAGCTCAATGGTGTACTTCCCGAACGGGATGCAGTATCTCTTTTTGGAAATGTAGATTCCGTCAGCCTTTGGCTTCAGGTGTTCGTAAGCCTCCGCTGTCAGCGGGAGATTGTATTCCTCGCGGCTCAGCATGCCTTCGGATTTGTAAGTCAGGATATAATCGTCGTCCTGCCGCCGGATCCGGACGACCGGACAGGTGCAGAGATATCCCTGCTCGATCTGATGGCAGGGGTAAGAGGACAGGTTTTCCGGTAGTTGGGATATTAAAAATTTGCGTTCGATTTCCATAGGGTTGTCTCCTTGCATATGCATGTTATAATAATGATGCAGAGTTTTCTTTTGGGGAACTGAGACAAGTATAAATCAAAATTGAAGAAAGGAAAAGAGCAGAGTATGAAAAAAATAGCAGTTCTCGTTGTGGACGGCGTGGAGGAAGTAGAGTGTCTGACCACAGTGGATTTTTGCCGGCGGGCTGGTATCGAGGTGACGACCGTGTCCGTGACCGGGCAGAAGCAGGTGCTCGGCAGCCATAATATCACTTTTATGACAGACGCGCTGCATGCGGAAGTTGATTTTTCCGGTTATGACGGTGTGGTTTATCCCGGCGGTCCCGGCACCGGGGCGCTGGGGGCTGCGGAGGGGACGCGCGCTCTGGCGGAGCAGTTTTTAAAGGAAGGAAAGCTGGTGGCAGCCATCTGTGCGGCACCGGGTATGTTATCCGAAACCGGTCTCTTAAAGAGGAAGACAGCGACCGGATATCCGGGCTGCAAGCCGGAGGGCGGAGCGCTCTGGACAGAGAATACGACGGAGACAGACGGCAATCTGGTCACCGGAAAGGGGCCCGGCGCGGCGCCGTATTTTGCGCTGGCGATTATCCGGTATCTCCTGGGAGAAGAAGCGGAGAAGCAGATTCATTCGTCGACGATGATGCCGTAAATACCTGAGGGGTAATTCGCAGATAAGCGGGCAGAATGATCAGTACATTCATCGGCAGAGGACTGGTTTGATTGCGTAAAGAGACAGGCTGCGCCTGCGGATCGTGCAGATCCGGGGCGCAGCCTTTTCTTTCCTCTGGAAAATCTTTTCACTTTCACAGTGTTTTTCTCTTCCTGTGTGAGAGAATGGGGAAATCGGATGTCCGATGCGGGAGATTACTCCTGGGAAGACATCTGCTCCTCCTGCTTTTTGATCATTTTTCTGACCATCTCTCCGCCGATGGAACCGGCCTGACGGGAAGTCAGATCTCCGTTGTCGCCGTCTTTCAGCGGCACGCCGAGTTCAGAAGCAACTTCCTGTTTGAAACGGTTCATTGCGCCTTTTGCTTCCGGCACAGTCATTTTGCTTGCATTTTTAGAAGAATCACTCATGTTTTTGTACCTCCGTAAATTTCTTCTCTATAGTAAAGACAGATTACTGTCTTGATGCTAGTATGGTCTGCGGGGGGAAAATTATGAATGGAAAATATTTCAAAAAGCGAATTCACAGAAATATTTGCCTTGCATTTGCCGGGGCGCTGTGCTATAATGCCTAAATGACTTTGAGCGGAGAAACTATGCCCTTTTTTCGTGCGCGAAGTGTCTCAGACGACACTTCTTATAAATCCAATGGAAGGAGAACATTTTTCAAAAATGAGTGTACAGGTTACTAATTTAGAAGAGAAAAATATGGTACAGCTTACCATTGAGGTGTCCGCGGAGGACTTTGATAAAGCGATTCGGGACGTCTACAATAGACAGAAGAAGGATTTCAGCATCCCCGGTTTCCGTAAGGGAAAAGTGCCGCAGGTTATGATTGAGAAGATGTACGGGGCGGCTATTTTTTATGAGGATGCGGCGAATGACCTGATCCCGCAGGCTTACAGTGATGCGGCTCTGGAGAGCGGACAGGATATCGTGTCCAGACCTGCGATCGACGTGGTGCAGATAGAGAAGGGCAAGCCGTTTATCTTTACTGCTGATGTCGCGGTTCGCCCGGAGGTAACCCTCGGAAAGTATGCGGGTGTTACGGTGACAAAGGCGGATACGCAGGCAACCGAAGAGGAAGTGATGGCGGAGATCAATAAGGAGAGAGAGAGTAACGCCAGAATCGTCAGCGTAGAAGGACGCGCGATTGAAAACGGCGATACGGCAGTGATCGATTACGAAGGATTCTCTGACGGTGTTGCTTTTGAGGGAGGGAAAGGCGAGAACCATTCTCTGGAGATCGGTTCCGGCAGCTTTATCCCGGGATTTGAAGAGCAGCTTGTCGGGAAGAACGTCGGCGACGAAGTGGAGGTCAATGTCACATTCCCCGAAGAGTACCATGCACCGGACCTGGCGGGTAAAGATGCAGTTTTCCAGGTAAAGATTCATGAAGTAAAGACAAAAGAAATTCCGGAGCTGGACGACGAGTTTGCTCAGGATGTATCCGAGTTTGATACTGTTGCGGAGTATAAGGAGAGCGTGAAAGCTAAGGTAGAGGAGCGGAAGGCCGGCGATGCAAAGCGTGCACAGCAGGAGGAAGCTCTGGCAAAGATTGTGGAGAAGTCCCAGATGGATATCCCTGCGGCGATGATCGATACACAGTGTGAGAACATGATCAACCAGTTCGCACAGCAGATGGCGCAGCAGGGGCTTTCCATGGATCAGTATTTCCAGTTCTCCGGCAGCACGATGGATCAGCTGAAAGAGCAGATTCGCCCGGATGCGGAGTCACGCATCAAAAATGATCTGGTGCTCGATGCGATCGCAAAGGCGGAAAACATCGAGATCACGGATGAGGATGTGGACGCCGAGATTGAGAAGATGGCTGCCATGTATCAGATGGAGACTGAACAGCTGAAAGGCTATATGGGCGAGGAAGAAAAAGAGAACATGAAGCTGGATCTCGCTTCTCAGAAAGCGCTTGAGTTTGTAACGGAGAATATGAAGCCGCGCGCAAAGGCAAAGTCTAAGGCGGAGAAAGAAGCGGAAAAGACGGCGGAACAGGAGAGCAGCGCTGAGGAGTAAGGATCAGAAACGACCGGTTTTGTGAGCGTCCGGCTGCAGTAAATCAGAACATATTAAAAAGGAAAGGACAGATCGAGCCGGCCGGGCCGGTCTGCTTTTCTCCTACTCGATTCATATCAGGAGGCAGAAAATGAGTTTAGTACCTTACGTTGTGGAACAGACCAGCAGAGGAGAACGCAGTTACGATATTTATTCCAGACTTTTAAAGGACCGGATTATTTTTCTCGGGGAGGAAGTCAATGAGACGACGGCAAGCCTTACCGTTGCACAGCTCTTGTTTCTGGAGTCTGAGGATCCGGGAAAGGATATTCAGCTTTACATCAATTCCCCGGGCGGCGTAGTTTCCTCCGGACTGGCAATCTACGATACCATGCAGTATATCAAGTGCGATGTTTCCACCATCTGCATCGGTATGGCGGCCAGTATGGGAGCGTTTCTTCTGGCCGGCGGGACAAAGGGGAAGCGTTTCGCACTGCCGAATTCAGAGATTATGATTCATCAGCCTTCTGGCGGAGCAAGAGGGCAGGCTACCGATATCCAGATTGTAGCGGAGAATATTTTAAAGACGAAGGAGCGCTTAAACCGTATCCTCTCGGAGAATATCGGCAAGCCTTATGAGGTGATTGCAGCGGATACGGAGAGGGACAATTTCATGACCGCACAGGAGGCCATGGAATACGGACTGATCGACGCGGTGATTGAAAACAGACAATAATACCGAATATTTGGAGGTAACATGGCAGGAAGAATGAATCTGGAGGACAGGATACGCTGCTCCTTCTGTGGAAAACCGCAGGAACAGGTGAATAAGCTGATTGCGGGACCGAACGGGACATACATTTGTGATGAATGCATTGAGATCTGCAATGAAATTCTGGAGGAGGATCTCATCCGCGGAGAAGCGGAAGAAGAGATGGAAGAAGAGCAGCCGGAGTGGGATATCAACCTCCTGAAACCGGAAGAGATGAAAGCTTTTCTGGATGAGTATGTGATCGGACAGGATGAGGCGAAGAAAGTTTTGTCCGTCGCCGTCTATAATCATTACAAAAAAATCCTGGCGGGAGCGAATCTGGATGTGGAGCTCCAGAAGAGCAACATTCTTATGCTGGGGCCGACCGGGTCCGGCAAGACGCTTCTGGCGCAGACGCTGGCCCGCATCCTCAATGTTCCGTTTGCCATCGCAGATGCCACGACACTGACAGAAGCCGGGTATGTGGGCGAGGACGTGGAAAATATTCTGCTGAAAATCATACAGGCGGCTGATTACGACATAGAGCGCGCCGAATACGGCATCATTTATATTGATGAGATTGACAAGATTACGAAAAAATCTGAGAACGCATCCATTACACGGGATGTTTCCGGCGAGGGTGTGCAGCAGGCGCTGCTGAAGATTCTGGAGGGAACCATCGCGTCTGTTCCGCCCCAGGGCGGCAGAAAGCATCCGCAGCAGGAGCTGATTTCCATCGACACGACCAACATCCTCTTTATCTGCGGCGGTGCGTTTCAGGGTATTGACCGGATTATTGAGAACCGCCTCGACCGCGGAACCATCGGCTTTAACTCAGAGCTGGCGATAAAAAACGATAAAAAGATCGGAGAACTTCTGAAAGAAGTGCTGCCTCAGGATTTCGTGAAATTCGGCATGATCCCGGAGTTTATCGGCCGCGTGCCGATCACGGTTTCCCTGGAAGCGCTGGAACGCGAGGATCTGATCCGTATCTTAAAGGAGCCGCGGAATTCCCTGCTCCGCCAGTATACGAAGCTGCTGGAACTGGATGGCGTGGATCTGTACTTTGAAGACGGTGCGCTGGAGGCTATCGCGGACCGTTCTCTGGAGCGGAAGACCGGAGCCAGAGGACTGCGGGCTATCATGGAGAATGTCATGATGGATCTGATGTACCGCATCCCTTCCGATCAGCGTATCCGAAAGTGTACGATCACCAGAGATCTGGTGGAGGGCAGGAGCAGTACGGCGCTGCTGGAGTACAGTAAATCGGCGTAAGAACAATGGGGGCGACACCGCCCCCATTGTTCTTACGAGAGAAATGCTGTTTCCTGACGTGATAGGAGATTATATGGTAATTAAGAATGTATCATTGGAAACCGTCTGCGGCTATACCAGCAGGCTTCCGGAGAATACGAAGCCTGAGGTCGCCTTTGCGGGAAAGTCCAATGTGGGAAAGTCTTCCCTGATCAACGCGCTGATGAACCGCAAATCGTTGGCGCGGACTTCCGGTCAGCCGGGGAAGACGCAGACAATCAATTTTTATAATGTGAACGATGCATTATATCTGACGGATCTGCCGGGGTATGGATTTGCAAAAGTGTCCCAGAGGGAAAAGGAAAAATGGGGACAGATGATCGAACGTTATTTGCATACATCGAAGCAGTTGCGGGCGGTGTTTTTACTGATTGATATCCGCCATGATCCGTCGGCGAACGACAAGCAGATGTATGAGTGGATGGTGTATCAGGGATTTCAGCCGATCATCATTGCGACCAAGTTGGATAAGATTAAGCGCAGCCAGATCGCGAAACAGGTGAAAGCAGTGAAAATCGGTCTGGGAGTCAGGCCGGATACGGTGGTGATCCCCTTTTCCGCGGAGACGAAGCAGGGCAGGGATGAAGTCTGGGAACTGATTGAGGAAGTATGTGAATGCTAACTGCCGCATCCTGTGCGGACTGTAACAATAATCTGTGATTAATATTTTCCCTTTTCAAGAGAAGAATTCAGGGTGAGAATATGATAAGAAATAAGTATGTCTTTACAGCGTTTCTCCTGGTGCTGATCCTCCTGGCCGGGGCAGGATTTACTATATTATATGTGCATCATCAGGAAACGGACGAGGAGGATTCGACGCTGACGGTGGTGACTTCTTTCTATCCCATGTATATCGCGGCGGAGAATGTGATCGGCGACTGCCCGGATGTGACATTGGAGAATCTGAGTGAGCCTCAGACGGGCTGTCTTCACGATTATCAGCTCACCACGGAGGATATGAAGCTTCTTTCCACAGCGGATGTGTTTATTATCAACGGCGGCGGAATTGAGAGCTTTCTGACGGAGGTGGCGGAGCAGTATCCCGACCTCGTGATCGTCAATGCCTGTGAGAAACTGGAACTTCTGGAGGACAACGCCCACGCCTGGATGAGTATTGAAAACTATATGGTACAGGTGGAGACCATCTGTTCGGGTCTTTCGGAGGCAGATCCGGATGCGGCGCACAGTGAATTATATGGACAGAATGCGGCGGATTATCTGGAAAAACTGGAAGCTCTCGAGACCGGGTATGCCGATGTGTTTTCTGAATTGAACGGCCGGCCGGTGGTTCTGTTTCACGAGGCATATGAATATCTGGCGGATGATCTGGGATTGCATGTAGTTGGCCTTATGGATCTGGATGAGGAGCGGCAGGTCAGCGCCGGGGAAGTGGCGGATATTTTATCTGTCATAGAGCAGCAGCAGGTTTCCGTCATTTTCGCCGAGGAGCTTTACGGAAAGGACATGGGTGACACGGTGGAGGCGGAGGCTGATGTCAGTGTGATTTATCTGGATACGCTGACCAGGGGAGACTATGATCCGGACAGCTACCTGGATGGGATGAGGGAGAATCTGGAGCTGATACGGGAGGCGTATGAAAATATTGAGGTAAAATAACGATTCACGGTCCTCCAACTCACATGCGCAAAAGTAACTGTGAATCGTAACGTAGGAGGAATCATGTTTCGCAAACTTTTAGAACCCTGCGGCCTGCATTGTATCCGCATCAACGATATCGGTGTGACGGTCGGCGATCAGGAAATTTTAAAAAATGTAAATCTTCATATTCACTGCGGCACTCTCGCGGCGGTGATCGGGAAAAATGGAGCCGGAAAATCTACTCTGATTCGCGCAATCCTGGGGGATATTCCGCACACGGGCAATATTGAGTTTTCTGTGACGGCGCACAGAGGAGCACATGGGTTTGGCGATGTGCGCGGCGGAACACATGATTTCGGTATTTCCGCGGATGAGAAAGACATGCAGATCGCGGAGGAAACAACGGTACTTCCCCGCGGCAAAGCGATGGATTTAAAGATTGGCTATGTCCCTCAGAACCTGAACATCGAGAAGAAAACGCCCATCAGTGTCTACGACATGATCGCCTGCTACCAGAGTTCCTGGCCGGTCTTCTGGAAAAAGAGCAAAGCGCTGAATGAGAAGATCCGGGAAAATCTGGCTGTCTTCCAGGCGGAAGACCTCATCGACAAACAGGTGTGTAATCTGTCAGGCGGTGAGCTGCAGCGTGTCCTTCTTTCCATGGCGATCATGGACAAGCCGGATCTTTTGCTGTTAGACGAGCCGGTTTCCGGCATTGATCAGAACGGTATGGCTGTGTTTTACCAGATCATCTCTGAACTGAAAACGAATTATGATCTGGCTATCATCCTGATTTCCCACGATCTGGATTATGTGGCGAAGTACGCGGATCAGGTAATTCTGCTTGACGGACAGACAGTGGCCTGCCAGGGCAGCGTGCGCCGTGTTTATGAGAGCGAGGCGTTTGCGCGGGTGTTCGGGGCGCAGCAGGCCGGGTAGATTTTATTTGACAGAAACTAACCGGGTTACTTTTTACTCGTCAGCCACTCACACCGCTGAGTGGTTGCAAGCTAGCGCCAAAATGCTGGTTTTGTTTTTAGGCTTGCTTTTTTTATAAAAAAGACTATACTAAGCTGAAATAGTACCATGACAGGGAAGTAATCCGTTGAAAGGCGCCGGTGCAGGATCGCTGATTTTGCAGCATACCGAGCGGCTTTTCTTTTAACGGAGAGAGAAAGGGTGTATTTTATGTTAGCAGCACAGATAGCGGCGGTCATCATTTTTGTTGCGATGTTTCTGATGATCGTCATGGATAAGATTGAGAGGCAGTATGTCACGCTCGGGTGCGGTGCGGCAACGATTGTCGTTGTGTTCGGCATTCTGATGCGGGATGCCTCTGCGATATGGAGCACGATTAATGTGCGCCAGATTTTTACGGTTGCGTTCTGGTATTCCGCGGGCAGCGCGGAGTCTTCCTCTTCCGGTGTGAACTGGGCGACGATTATCTTTATCGCGGGCATGATGGTGATGGTAGAGGGCATGGCAAAGGCGGGATTTTTCCGCTGGCTCTGCATGCTTCTTGCCAAGGTGGTTCACTACAAACCGATCCGCCTGTTCCTCGCGTTTATGGTGATGTCGGCGCTTCTGGCAATGTTTATTGACAGCATCACCGTGATTCTGTTCCTGGCGGCGGTCACGCTCGAACTGGCGAAACTGCTGAAGTTTAACCCGGTGCCGATGATCCTCTCGGAGATTTTCTGTGCCAACCTCGGCGGCTCCGCGACGATGTGCGGAGACCCGCCAAACATCATTATCGGAACGTCCCTGCACTATACATTTATGGATTTCCTTACCAATACCGGCGCGATCGCGGGAATCTGTCTGATTTTTGTGGTGATCTATTTTTACTTTGTATTCCACAAAGAGTTTGCGGTTGATTCCGGGGAGCCGGTGGACTATTCCAACATCCCGACCCCGGCGGAGGCGATTGTGAACCGCAGAGACTTTGCGATCAGCTGTGTGATTTTTATTGCGGCGATTGTGATACTTGTGACTCATGCGCAGAGCGGTCTGACAGTAGCATTTATCGGTACCGTGATTGCGGTGGTGACGCTTCTGGTCTCCGGAAAGAGTGCGCCGGGACTGTTGAAAAAGGTGGATTACAAGACGCTGCTGTTCTTTGTCGGCCTGTTTATCGTTGTGGGAGGCCTGGAAGAGACGGAGATCCTGCTTGCCATCGCAAACCTGATCGGACGGGTCAGCCAGGGCAGCCTCATTCTTATGGTGGTGATCGTCATCTGGATCTCCGGCATTGCCAGTGCGTTTGTGGATAACATTCCGTTTGCGGCGACGATGATTCCGATTATCCAGAGCCTGGCGGAGACCCAGGGTGTGCCGCTTTCCACGCTGGCCTGGACGCTGGCTATGGGTACAGATGTCGGCGGCAGTGCGACGCCGATCGGTGCTTCCGCGAACGTTGTCGGCACGTCCGTTGCGGCGAAGAACGGTTATGCGATCGGCTGGGGACGGTACTGTAAGGCGTCCGCTCCGGCTACAGTGATGGTGGTTGCGATTTCTATGATACTGATCTTTGTTCGTTATTGTTAGGAGGAGGGTGTTTGTATGGAAAAACAGGTGATTATTTCGATCAGCCGTGAATACGGCAGCGGCGGCCACGATATTGCGATGCGGGTTGCAGAAGAGCTTAGCATGCCAATGTACGACCGCTCTCTGCTTCAGGAGATTGCGGACCAGATGGATATGGATGTGAATGAATTAAAACAGTATGATGAGAGACCGCGCAACCATCTGCTCACGCGCACGGTCGGGAAACATACGAATTCCATGGAAGAGATATTGATTGAGCGTCAGTTTGACTGGATCCGTGAGAAAGCGAAATCGGGAGAAAGTTTTGTCATCGTGGGGCGTTGCGCGGAGACGGTACTGAGGGAGTTTTCCGGACTGATTCCCGTCTTTATTACCGGGGATGCGGATTACAAGGTAAAACGCATTATGGGGTACAGCTCCCTGGACGAGGCTAAGGCCAGAGCGGAGCAGGTGAAAATTGACCGGAAAAGAAGAGTATACCACAACCGCTATTCGGACCACAAGTGGGGCGATTCCAGATATTATGATCTTGTCATGAACGGTTCTCACCTGGGAGTGGATGGTACGGCGGACGAGATCATCCATTATATTCGAGCCCGTATAGCAGTAATGTAAACAGATGAGAAATGGCTGCTTTTTGCGCATGTGAGGTGGAGGTCCTTCATAGCAACTACAGGGATAGTAAACGATGAATACAGTATTAAAAACGATTCTGGTCTGCATTCTGGCCGGCGCCGGTGCGGGAATCGGAACGGGGTTTGCCGGTATGAGTGCGGCTACGGTGATCTCACCGATGCTTGCCACATTCCTGGGAATGCCCACCTATGAGGCGGTGGGCATTGCTCTGGCCAGCGATGTGCTCGCCAGCGGTATGTCGGCCTATACATATGGGAAAAATAAAAATATCAATATCAAAGACAGTGTACTGATGATGGTTTTTGTCCTTGGCTTTACCATTATCGGGAGCAAGGTTTCCAGTGTTGTGGATAATGGCACGATGAGCCTGTTTTCCATCTGCATGACGCTGTTTCTGGGTATTCAGTTCCTTGTGAAGCCGAACAATGACGCTACAAAGCTGCAGAAGCTGATACCGGAACAAAAAAAGAATCTGCAGATTATGGCAGCCGGCGGTATCGTTGGGTTTATCTGCGGATTTTTAGGAGCCGGCGGCGGCATGATGATGCTGTTTGTCCTGACGATTATCATGGGATATGAGCTGAAAGTGGCGGTGGGAACGAGTGTGTTTATCATGACATTCACCGCTCTTACCGGAGCGGTATCCCATTTTGCCATTGAGGCACCGGAGCATATGCTTGCCCTTGTGCTTTGTATCATTGTTACCCTTTTCTTTGCTTATTACTCGTCGAAGATGGCGAATAAGCTGCCGGACGGAGCATCGCACCGCGTTACGGGTATGATTCTGCTGTTGATCGCGGTCATTATTGTTCAGACGAAGTATCTTAAATAGGGACACTTAATGAAAAGGAGTTTGTAAGCGTCCATGACACTATTTCAATATGATTTTATGAAATATGCCTTTATCGCCATCCTGATCATTACCCCGCTTTTCGGCATATTGGGGACGATGATTGTGAATAATAAGATGGCGTTTTTTTCGGATGCCCTCGGACATTCCGCATTGACCGGTATCGCGGTGGGCGTAATCTGCGGAATCGGGGATACTACTTTGTCCATGGTGGTGTTCGGCGTAGCGTTTGCCCTATTGCTGAACTGGATTAAGAGTAAAAGTACGGCATCGACAGATACGATCATCTCTGTGTTTTCGTCCTGTTGCATCGCGGTTGGCCTGGCGATTCTGTCCCGCGGAGGTAATTTCAGCAAGTATTCCAGTTTGTTGCTCGGGGATGTTTTAAGCATCACGAAGAGGGAAATTATCTACCTGCTTCTGATTTTTGCCGCGACCCTTGTTTTCTGGGCTCTCTGCTATAATCGATTGCAGGCGATCAGCCTGCACCGGACATTGGCGAAGAGCAGGCAGTTTAAGATTCTGCGGATTGAGAACCTGTTTTCGGTTTTTATCGCATTGGTGGTCATGCTGTCCATCAAATGGGTCGGCATCCTGCTGATTAATGCGCTTCTGATCCTTCCGGCGGCATCCTCGAGGAATATCTCGGAGAATGTGCGTGAATACCATCTGTTCTCCGTTGTTTTTTCCGTGTTTTCCGGACTTCTGGGATTGGTGATTTCCTATTATACGAATATGGCGACGGGACCGATGATCGTGGTGATCGCGTCAGTTATTTTTTTCGCAACTTATTTTTATGGGAGAAACAGGTGAAGCATGATTTAAATTTCCTGAAACAGCATAAAGCAACTGTCATCGGCCTGCCGGAGAGCAGAAAGGCGGCGGTCTGTATTCCTCTGATTCAGACAGAGGATGGGTATGACATTTTATTTGAGGTGCGTGCGGCATCTATTGCCAGCCAGCCGGGGGATATCTGCCTGCCAGGAGGCTCAGTGGAAGAAGGAGAGACCACACGGGAGGCAGCCTTGCGCGAGACGTGCGAGGAACTGCTGATCTGTTCCGAACAGATGGAAGTGCTGGGATTGATGGATCTCTTTGGCGGCGGTACGGGGCGCTTATATGTGTATCCCTACGCCGTTGTATTGCGTGAATATGGGGGGACATTCAGCACCGATGAGGTGGAGCAGGTATTTTGTGTGCCTCTTGATTTTTTTCTGAATACAGAGCCGGAGGTTTATCATACCGTGATGAATGTGATACCGGAGGAGGGATTCCCGTTTGAGCGCATCCATGGCGGCCGTGATTACGGCTGGCGGGAGCGGAGAGAGGAGATTCTGTTTTATCAGTATGGGGAGTATACGATCTGGGGGATGACGGCGAAGATCATCCATGCGTTTGCAAAACTCTTCCTGTTATCTTCTTAACAGGTAATTGCGAAACTGCTAATAATACAGTTTTTGATATGTACAAAAGCAACTTCAACGCGGGCACGCTCGCGCTAGACTCCGCACGTAGCGGTACTAAGAGGCTACAAAACAGCCTCTAAGGACCGGCGGCTCCGAACTACCCGCTTGTGAAGTGCATTTTGTACATATCAGCGTACATTTTCAATAGTTTCGCAATCGCCTATCTTCTTAATCATGTGAGGTACTGTGAATAGTAACTTTCATGTGCGATTTATTGGAAAACTGATTGCCAGAAAGCAGAGAAATATATTGCACGCTTCTGGATTGGGATGTTTGTGAAAGAGGGAGGCTCATACGAGTCTCCCTCTTAAACTGACCGGACATAAATTCGGGTAAGAATATGATTTGGTTTTTACTCAGACCGCAATGCTGTCACCGGATCCATCTTCGATGCCTTCCTCGAAGGAATCAGGCCGCCGATCAGGGTCAGTACCACGCTCAGGACAACCAGCAAGACACAGTAGAGCGTGGGCAGATATGCTCTGGCATTGTCATCCTGGACGAAGTTGTGGACCACCATGTTGATCGGGAACAGCAGCAGGAGTGCGATGCCCACACCGAGCAGACCGGAGCACAGACCTACGATAAAGGTTTCCGAGTTGAAGATCGAGGCAATGTTGCGTTTGGACGCGCCGAGGGCTCTTAAAATACCGATCTCTCTGGTGCGTTCCAGTACCGAGATGTAGGTTATGATGCCGATCATGATGGAGGATACGATCAGTGAAACCGATACAAACGCGATCAGCACGTAAGATACCAGATTAATGATCGTAGTCACCGTGGACATCATAGTGCCGACCAGGTCGGTGTAAGTGATCTGTTTTTCTTCTTCGCCGGCATCCTGCTTCTGTGCATTGTAATTATCAATGATAGCGACAACCTCATCTTTGCTCTCAAAATCTTTCGGATAGATATCGATCTCAGTGGGATTGTTAAAATCCACATAGCCAAGACTTGCCAGATTGTCCTCGTAGCTTGCGCTGGAAGCGGTGCTCATGGAGGTCATGAGTTCCAGTAACGCGTCTACATCCATGTTGGCAGTGAGGGATTCCATGATGGATTCCACATCGATGCTGTTTAAGGATTCCTCGAGTTCGTCTGAAATCTCACTCATCATGTCTTCCATGGAGGAGGAGATGGCTGTCGTCAGCTCTGTGGTCATCTCTGCGGTCATCTCGCTCATCATTGTCGACATTTGGGATGAGAGAGATTCGCTGAGCGCGGCGGACATTTCTTCCATATAAGACGCCATATAACTCTGGAGTGCCTCGCCGATGATCTGTTCTAATGCGTCAGTATCCAACATGCCCATGATTCCGGCGGACAGTGTCTGCGTGGCTTCGTCCGTGGCAAGATATGCCGCGAAGTCGTCGCTGAGGCTCTGGGCGGAAGTCAGATTGTTGGAAGCGGCATAGGAGGTATAGCCTGCGATCAGCTGGTTGGTGATTAATGCCAACTGGTCGGAGCTGACAGTGATGCCGCTCATTGTGCCGGTGAGCCAGGAAGTTAACGCAGTATTCGGATCATCTGCGCTCATCAATTCCTGCACTAAAGAAGTGACATCCTGATTGGAGATGGCATCGCTGATCGCCTCCTGTATGATCTCATTCATAGCGGAAGAGAGAATGGACTGTGCCTCACTGCTGTTTAAATAAGTGCTGAAATCGTCGGCCAGATCTGTGTAAGAAGCGGCTGAATTTGCTGCTGCGTAGGATTCATACCCCGCCAGCAGGTCGTTGGCCAGTGCCGTCACATCCTCTGATGAGGCGTTGAAAACATCGCTTACACTGACGCCGGCCAACAGAGAGGAGAGATCCAGATCCGACAGGTCCATATCCAGATCCATATCCAGATCCGACAGGTCCAGACTCAGACTGTCGGTGTCAAGGAGGCTGGAGAGATCCATAGAACTTAAACCTAAGGAAGATGAAAGATCGGTGGATCCGGAAAACGCATCACTCAGCGCGTCGGTATCAAAGAGATCGGCCAGAGCATCATCATCTACGGAAAAAATGGATTCCAGATCGAAGTCTGCGTCTTCTCCGAACTCTTCCCCGGTAAACACATTGATGTCGGGGTTGGCGAGCTGATCTTTTACGATTTCACTGTCAGCTGCCAGCTCCGCGACATATTCTATCAGTTCGGGTGTATAATTGATTCCCTCAGACAGCGCCGCCGCGGTTGCGTCTTCCAATGGCTGAACAACGCCGACAATGGTAATGTCCTCGCCGTTTTCGACCAGTTGGCGCATGTAGTCTTCGTTATCTGTTTTGTCCGTCCAGACTTCGTATTCGCTGTCATATTCGTAATAATCTGCCGCGCTGACCAGCTTGTAGGACATGCCCAGAACATCCTCGTAGTCATAGACGTCCAGGTATTCTACCGTATCAATGCTTTCGCCATTTGAGGCTTCCTCGATCAGTTGCTCATATTCATCATAATCCCGCAGGCCGAGCGTATACACCATATAATCGCTGACGCTGCCGTCAGAAGAAAGAACCAGAACACATTCGTCATAGCTCTCCGGCCAGCGCCCTGCCTTGATCTCATAGGAATCTATATAGAGATCTTCATCCGACGGCATCTCGTAAAAGACGTTGATGCTCATATAGGAGGACATCATGCTCATAAGAGAGGAGCTTAAGCCCATGCCGCTGGTCAGAGTAGACTCCGGGTTGACCTGATAAATGGTATCATCCTCTTCCAGATAAATCTGCGGTTCCGCATCGTAGATATATTCGATGGCTTTGGAGTATTCATATATATCGCTCTCCCCGCTCTCTATATACTCCTTAAATGACACAAGATCGTTGGAATCCATCATGGAAAATACAGAGGAAATCATCTCGACCACGGAGATGCCCTCCTCCTCATCTGTGTCTGGAAGCGTGGAAGCTGTGAGGGAAGAAAACATGGAAGTGATGTCAATGCCGGAACTGGTCACCTGAATGGGATACTCCGACATGGTCTCCTCCTCCAGCGTATTAATATAATCGTTGACGCCTGCGGAAACCGACAGAACCAGTCCGATGCCGATGATGCCGATGGAACCGGCAAATGCTGTGAGGAATGTCCGTCCTCTCTTGGTTCCGAGGTTGTTAAAAGAAAGACCCAGGGCGGTCAGGCGGGACATGGAAGAATGTCCCATATTTTGATGTGTAGGCGGCGCAAGAACCGCATCATCCACCACGAAAGGATCGGTATCGCTGATGATATGGCCGTCTGTCAGACGGACGATTCGGGTAGCATACTCTTCGGCCAGTTCCGGGTTATGCGTTACCATGATAACCATCCGGTTCTTAGCGACTTCCTTTAAGAGCTCCATAACCTGGACGCTGGTTTCCGAATCCAGGGCGCCGGTCGGCTCGTCCGCCAGGAGAATGTCCGGGTTATTGATCAGGGCACGGGCGATGGCGACGCGCTGCATTTGCCCGCCGGACATCTGGTTCGGGCGCTTGTGGAGCTGGTCGCCGAGTCCTACTTCCTCCAGAGCCTTTTTTGCGCGCTCCCGCCGCTCCGCCTTGGAAATGCCGGAAATAGTCAGCGCCAGCTCCACGTTGGAAAGGACGGTCTGATGCGGAATCAGGTTGTAGCTCTGGAAGACAAAGCCGATGGTGTGGTTGCGGTAGGAATCCCAGTCCCGGTCAGAATATTTTTTGGTAGAGATTCCGTTGATGATCAGGTCACCGTCGTCGTAGCGGTCCAGACCGCCGATGATGTTCAGCAGGGTAGTCTTGCCTGATCCGCTGGGGCCCAGGATCGCCACAAATTCATTGTCGCGGAAATTCAGGCTGACATCGTCTAAGGCTGTCTGTACCAGGTCTCCCGTAACGTATTCTTTTGAGATATTTTTTAGCTGCAGCATAGTTGCTCCTTTTCTGATAATACTTTCATGTTTGCTGCGGACAGGAATGGACTGTCTGTCTGACAGAGCGGTTCCTGTTCATTTTCCGGCTGACGTTCCGGGCTCCTCGTGGAGTATCTTTGTGATGTTTCCGTAGACGGCGTTAAGGACATTGAAAAATGTTTCTCTGTCCTCCGCCGAAATTCCGTCAAAAAGACGCTGTTCGAGCGAATCCCAGATCTGCTGGTGTGTGTCAGTGATCTCATGCGTTTTTTCTGTGACTGAGTAGTGCATGTAACGGTGATCGTTGGCATCCGCATCCGCTGTCAGATAGCCCTTTTCGCAAAGGCTGTTTGTAATCTGGGAAACATATCCTTTGTTGATGTGCAGACTTTTTCGAATGTCGCCGGCTGTGTTTTTCTCTGTATTGTTTTTCAGGTAAAACAGCACTTCGATATCTGTCAGGCGCAGGTGGTACTTTTTGCAGAGTGAGTCCATTTCCCTGCCCAGCACATACTTGATCTGTCCGCCGCGAAGCAGGCCGATTTCATGTTCCAGCATGGCATCCTCCTTTCCTGATGCTATTGTAGGATCGGTTAAAGTTTATCAGATGACTGAAACGGCAATCCATGATGTTAGTTTATGAGTGCGCTTCGCCACCAGATAGTTTAATATTAAACTATTATAACGAAATAAAAGTGAAAGTCAAGGTAAGAAATGAGTCCAGAATATTAAATTTATGTAAAGAGTTACTTTTCACAGGCTAGCCAGCCTGTGAACGTAACACGCTTCGCGGGATGCACACAAAATGCAAAAAACCAGCATTTTTACATGAAAAATGTAAGGGAACTGCCGGGGCGTCTTTTCCCCTCGTTTGGAAAACGGACAGAAAACGATACCTGTCCATCCGTACAGGTTACCAGGATTTCGCCCCTGTGCTCTGCCACAATATTTTTTGCGATGGTTAAACCAAGTCCATAATGCCCTGTGTCGTTGCGGGTTGCGTCGCCTCTGTAAAAGCGGGAAAAAATTTCCACCCTGTCCTGTTCGGGGATAAAGCCGGGATTGGAGATCGTCAGCATCGTCTCTGTCTTGTCCCGGGAAAGCGTGATTGTGATATTCCCTGCCCCGGAACTGTGAGAGAGGGCATTATCCATCAGAATGGATATCAGCTTGTTTAATTGGGAAGCGTTTCCGCGGATGGTGATATCGTCGGCAATCCGGCAATCCATCTCTCTTCCCGAGTCAAAGGCGATGCTCTCAAATGGGAGCACACCGCCCAGAACCAGGCGGCTGAAATTCAGTTCCTCCATCGGAGGCGTCTCGCGCTCTGCCCGCAGCAGCAGCAGAAGTTCGCTGACCAGATCGGCCATCCGGCCGCTCTCGAAGCGGATATTGTCCAGCCATTTGTTGGAACCGATTTCCCGCTCCAGCAGTTCCGCATTGGCTTCGACTACCGAAACCGGCGTCTTCAGTTCATGCCCGGCATCAGAGATAAACTGCCGCTGGCGGCGGTCGCTGTCCTCCAGCGGACGGATGATCCAGCGGGACAGGGCGATGGCGCATACAAAGAGGATTGCCACCATGATTGCCCCGAGGAGCAGTGTGTTGTGAAAGAGTGTGGTAAAGCTATCTGAAATCAATGTATTGTCCATCAGCACGACCAGCGTGTAGGCTTCCTCGGTATCTATACAGTAGATAAAGTTGCCATAGGTTCCCTGTTCCCGGCCGGTCTCGAGCAGTTCATTTGCCGTTGCCGAGAGCTGTTCTTCTGTATACAGGGTGCTGCTGCCCGGATCGATACTGAAGATCTGCCCGTCTTCATCAAATGCCACGGAATAAAAGGAGGAAAGAAGGTATCGCGTGGCGTCATGGCTGGGCAGACTGTTCTCATCCGGCAATTCGTTTTGCTCCGGCAGATTGTCCTCCCCGACTGTTCCATCCTGCTCCGGCGGGGCGTCTTCTGCGGATCCCTCGTTCTGCTCCGCTGGATTGTTTTCTGTGGGTTGTATGTCCTGCTCCGGCGCGCTGTTTTCGGCAGGAGAATCCTCCTGCCCGGATTCCGAATCCCGAATCTCGCTGGGATTTCCGTTTCCCCGGTATTGGTCTACATAACTTTCCAGCATGTCCTGGTTTTCCCGATAGAGCTCACGGTAGCTCAGCGTAAAGATGGTTGCCAGTGTCGCAATAAATAAAAGAAGAAACACGGTCATGATCACGGCGATGATCTGCCGCCGG
>Ga0192240_10349_pt1 | contig 20397 bp, 25 predicted proteins | sample Koala_Koa27_H3_FD_131237 | JGI IMG/M metagenome (GOLD analysis project Ga0192240, IMG submission 131237) | Enriched cells from koala feces incubated with labeled cellulose particles, San Francisco Zoo, California, United States - Koala_Koa2-7_H3 ...
TGCCGAGGGCGAAAACTATGAGTGGACGGATATGTATGACCGCATGGCCAGGGAAGCGGACGAGGAAGGCTTCCATGAGCTTGCCGAGCAGTTCCGGGGCGTGGCTGCGATTGAGAAATCTCACGAGGAGCGCTATCGCAAGCTGCTTCACAATGTGGAGACCAGAGAGGTCTTTGAAAAGAGCGGCGTGACCCTGTGGGAGTGTCGCAACTGCGGACACATGGTGATCGGAACCAAGGCCCCCGATATTTGCCCAGTATGCAAGCACCCGCAGTCCTATTTTGAAGTGCGGGCTGAAAACTATTAAAACAATCCGAAGGAGGAAATACACATGGAACTGAAATTTTACATCTGCGAGCATTGCGGAAACATCATTACGAAGGTGGCCGACAAAGGCGTCCCTGTCATGTGCTGTGGTCAGAAAATGACCGAAATCATTCCCGGCACCACGGATGCGGCGGCGGAAAAGCACGTTCCCGACTACAAGGTGGAGGGAAATCTCGTTAAAGTAAATGTCGGCTCGGTGGATCACCCCATGCTCCCGGAGCATTACATCGAGTGGATTGCCCTCAAAACAAAGCAGGGCGTTCAGCTCAAGGAGCTGAAGCCGGGCGCAAAGCCCGCGGCGACCTTTGCACTCAGCGAGGGAGACGCAGTGGAGGCGGTCTACGCATACTGTAACCTCCACAGCCTGTGGATGGCCTGATTTCATAACGCAACAGCAACGAAACGCGCAGAGAGGCGCCTGTTGAAGCCCCGTCTTTGACAGGCGTCTTTTCAGATTATGAAAAAAACGTGATTGCTTAGCGAAAGGGATAGAAAAATGAAATTTTATGAAATTACCTTCAGTCCAACCGGCGGCACAAAGAAGGCCGCAGACATTTTAAGTCGCGGCTTATCAGAGGAGATTTTGGAGATTGATTTGTGTGATCGGAATGCTGATTTTTCAAAAGTAGTATTAGATGAAGATGATATTGCGTTGATTGCAGTACCATCTTATGGTGGGCGCGTGCCCCAGACTGCTATCGATCGGTTCAGAACAGTAGCCGGGAAAAATGCCAGAGCGATTCTTGTCTGCGTATATGGGAATCGTGCTTATGACAATACTCTGGCTGAATTGATGGATGTCTCTTGTAAAGCCGGTTTCAGGCCAATTGCGGCAGTTGCAGCCTTGGCGGAACACTCGATTGCACGAAAAGTTGCAGCTGGTCGTCCGGATGCAGAGGACGAAACACGTTTAAAAGCAATGGCAGTTCAAATTTATGAAAAGATTGTCTCTAAGGACACCGCAGTGCCTCCAATCCCAGGAAAGATTCCAGAAAATCCAGGCCATTCCATGCCGGGTATGGCACCGAATGCGACCTCTGACTGTGTAAAATGCGGTCTCTGCGCGGAAAAATGTCCGGTTGGGGCGATTGACCCTGTCTCGATGAATCCGAACAACGAAAAATGTATCAGCTGTATGCGGTGTATTTCTATCTGTCCTGTGGGCGCAAAAAAGCTGGGACGTGTTTTCACCAGTCTGGGCGGTGTGGCACTTGGCGTCCTCTGCGCAAACCGAAAAGAATGCGAATTGTTTTTATAAGAGACATTACTTGTTACAGTTATAAAACTACGAGGAGAGAAGACAATTTCGGCTTCTCTCCTCGTGTGTTTCTATTATGAATTATGGTAGTCGCATTTCTGGCAGTGAGCCATCTCATCATCAGGATTTTGTCGATAGAAAATGCCTGACCACTGGCAGATGCTCTGCAAAATCGGAACAACAGTCTTCCCAGTCTCGCTCAAAGAATACTCTACCCTTGGCGGAATCTCGTCATAGGATTTGCGTTCTACAATTCCATTTGCAATCAGGCTTTTCAGCGTAGAAGCAAGGACAGCATCGGTGATATTCCCCATTTCGCTGCGTATTTCACTATAACGCAGCGTCCCCATCTCGGCCAGGACGCAAATGATTCGGGAGTTCCACTTCCCGCCGAATACGCTGAGTCCATACTCCAGCGGACAGCGAATATCTTCCTTCAGCTTTTTCTGATACATGGCAAGCCCTCCTTCCGCTCAATTATACAACAGAATCAAGATAATTCATAGTTGCTTTCAAATTTATTAGTATCTTTTTCAGGCACCGGAAGGATTGGCGCACCTCTATGGCAAAGCGCTGCACAGGTGCCACAGCCAATGCACTTTTCTGTATTTACTACGCTTTTCCAACCCACCTTCATCTGGATTGCATGAGCAGGGCAGACAGGGATACAGGCACCACAGCCAACGCACTTTTCCTGTCTGATATATGCTTTTCTTGCTTCCATAATGCCTTCCCCAAAAAACGGATGCGCAGACTGCTACGCATCCGTTTCTCCGTAATATTTTTTCGATGGTTAACCGGTGATTACAGAACCTTCTTATTGTCGGCTCCGGGCGTGGTGACGATGACCTTTTCAGGAGTAATCAGCAGCGCACCCTTGGCGGTAGCAGCTCCGTTAAACATCTTCTCAACCATTGCCTTAAACGCAGAGACAATGTCTCCTTCAGTCAGATACTCGGCGGTTCCTTTGATTTGGTAGCCCTCCAACGACTGCGCGTCGTACACAGAGATGGCGAGTTTTCCGCCGTTGGCATTCAGATTATTCAGCGTAGTTTCCAGGAACACATCGCCAACTGCCAGCTTACCGTCCTCCGTTACCATCTTAAAGGCAACTGGAACCACGTTCGGCTCATCATTGGCACAGGTAGCCAGATCCCACATACTTGCATCGAGCAGTTTTTTAACATTTTCGTTTAGCATATGAATGACCTCCTGAAATCATTTTGGAATTGTGTGGTTATTTGAGCTGCGCTTAGTATACCGGAGTCGCTGTCGGATAACAAGATATTAGTAAATTTATGAGTCACTCATAAATTTCATAGTCAGGCTATTGCAGAAGTCCTAGTAGAGAAATAAATACGAGCCTCATTGAAATGTTGTCGGGAAACTTATCTTGTGGAATTCTGTGAGAGAAAGCGTTTTTCGTAGGATTCCTGATTACGTGAAATTCCGGATACTAGTTAGCCAGCAATGTCTTTGTGCTACAAAGACCCGCTGCGCTTGCCCGTTGGAGAAATCCCCAAGCCCCTTTTGAACATCCCCATATTCTCCTGCCCCACCCCCAAAATCGCCTCAACATTTTTTCGGGCGATGAGATAATCCTGCATCTGTTTCCTGGCCTCACGGTACTCCGCATAGGCCACCTTCTTCCCACTCAGCACCTGGGCGTACTCCTGATTGAGCTGCCTGATGGTGGGAATTTTGGCTTTACCTTTTCCCTGACCGCCAGCCCTGTCAAGCTGGTTGAACGCCGCCTTTGCCGCTTTGTGGAGGCCGATCTCCTCTCGGTGTTCCGCCAAAAACTTCTGGCTGTACCCGGACTTCTTATAGGCCGCATAGGTCTCCCTCGTCCGGGAGTAGTTGATGATGTGCTTTTTTAGTGCTGCAATTTTCGCCAGACGCTTTTCCGCCGACTTGATGGAATCGGAAAGCTCATTGAATCGGGCAGTAGCGACGTCCGCCTTTTCCACCAGCTCGTCATAGGTGCCAATGCCATGCTCCTTAACAAAGCAAACCACTTCGGCCATCTGCTGCAAATTGAAAGACTTCGCCCAGCGGACGTAGCCGCCACCCTTGCCCTGCGCTCGCTTTGCCTCGATGTCAATCAAAAGCTGGAGCTTCGGCAGCGTTGCGGAGAACTGCTTCTCCTTCCTCCGTCGTTTGGGCTGATGCTCCCTGGCACCAGCAATGACATCACGGATTTCTTCCTCTGAGTAGCCTTCACCCAAAGACCGTAGACGGATAAACCGCTGCTGGCCTTTTCCTTTCAGGGCGATGTTTTTGCCCCGTTTGACCTCATAGCCGTACTCCTCGAGCATCCGCAGGAATGCTTCAAAATCCTCCGGCTTCTGCTGGAGAATAGCGTCGATGGCCTCACAGATACCATCCCTGAAAGATGGATTCTTCGGGTAGTCCGTCCACTTTTCCCGTTCACTATAAGGCTTCGGCTCAATGATAGATAGGCCGTGCTGGACACATAGCCTGTCGCTGATTTTCTGAATGGCCAGATAAGAGAGATAGAAGTTTTTGAACTTGCGGCTCCCATCCAGCGTGGTGGAGTTAAAAATAATGTGATTGTGTATATGTGGCCTGTCCATGTGGGTGGCGACAATGAAAGCGTGCTTCCCTTTTGTAAAGCGCATCGCCAACTCATAGCCAATTCGATTGGCCTCCTCCGCTGTGACCTCTCCGGGCTTAAATGACTGCCGTATCTGGTAGGCAATCACATCATGCTTTTGCCGCCGCCCGGTGCTGTGTTCATACTGCCGCTTGGATAGCATAAACTCCTCATCTACAGTAAACGGGTCGCACTCGTAGGCCGTGACCAAATCTCCCTTTTCTGTCTTTTCCGGGTTCTTGGCGTAGTCTGTTCGGTCATTCAGTGTCTGTGCGATAGTTTTCCCCTTGTTGATGTGCAGGGGGGATCAGTCTGATTGCTGCGATAGGTCTCACCTCCGTCTGTATTCAACTCGCTTTTGCAAGGGTGTCATTTTGGGGGCCTTTTCCCCGATTCATGAATCGATGTTTTCAGCGATTTTCAAACAGAAACAACCCCAGACGGAGAACTGTCCGTCCGGGGCCGCAAAAAACGATGATTTACCGATTTTGCCGATTGGCGAATGGAATTGAGACTATCAAGACCGGATAAAGTCCCACAGGGAATCGCTCAATGCGTCAACCACTCCGATTACCCATCCAGCAGCGAAGGGCAGGACAAACGCCACAAATCCTATGACAAGCATCCGAAGTGCCTCTGCGCCAGTGTGTATGCCCATAAGATAGCTGAGGACTGCAAGCAAAAAGCACAGACCGGCGAGAATATAAAAAAGCACTCCTGCGAAACTGGTCAGAAACACGCCTATCCATTTTACAACGGTGACTGCCAGTGCCACCGGCAAAGCTATCAACTTCAATAAAAACATGGTCGCACCTCCTGTTCTTGCATTCATTTTACCAGAGCCGTCAGATACCGCAAGGATGTCAACGCGGCTATGTACCGGCATAGGGAGCAATCCCCATGCCTTGACGGTCTGGTTTATGAGAGAGAAGCAAGCACTCGCAGGGATTCCTTTTGGGTCGCCCAAATCTCATCCAACCGCTCCTGCAAGTCCTGAATGTCGGCGGCATAAATGCTGCCGGTGGCATTGGCTTTTTTCGAGTACTGGAACGAGTTTTGTCAAGGGTATTTTTCACCAAAAATTTTCAATAGAGTCTCATGCTTCCACTCCATCAGTATCCTTATACCAGTCGTCAAATGTAAACTCCAAATCAAAAAGCGCCTATCATAGTGGCCTCCTCGGCAGCTATGATGCAGCATAAAGGACAACCTTGTTATAGATGCCGTTTTTATATGGCATGACGGATGTTTGTCATTCTATTCATATTCTGTATTGACTTTTTTCTTGTAATTGCTACAATAAGTTAGTTAAAGCTAATATAAATTAGTGAAGGGTTGATATGAACAGACACAATGAAATCAAATCCGCATATCAAGCGCTGGGTGGAGAAGCGACTTTTTATGATGGCATGATCACCTGCTCTACCCTGCCGGGCAAAGCCGTGTGCAGACTGGTGTGGGATATGGGACAGGCGGAAAACGTTGAATATCTCTCCCGTACGCTTTCAGGTGTTCCGGAGGATTTCTCCGGTTCGCTGCTGGAGGTGCCGGTAGGCACCGGCGTGCTGACCATGCCGATCTATCAAAAACTGCCTGATGCGAACATCACTTGCCTGGATTATTCCGAGGACATGATGTCCCGTGCACAAAAAAGGGCGAAACGGGACAGGCTGACCCATGTCCGCTTTCAACAGGGGGATGTGGGAAGCTTGCCCTTCCCGGACGGCAGCTTTGACATCGTACTCTCCCTCAATGGATTTCACGCCTTCCCAGATAAGGAAGCGGCTTACCGGGAAGTGTTTCGGGTCTTAAAGCCCGGCGGCTGTTTCTGCGGTTGTTTTTACGTTGCTGGGGAAACTGCCCGGACAGATTGGTTCATCCGGCATCTCTATGAACCGAAGGGGTTCTTCACCCCACCCTACGAAACAGCGGACAGCCTGAAACAGCGGCTGGAGCGGCAGTATGAGGCAGTAGAATTTAGCACTGTGAAATCCATGGCTTGTTTCACTTGCCGGAAAGGGGCGTATAACCAATGAGCATTTCCATCTATGTTCTTGAGTGCGTGGTGATGTGCGCCGTGTTCGGCATGTCCATTTTCGGGATGCTGCTGGTCAATCCCGTGTCCTTCATTGGCGATTATCCGCCGGAAATTCAGGCGCAATACTATTCCTCACAGCACAAGGAAGCGGCAAAGGAAAAGATGACATTCCTCACGATTCTCCGAAAAGTCATCGCTATCATTGCATTTTTGTTCCTGTTTGCGTGGATGGCGCATATAGCGGGGGCAGAAACCTTTGCGAAAGGGCTTCTGTTCGTATACGGCTACATGATCGTTTTGGCAGCGTTTGACACCTGCTTTCTCGACTGGGTGCTTTTCCCCAATATCCGTCGGGTGCGCCTGCCGGGGACGGAGCATATGGACAGGGAATACCGCCAGAAATGGTTCCATGTAAAGGCTATGCTCCCCATGCTGCCGGTGTTTGCCCTGGGAGGGATTATCATTGCCCTGATGATTACGTGGATTTGGTAAAGGGCTGAAAACAGAGAGAAGGATTGGTGATTTCAGATGCTGATATGTTTAGAACTGATTGTTTTATGTCTGCTGCTATTTTTAACCTGTTACCTGAATACCGGCAGCGATGAGAAAAATATCCGAAGCGCAAGCTTTCGGTGCTATCCCGACGAGGTACAGCGTATTGTCATGGCAAATCCCGCTTTGAGGGACAAGATACGCACAGCGCCGCCTGCGCTGACATTTCTGTCCAATCTGCTTTTGTTCGGGTCGCTGCTTTTTCTCTGCGGGATATTTGTTAGAGCGGACAATTTTAGGGGGAATCTTTTAAATCTCCTGATTTTGGGCCAGGGCCTGAATGCCTTTGACTTCCTTGTGATCGACCTCCTATGGTGGAGAAACACTAAACGAGTTCGGATCACAGGGACAAAGAACATGGCAAACCTGTATCGCGATCCCCGAAAGCACTTTATATCATTTTTGAAAGGTATCGTGATGTTCCTGATGATCGCAGTTATAGATGGCTGGATATTGTCTCTGCTATGATCCAATAACAACCTGTTTTTATGAAGTCTAAAACCGGAGGGAACGTAAATGTGCAACATCAGGGCAAAAGTATGCAATGCAGACGCTGTATTATTCCCTGTATCAGACAGAAAAGATAAAGTAGTCATCACTCTGTCCGGCAGCGAGGGCGGCCTGGAGCACGCCGAAAAGCTCGCCCGATATTTACAGAGTTCAAACATCCCGGCGTTTGCTCTGGGGTATTTCGGAACAAAGCATTCTGTCAGGTATCTGAGCCGGGTGAGACTTGAAATTGTCGATGAGGCCATCAAGTGGCTGAAAGCGCAGGGGTATGAAAAAATCGGAATCGAGGGGGTCTCCAAGGGCGCGGAATATGCCGCAGCTGCTGCAATACAATTTCCAGAGCTGAGCATGGTTATTCTGAAAACCCCATCATGGTTTTACAGCGAGGGAATGACAGCCAGGAAAAAGCCCTCCGGTACGTCCTGCTGGAGCTGCCAGGGACAGGAGCTGCCGTTTACGCCATATAAGACAAGGCATTTTCCCATAGTACGAGAGATTCTCAGGCACGGGGAATTCAACATACTGGAATTTAACACAGGGAAGGCCATCAACCCGGATTCCGTCATTCCTATAGAAAAAATAAGAGCGCCAATTCTGCTCTTTTCTACGAAAGCAGACACCGTCTGGCCATCGGCGGAAAGCGGCCAAAAGATAGCGGAACGACTGGAGGAACATGATTTTCCGTATCCTTACCAACATATCTGCTTTGAGCATATGAGCCACATGATGCTGGAAAACTGCGGTGCAGCGATTCGATGGTTCATTAAGTCAGAAAAACAGTTCCCGGTGGAATGTGCAAAGGAACGGAACATTATGGGAAAGGAATGTGTTCGATGGATTGAGCAGATGTGGAAATGAAGAATTCTGACATTCTGAGCGGAAAGATGATGTGGGGAAATCAACGGATGAGATATGAGCATTTCACTTATCGGGAGCATGGATTTGCGGGTCATCTGGCCGCACCCGACAGCGTATGTGATAAAGCGGTTATCGTGATGATGGGCGGAGAAAAGAGCCTTTTGCCCGGAATCAAGATAGCGGAGCGATTCGCAGATTACGGAATTACTGGGCTGGCCGTATCACTTTTCGGCGCTGAAGGGCTTCCCGATTCGCCTGACCGCATACCACTTGAGATGTTTGAATCAGCACTTCGCTGCCTTGCAGACAGAGGGTATTCCCATATCAGCACTTATGGGATGTCCATGGGTTCCATTTTTGCTGTGCTGACCGCAGTATATTTTGGAGGCATCGAAAATGTGATTCTGGTATCTCCGACACACGTTCCGTTTGAAGGGACGGACAAGTCTAAAAAACATATGTCCGGACACAGTGTTGCAACCTTTCGAGGAGAGGATATTCCGTTCGTATCGGCGGATTTTTCTGATGGAAAAGCAGCCAGGTATCAGGAAACACCCATAGCGGACTATCCGGTCATGGGAATGTGGATTTCTTACTATCATGCGTATCAGGATAAAGTGCGGGAGCGGGAAGCTTTTCTTCCACTGGAAAAGAGCAACGCGAGAATCCTGCTGATTGCAGGCGACAAGGATGAGGCGTGGCCGTCTGCGTATTCTGTCAGAAAAATGGAGGCGTATCTGACGGGAGTGAAATATGAGAAAGAAGTGAAGGCCGTCATTTATAAAAATGTAAGCCATCTGACAGGCATGATGCCGAACAGAAAGCGGGAAAAGCTGCTGTACCGTCTGCTTCCATTTGTTGGACTGATGTATAAAAGCTTCGGGAAACATCAAAAGGAATGTCTTGTCGCCATTGAAGATGCGGAAAAGACGATTATAGAGTGGGTCAAATACGAGGAGGGCGAAGCATGAGCTTCTTTCAAAACACCTGCAAGCCAGAGGGCTTGGGCGGGAAAATCATGGTGACGACCATGAACATCGGCGGTCACGCCGCACTTGCAAAATGGGGGCTGTCCCATCTGGCACTGAAAAGTGACTGGAACATCCTTGAGATCGGCTGTGGCGGCGGGGCGAATGTGGCGCAGCTCCTGAAACGCTGCCCGAATGGGAAGGTCACAGGCGTGGACTATTCCGAGGTCAGCGTGGAAAAGAGCAAAAAGGTCAACGCCAAGGCAGTCAGGGCGGGACGCTGCAAGATTCAATGTGAAAATGTGCGGGAGCTTTCCTTTGCCGACGGCACGTTCGACCTGGCGACCGCCTTTGAAACCATCTACTTCTGGCCGGGACTGACAGAGTCCTTCGCCCAGGTTCACCGCATTTTACGAGACAACGGCAGGTTCTTCATCTGCAATGAGTCCGACGGGGACAATCCCGCAGACCAGAAGTGGGAACAGATGATTCAGGGAATGAAGATTTATAAAGAAAACAAAATTGTCGCTTCTCTGAAACAGGCGGGCTTCTCTAACGTCACCACACACAGAAATCCGGAAAAGCATTGGATCTGCTTTATTGCAGAGAAATAAACCATGCGTTTATAGCACTTACCGCAAGGAGCGGCAAGGGAAAGGAGCATCAGCATGAAATACACAGGGCAATACTGGATCATGATCGCTCCATTTATGAATAGGCTGCTGGCAAAAAGGTACGGGCGAAGGACGGCAAAAGAATACATAAAAAAAGCAAAGTCAATCTACCGGCAAATGCTGGCCCAGGCGGAGGACATCGGCGCGAAAAATCCCATGGCGCACAACGTCTATATGTCCTTTGTATTCATGGCGATCTGGAAAGCGGCTGACGGAGCCATTACGCCGGACGACATGCGGGACATGACCAGGGAGCTGTTGGAAATGAAAATCGTCCGAACGGTCATGGGTAGCGGCCTGGATGTCAACAAGCCAGGAGATATGGACAAACTGAGCGGGAAATTCCATAAATGCGCAGCGTGGGCGGAAGGACATCCGGAGTACCGAGATAAAACCTGGGATTTCTATTTTGACGACACGCTTCACAAGTCCGGCATATACTATCATTTCACGAGATGTCCGTTAAACAATTACGCACGAGCCTACGGTTATCTGGAGATTCTGCCGGTGATGTGCGAGCTGGATTACCTGCTGGCAGGGATGTACCACGCCAGGCTCTATCGTGAGCAGACGCTGGCAAGCAGCGGCACCATTTGCGACTACTGGTTTGTTGGCGATCAGGAGCCGGATTACTCCGGGGAAGGAGAAAAATCGTCATGAGTATTCGATTTCAAATCGCCTGCGCTCTCGTCAAGGCCAGCGGCATGAAGAAGCTGTGGGCCCTGCCCCGGGAGGAACTGCTGGAAAAGGCACGGAAGCTGAACCGGAAGCGGGATTTCCGGATTCCAAAAAGAAGGCAGTTTCGCTACGCGGAAAAGCCGATTTTAGGGCAGTATTCCTGCCTGAAAATCGAGACCTCGCCCACGCCGTCCAAGCGGGCCCTGCTGTTTTTCTTCGGCGGCGGATACATCATCGGTCCTGATGACGGGGATGTAAAGCTGGCAGAAAAATTCGGCAAGGCATCCGGGCGGGATGTGTGGTTTCCGTACTATCCGCTGTGTACGGACCACTGCGTGAAGGAGACCTTTGCCATGGCCTATGAAACGTACCGGCAGATGTTACAGGAATATGCGCCGGAGAATATTGCGCTCATGGGATTTTCCTCCGGGGCAGCACTGGCGCTGGGAGTCTGTCTGCACAACAACGCCCAGCCGGAGCCGCTGCCCATGCCCGGCCTGGTTATCGCCTCGTCGCCGGGAAGGGTGCCGTTCAGCGACGAGGAACGGCAAAGGATGGCGGAGTTATCGTCAAAAGATGTTCTGCTGGACGCTGCTTTCATGACGACGATTCGGGATATCATGGAGCGCGGCGAGCAGGTTCCGGACTATATGCTATCGGGCATATGCGGTGATTTTACAAATTTCCCAATGACACATTTTTACTATGGAAGTCATGAGGTGCTGTATGCCGAAGCGCCTTACTTCGCCAAAGCATTTGAGAAATATAGCGCGCTCTGTGAATTTCACATCGGGCAGGGGCTGTGCCATTGCTATCCGGCTGCTTCATTTTTCCCGGAGGGAAAGCAGGCGCAGGAGGAGATCATCGGTCTGCTGCGAAAGTGGGAGTGAACATATGATTCGACCGACAAACCTCACCGACGAAGAAATAAAGGCAATCGGCAGGCGCATTGGCAGGGCGTTCTATGATGAAGGCGAGGGCTTATTTACACGCCTTGACCGCGAGGATGCGATAACGGCCCTGGAGATTATGACGGAGTGCTACTATCGTCTCGGCGTCCTCTATGCGACCTCCGAACAGCAGGAGGGCTATCTTGCCTACTGGAGAAAAGATGAAGCGAAGGAATGGGGCATGAAAATGGTGCGTGTATCCTTCCATATGGCATGGCGGTTCCTGCGGGAGATTCCCTTTAGGTCACTGAAAAAGCTGCTTCCGCTGATGAGCAACCCGTATGAGAAAATATATCAAAAAGAGCCAGACTATGTGGTCATTTCCATGGTCGCTGTCCGACAGAGATTTCAGGGGCAGGGATATTTGCGTGTGCTGCTGGAAGAACCGTTTCGCATCGCCCGGGAGCGGAATATCCCCTGTGTCCTGGACACGGACACAGAGCTGAAAGTGAAAAAGTACATTTCCTGTGGCATGAAGAAAGCGGCGGAAACGCCGATAAAGGGTGGCAGAACGATGTACACGATGGAGAGAGATTACAGAGATGAATAAAAAGCTATGGGACATCTACGCTCCGATTTATGAAAAGGCCATGCGGGGTGACCGCAAGGCTTATGGCTTGATGTACGAGCGCATTCCCCAGATCATCCAGGGCAAGGATGTGCTGGAGGTCGCCACAGGCCCCGGCCTGCTGGCAAAGCACGTCGCCTATGCCGCAAAGAAAATGATTGCCACAGATTACTCTGATGGAATGATCAAAGAGGCAAAGAAGGGCAGCTACCCTGATAATCTCACCTTTGAGGTGGCGGATGCAGAACATCTTCCCTATGGAGACGATTCCTTTGACGCGGTAATCATCGCCAACGCCCTGCACATTGTTCCGAACCCGCAAATAGCGCTTCGGGAAATAGACCGGGTTCTAAAGGATGACGGCCTGCTGATCGCACCGAACTTTGTGAACCATAAAAGAGGGGCAATCAGTGTTATATGGTCGAAGATCATCAGCATTGCAGGCGTCAAATTTGAGCATCAGTGGAGCACGGCGGAATACCGGGCGTTTCTTGAAGCCAACGGCTGGAATGTGGTAATGCTGGAGGAAATGTCCGCCCGCATCACGCTGGCCTATGCGGAGTGTATGAAGCGGAGAGGGGTGGAAAATACCGATTCGAATCCCTAAGCGCAGCAGGAGCGCCCCTGCATTTTCTAAAGCAATCTTGCACGGCAGTTAGATAAAACAAACTATTTTCATAAAAGGAGCCAGAAAACAATGGATAAGCAAAAAAAGATTTCACAGTCCACGATCCGCCTCGGCACCCACGGAGAGAATTACGGAACGTGGATGTCACATCCCGTGTTTTACATGATGGGCGGCTTTGCGCTTGCGGCATTGATCCTCGCCGTTTTGTCGTTTACGGTTTTCCATATGACTGCCCTTGGCGTCATCTTTATTGTTGTTCTGATTGCATTGATCGCCTTTATCGGCTGGATGGAATGGATACGCAGACAGTATGCTTTTGGTGTCGGCGGAATGATGGAAAAGGGACATCAGACCATGCTCTCATTATTGGACTATGACGGAAACGGAACGTTGTTGGAGGTTGGCTGCGGTTCCGGCCCGTTGAGCATTCGTGCCGCCCTGACATGGCCGCAGACAAAAGTAGTCGGGATCGATTATTGGGGTGCCATGTGGGACTACAGCAAGCAATTGTGCGAGAAAAATGCTGCGTCCGAGGGTGTCGCCTCCCAGTGCAGCTTCCAAAAGGGAGATGCGAACAAGCTGGATTTTGCGGATGAGACCTTCGATGCCGTGATCAGCAACTATGTGTATCACAACATCATGGGTTCCGATAAGCAGGAATTGCTTTTGGAAAGCCTTCGGGTTTTAAAAAAGGGCGGCGTGTTTGCTATCAACGATTGCATGAAGCCAAAGATGTACGGCGATATGGAGGCGTTTGCACAAAAGCTGAGAGACATGGGCTATCAGGATGTGCGGCTGGTGAATATGTCGGAGCTTGTCTTCGGCTCGGAAAGTCGTGCCAATATGATGATGCTTGGCAATTCCCGGATGCTGGTTGGGAGAAAGTAGGGAAAATGCGGATAACGATTGTTTCCACTCTTATGATTATGTTCGGCTATTTTCTTATGCTGTACGGTGCGGTTGGCTTTATTCAGGACAAGCGGCTTTTCTCCTCTGCACCGAAAGAGAATCTGGCCGTGATTCCGGACAAAAAAGAGAGATTCAAGGGAGCGCATGTCATCGGCTGGGCGATCGTCGTGTTCGCTGTACTGCTGTTTGTCGGCGCATTTGCTCTTGGTATATGGGACGGCGCGAAAAATGGCTTCGGTCCGCTCAAATATTTTGCCCGATTTCTCACGATGCTCTATGTGATGGAGATTTACGACATCTTCTTCTTTGACTGGTATCTGCTCTGCCGTTCCAACTTCTTCCCCCATTTTTACCCGGAGGTAAAGGGCATCGTGGGGCCGCATATGTTCGGCTATAACAAGAAGTCGCATATCGTACATTTTATCGTGTATATCCCTGCCTGTGCTGCATTGGGGCTGGGCTGTGGGGCGCTGTTTTCGTAAATCCTGTGGAGGAAAGATATGAAAATCCTGATTTACGGGGCGGGCGTCATCGGCAGTCTGTATGCCGTTCTATTTTCCAAAGCCGGTTATGAAGTCTCTGTCTATGCCAGAGGCAGACGGCTTCAGGAGCTGAAAACAAAAGGGCTTTTATATCGGGATAGAGACAGCGTCAAAAAGGCGGATGTAAACGTCCTCGAACATTTGTCAGAACAAGACTGTTATACATTTATATTCCTGACCGTTCGCGCAGAGCAGGCACAAGCGGCGCTTCATGAATTGCAAAGCAATATCAGCCCAACTGTCGTGACGATGATCAACACGATAAAGGATTATGCACAATGGGAAGCAATCCTTGGAGGCGGACGGCTGCTTCCTGCCTTTCCCGGAGCTGGCGGGAGCATTGCGGACGGGATACTTGATGCAGCGCTGACCCCCTCCCTGATTCAGCCCACGACCTTCGGCGAGATCAATGGGCAGCGGAGCGAACGGACGGCTGCGCTGGCGCAGGTCTTTAAGCAATGCGGTATCCCGTATCAGATCGTTCCCAATATGCACTACTGGCAAATCTCCCATCTCGGTCTGGTCGTACCGCTCGCGGATGCCTATTATCGTTCAGATGATCCTGTGAACGTATACAGGGATAAAGACATCATGGCACAGACAGCCCGTGCGTTGAAGTCCAATTTTCAGGAACTGTCAAAGCGCTCCATATTGTCGCCGCCGAAATTTCATCTCCTGCGGCTTTGCCCGCAATTCCTCTTAAAGATCGGTCTGACAATGGTTTTCAGAAGTCATTTCGGCGATGTGTTCATGTACCGCCATGCCATGAAATCACCGGAGGAAATGAGGCAGCTGCACAGAGACTTTTATCGCTTTATAGGAGAGAACGACGATGAAAACCTATGAATTTGGAGACAAAAGCAAGCCTGTTATCCTGTTGTTGCCGGGTACCTGCTGCCACTGGAAAGCTACCTTCGGCGAGGTGATTCCTCTGCTGGAGAGCAGCTTTTATGTGGTCTGCGTTTCCTATGACGGCTTTGACGAGACGGAGGACACGGTTTTCCCATCCATGACAGAGGAAACCGAAAAAATAGAGGCATACATACAGGAACGGTTTGGCGGGAAAATCTGCTGCGCCTACGGCTGCTCCCTGGGCGGCTCCTTTGTGGGGCTGCTGGTGCAGCGTGGGAAAATACACATCGCCCACGGCATCCTCGGCAGTTCGGATTTAGACCAAAGCAGTCCCCTTGCGGCAAGCCTTAAGGCGCATCTGATCGCTCCGATTCTTCAGGGGATGCTCCAAAAAGGCAAGCTGCCGAATTGGATGAACAGGTGGGTGGAAAAACGTTCTCCTGAGGAGCAGGTCTATTTTGAAAAAATGCTGTCCATGTTCGGCATAGGAACGACCCGAATGGCCTTTGTCAAACGGGAAAGCATTTACAACCAGTTTTACTCTGACCTGGTCACGCCGCTGGCGGAACACATCTCAGCCCCCGACACGGTCATTCACTGCTTCTACGCTACGAAGATGGGCGAACGATACGAAGCGCGCTACCGGCGGCATTTTGCCGAACCAGACATTGTCCGCCATGAGCTTCAGCATGAGGAGCTTCTGGTTTGTCAGCCAGAGCGGTGGGCAGTGCTGGTGCAGGAAAAAGCACTGGGAATGGATTAAGAATTGGAAAGGATAAAAACAGTATGATGATTGACAAACGGCTGATTCGTCTCATCGGCGGAAGCGGGCGATATGTGGCAGGGAATGTGATTTTTCAGTGGTGCTCCCTCCTTGCCAATATTGTCATGATGACAGGCATCACGGCGTTTCTGGCCGGGCTTTTCACGGGAGAAGGGCGGACAGTTGCCGCCACTGCTGCCGTGGTTTTAGCAGCGATTGCTGTGCGCTTCATTTGCACCCTGGGGGCGTCCCGGATGAGCTATCTTTCCTCCAAGGCGGTAAAGCGGACCCTGCGGGAGCAGATTTATGAGAAGCTGCTGCGCCTGGGGGCCTCCTATAACGAGCAGGTCAGGACCTCGGAGGTGGTTCAGGTTGCCGTGGAGGGCGTGGATCAGCTGGAAACCTACTTTGGCGCCTATCTGCCTCAGTTTTTCTATGCCATGCTGGCTCCGCTGACCCTGTTTGTATACCTGTGCTTTGTAAACGTTCCCGCGGCCATTGTGCTGCTGGTATGCGTGCCGCTGATTCCGGTGGCCATCGCGGCGGTGCAGACCTGGGCCAAAAAGCCGCTCGGTAAATATTGGGGACAGTACACCGCCCTGGGGGACACCTTTCTGGAAAATTTGCAGGGCCTGACCACCCTGAAAATCTACCAGGCGGACGAGTTCAAGCAGGAGGAAATGAACCGGGAGGCGGAAAAATTCCGGCGCATCACCATGAGGGTGCTGACCATGCAGCTCAACTCGATTACCATCATGGACTTCATCGCCTATGGCGGGGCGGCCCTAGGCATTATCATGGCGGCTACACAGTATGCGGCCGGACATGTGAGTCTGGCCGGATGCCTGCTCATCATCCTGCTAGGTGCGGATTTCTTTCTCCCCATGCGGCAGCTCGGCTCCTATTTCCATGTAGCCATGAACGGCATGGCGGCCAGCGACAAGATTTTCCGTCTGCTGGATTTGCCGGAGAAAGCACGGAAAACGACGCCTTGTCCCACTGGGGGCTCCATCGTCTGCCGGGGCCTTCGCTTTTCCTATGAGCCGGAACGGGAGGTTCTCCACGGTGTAGATATGGAGTTTCCTCAGGGGAGCTTTGTTTCCGTCGTAGGCGAATCCGGCTGCGGGAAATCCACCGTGGCCTCTATTCTCATGGGCCGGAATCGGGGCTATCAGGGCCACGTCACCATAGGGGGCGAGGAGCTGCGGAACATCCATGAGGGCAGCCTGATGGAGCATATCACCTATATCAGCCACCAGAGCTACCTGTTCAAGGGCACCGTCCGGGAAAATCTCCTGATGGGCGCTCCCAACACAGACGACAAGGCCCTTTGGGACGTGCTGGAACAGGTGAAGCTGGCGGATTTTCTCAGAGGCGAACAGGGCCTGGATACCTGCCTGACAGAGCAGGGCGGCAATCTGTCCGGCGGCCAGCGCCAGAGGCTTGCCCTGGCCCGTGCGCTGCTGCACGACAGTCCGGTGTATATCTTCGACGAAGCCACCTCCAACATCGACGTGGAGAGCGAAAACGACATCATGACTGAAATCCATGCCCTGGCCAAGCAAAAGACCGTGATTTTGATCTCCCACCGTCTGGCCAATGTGACCGATTCCGACCGCATATATGTCATGGAGAGCGGCGCCGTCGCAGAACAGGGAACCCATGAGACGCTTCTGGCACAAAATGGCCGCTACGCCGCCCTGTGGCAGGCTCAGCAGGCCCTGGAAAACTACGGAAAGGATGGCGCAGTACAATGAAAAGAAGAAGCGGATTTACTGTTATGGGAAGGCTGATAGGGCTGGTAAAGCCACTGGCCGGCTTTATGGTGCTGGCCATCTGCATGGGGCTGCTCGGCCACCTGTGCGCCACCTTTATCACCATACTGGGCGGCTACGCCGTGCTGGACCTGCTGGGGCTGGATACGCCCCTTTCCATAGGCTGCATTTTTGCCTGTGTGCTTCTCTTTGCCCTCCTGCGGGCGGGGCTGCGCTACGGGGAGCAGGCGTGCAATCATTTCATTGCCTTCAAGCTGCTGGCGCTGATACGGGACAGGGTGTTTCGAGCGCTGCGGAGGCTCTGCCCCGCCAAGCTGGAGGGGCGGGACAAGGGCGATCTGATCTCCGTCATCACCTCGGACATCGAGCTGCTGGAGGTGTTCTATGCTCACACCATCTCCCCGGCAGCCATTGCCCTTTTCTTCACCATTATTCTCTGCCTGTTCATCGGCTCCTTCCACTGGGCCCTGGGGCTGCTGGCCCTGACAGCCTATCTGGTAGTAGGCATCGTCATGCCTCTGGCTGTTTCCAGACTCAGCGGAGATGCGGGACAGCGCTTCCGCACCGGTTCCGGCGAGCTGTCCGGCTTTGTGCTGGACAGTATGCGGGGCCTGTCCGAGACCATCCAGTACGCCCAGGGAGCCAAGCGCCTTGGGGAGATGAACCGGCGCACGGATGGTCTCTCCAAAACGGAGGAGCAGATGAAGCGAAACGCAGGGCTGAACAGCGCCGTGACCAACACGGTAATCCTGCTCTTTGACCTTGCTATGCTGCTGACTTCCGTATCCCTTTACCGGCAGGGGCAGGTTGACTTCACCGGAGTTCTGATTCCCACCATTGCGCTGTTCTCCTCCTTCGGTCCTGTAGTGGCCCTGGCGGGGCTGGGCAGCACCCTGCAAAACACCTTCGCGGCGGGCAATCGGGTACTGGACATTCTGGAGGAAGCCCCGGTGACAGAGGAAATATCCGGTCAGCCGGAGGTTGCCTTCCACGGCGCGGCGGCAGAAAATGTGACCTTTTCCTATGGTGGGGAGGACATTTTGCAAAATGTTTCCGCCCAGTTCCCGGAGGGACAGATCATCGGTATTACGGGAAGAAGCGGCAGCGGCAAATCCACATTGCTGAAGCTGCTGATGCGCTTCTGGCAGACCGGGCAGGGGAGAATCTCCATTTCCGGCGTGGAAATAAATTCCATCAACACGGCAAACCTGCGGGATATGGAGAGCTTTGTCACCCAGGAGACCCATCTGTTTCACGACAGCATCCGCAGTAATCTTCACATTGCCAGGCTGGACGCCACGGACGAACAGATCGAAGCGGCCTGCAAAAAGGCCTCCGTCCACGATTTCATCATGACCCTCCCCCAGGGCTACGATACCCCGGTGGGCGAGCTGGGAGATACCCTCTCCGGCGGGGAACGGCAGCGGCTGGGACTGGCGCGGGCCTTCCTCCACGATGCGCCCTTTGTGCTGCTGGACGAGCCTACCAGCAATTTGGACAGTCTGAATGAGGCGGTGATCCTCCGCTCCCTGCGGGAGGAGCGGGCGGATAAGACTGTGGTACTGGTGTCCCATCGAAAATCCACCATGCGCATCGCCGATACGGTCTATTCCGTGGAGCATGGGAGAATGAGCTGATGAAAAGGGACACAGAGACAAAGCGGGAGCGTGAGAAGGAAATGGTTTTCCAGATGATCGCTCTCTACTGCAAAAAGAATCATCACACGAATGGAACGCTCTGCCAGGACTGCGAGGCGCTGACCCAATACGCCTGGCAGCGCAGCGACAAATGTCCCTTTATGGAGACGAAAACCTTCTGCTCCAACTGCAAGGTGCATTGCTACAAGCCGGAAATGAGGGAAAAAATCCGGCAGGTCATGCGCTTTTCCGGGCCACGGATGCTTTTTCACCATCCGATAGCCGCCATCCGTCATGTGATCGAGACAAAAAAAGAACAAAGCAAATTGAAAGGCAAGGAATTTACAGCATGAAAAACAACGATTTGACCAATACGCTGCTGGAAAACACCCGGCAGGAGACCGCCCCAACGCAGAAGGCCAAGCAGGAGAGAAGGAGCTTCCTGGGCTATCAGATCAAGGACATCGTCTTTCTGGCTATCATGTCGGCTGTCGTTCTGGTGACAAGCTCCTTTATGCCTCTGCTGCTCCATATCCCCGTGTTCGGCATCATCCAGATCGGGCTGGGACTGCAATTTTCCATGTTCCCTGCCATCGGCCTTGCCAAGGTGCGAAAGCCCCTGTCCCTGGTGTTCATGTCTGTGTGCAGCGGCGTGGTGCTGCTGTTTATGAATACGGTGATGTTCCTGTGCCTTTTGGTATGCGCCCTGATCGCGGAGGGCGTGACGCTGCTGATCTTCAAAAGCTATGAAAGGGACGCAGCCTGCTTTTTGGCCTGCGCGGTGTATTTTCCCCTGTCCCTGCCGTTTCTGTATGTGTGGTATCAGATCATGGGCGGGACGGTGCTGGCTTATATCAACTCCGTCTGGTGGGTGACGGCTCTGATGTCCGTTGCCGTGGTGGCCCTGTGCTGCCTGGGCTCTTATCTGGGCGTTCGCATTTCCAGAGAGCTGAAAAAATCCGGGGTTATGAAGAAATGAGCGGGGATAAGAACATTCTCTATCCCCTGACGGGCATCCTGTCCGCCGTGGCTATTCTGCTGGCCGGACTTATCTTTGCAAAGGAGCCCCTGTGTCCGGCGTTGCTGGCAGGCGTTTTTCTCTGGCTTATGCTGTTCGGCTGCTTCCGGGCCTGCCTGCGGGTGCTGCTTCCCATGCTTCTGGTAGGCGGGCTGTTTGCGGGCATCACCTATGCCGCCTCCGGGGACGGAATTTCCGCGCTGGGGATGATGAACCGCACGGCGACAGTGTTTCTGGCGGTCATTCCCGGCCTGAGCATCACTCCGGTGCAGATG
>Ga0192240_10350_pt1 | contig 20346 bp, 23 predicted proteins | sample Koala_Koa27_H3_FD_131237 | JGI IMG/M metagenome (GOLD analysis project Ga0192240, IMG submission 131237) | Enriched cells from koala feces incubated with labeled cellulose particles, San Francisco Zoo, California, United States - Koala_Koa2-7_H3 ...
CCAACGTACAAGTTCACTGAACGCCCACGTATATCATGGACATTCAGCTACTTACTAGTACGTTGTTTCAAAATTGGCCGTTTTCGAAGTCACCGCAAATAGCTAAACGTTTTTATGTTCACATGTCACAAAAGAGTGCCCGAACGCGATCAGGTATCCCTTTCGATACAAAAATAAGAAATAATTCAGGTTTACGCAACAGGAAAAAGAAAAGTGTACAACCCAAGAAAGAAAAACCAGGGATCTGGCCTTTCGCTGCATTCCCCGGAGGAGAATTACAACATGATTTTCTGTTCCTTCGTCTACAGAGAAAGGGATTGCCTGTAGAGACGCACGGCGTGCGTCTCCGCGATACATGTCCAACAAAAAATCATCCTACATTGTATATGTATTCCCATTCGGTGTGCTGAGACGCACGCCGTGTGTCTCTACAGGGTACCGGAGTAATATAGTCCCAAAAGATCATTCAGACTTATAAAAAACAGGAACCAAAAAATGGGTGATGCACGGAAAATAAAGTAAAATATCCTATCTTTGTAGAAGATAGGAAGCGCCTTTGCATGCAGTTGAAATAAACTTCGCGCCGCGGTTGGGCTTTCCCTATTTTTACCAACAACATACACCATCGGAAAAAACAACAGTTATATCTTATGAAGAAGTCACTCGCCCACCTGCCTGTCCAACGCCGGGAAGACCTGTACATGATCACCGAACTCATACGCAGGTATCTGGCTGATAAATGCGAAATGGTGATCCTCTACGGCAGCTATGCCACAGGGGAGTATGTGGAATATGACGAACGGATAGAATACGGAGTACCTACCTGTTTCAGAAGTGACTATGACATTCTGGTAGTGACCAACAGCCGGTTCAAAAAAAGAGGTGATCCATCATATCCTCAAGAATAAAGTGGCCGAACAATACTACCGCTACAAAGGAGACCTCTACAGGCGCTCCACGACTTCCATACAGTTTGTGCAGGAGAGTATCAATGACCTCAATAAAGCGATAGACAAACGCAGATACTTCTACTGCGATATCAAGAAAAAAGGTATCATGCTCTATGACAGCGGCAACTACAAACTGGCCCGTCTACGCAAACTCAATTATACGGAAATCAAAGAGATGGCAGAAGAGTATTTCGAGGATAAGTTTCACTATGGAACCGGATTTTTAAAAAATGCCTGTTTCAGTTACGAACAGGAACTATACAAAATGGCCGCTTTCCTCCTTCATCAATCCTGTGAAAACTTCTACCGCGCCATTTTACTCACCTATACCCTATATGCGGATAAAGAACATAGCCTGGAAGAACTGAGCCAGCAGGCAAAGTCCAATGTATTGGAGATAGCGCAGGTATTTCCCAGAGATACCCAGGAAGAGAAAAGATTGTTTCAGCTTTTGCAGGAGTCGTATATACAGGCACGCTATAACCGTAGCTTTGTGGTGACCCGGGAAGATATAGACGCTCTGCTGCCCCGGGTGCAGCAACTGGCAAACCTCACGGAAAGACATTGCCGGCAGCGGCTGGCCTGGTACGACAGCAAGATACGCCGCGACAGAAAAAAGAGGCGTGAGCCTCCCGTAGCATCTATACATCCTCAAGGGATAGCCATAGAGCATTCATACCAACCCGACAGTTGTAAATAACACCGTTCCTCTATATCACTATCGGCCGGACGCCACCAACGGGCCAGGGACATTCGCAAGAGTGTACCTTTTGAAATGACATCTCTAACTGGCTGGAATCCCTTGAAAGGTATACTTACCTGATTAACTGAAGAATTTATCCGAATGAAAGGAGAATATATATACCTGTTTTCAGATTTAGTCAGATCCTGACCTGCCAACCAGAAAGCAGTACTATGATCCGGTACATGGTTACCATCAATGTAAGCTTTTCCCGAGGCCGTAAACTTTAATTTTTTATGAAACAATTCTGTAAGGGAACCTGATGTTACAGGAATATTTTTACTCCATACATAGTTTATTATTTCCTGATGGGTCAACTTACTTTTCCATCTATTTTGCTGAACTTTCCTGTCTTCCGTATGTGGTGGCAGGGTATTTTCTACGTTAAGAAGATACATATCCCATATATCTCCTACTTCCAAAGGTGTATCAAACGGTTGGTTTTTACCGTCTGGTGTCAGGATTCTGACAGATTGTCCCGTTTCAGTAACTCCACCGACACATACACCACTATCCATCCGGGTCTTTGAAACAATAAGGGTGTCCATAGTTATAAGTGTTTAACATTGCAATTGTATTGATTTTTCAAGGTGTTTGTAACAAGTGATCTATGGCATGCCTGGGCACACTCTTCTACACAAAAAAATGCTATCTTATGGGAAGATAACTGTTGAAGCTGTTTGAAAAAGGAATCAAAATCGAAACGGGAAAGAATGCGGTGTCTATAGGCTATCTCAAAAACTTTACTGATCTCTTTTCTCTCTGACTTTAATACATTCGCTTGCTTATCAGCTAATTTTTGCAATTCCCGTATCTCTCCGGAAGGAGCCAATTCAGGAATATATACATACCTGATTCCAAGCTTTTCCAGTTTAGCCTGTAAATATTTACTATTCACATACGCATATTTACTCCCTCTTACCCCTCTGCGTTGGCGTATATCGCAAAAAGTATCAATCTGATTATCAATCAATTTATCAAAAAAAGATTGCTCCGTAGAACCGTAAACTCCTACTGTATAAAAATCCATATATCAGAGATATTTTTTTCTTGACACAAAATGTTCCTCTCCAAAAAGAGTAATCAGCCCATTACCATGTGTCAGCTCTGCTATGACCTGCGATTGACTTTTCTTTTTGGAAACTCCTATGATATGCTGTAATTCGATTTTTATCTTTTGCAGTTCTACACCAATGAGTTTGGTGCGGTGACACTCTTTCGGATTCATTTCACTACACATAAGGCATACCTGAAGCGATTGGTCATTCGCATCACGCAAACGTTCCAGACCTTTCCGGAAAAATGCTTTTTCTTTTAATTTATTATAATCGACTTTACCATCCGTATAACATGAACTATCTTTAGGAAGTCCTCCCAACACGTCTCCCATATATCCATAACTGATCCCTTTTTCTTTAAGGATAAATTTTAGTCTTTCCCGGTTAAACTGACTGTTTATCCTGGAGTAGGGAACAGACCGGATATCAACTAAAAATTGTATCTCAAAACTTTTAAGTTCTGAGATCAACTCATCTATGGTTTTATTTCCATGTCCTATAGAGAATATATGGTCTTCCGGTTTCATTGTTCTAAAAGGATCTTTACTCTATCCATTACACCCATAGTAAAAGCCGAATGCAGAACGAAGTTTACTTCAGTTATGCTAAGGCGCATCCTATATTCTACAAATATAGTAAAATTTTTGTTCCTTCCGGTATATACTTTACTTATATTTATTTCTTATCATATTAATTAAACACCTAAGACTAACTATCTTAACTTATAATTGAAAGATTTTGCAACCCTTCGTTCCTGTGTATCAGCTTCCATCAAACCAAAGCCCGCCATACGATCTTTCCGGATGTTATCTTTTGCTACTTTCTGATAAAGAAAGAATAGGTTCTATTTAACTGTGACTTTGTAGCGGAACATGAACTGAAGAGGAAAAAAGAGTGTTTCCACGCATCCGGAAATCTTATAAACTACCCATTTGTGGTGACCCGGGAAGATATAGACGCTCTGCTGCCCCGGGTGCAGCAACTGGCAAACCTCACGGAAAGACATTGCCGGCATCGGCTGGACTGGTACGACAGCAAGATACGCCGCGACAGAAAAAAAGAGGCGTGAGCCTCCCGTATCTGTGCTTCCTCAAGGTATAGCCGTAGACCGTTAAAAGCATCAGAGGGGCACTCACGCCGTATGATCGGGATCGCTTCTTTCTTTTAAAACATAGTGAAAGCCGAAAGCAGAGCAGCGTTTACTCCGGCTATGCGAAGGCGCATCCTTATCTGCTACAAAGATACAAAAAGATCAGAAACCTGTAAAAAATGTATCGGAAAATGAGGTTACCGGACGGTATAGGCTACGGTATACCCTCTGCCCTCACAGATCTCCTTTCCCCGGATGGTATACGCTACCGTATATCCTCTTCCCTCACAGATCTGATTGTCGCGCACGGTATAGGCCACCGTATATCCCCTGCCCTCGCAGATCTCCTTTCCGCGGATGGTATAGGCTACGGTATAACTTCTGCCTTCGCATACCTGATTGTCGCGCACGGTATAGGCTACGGTATAGCTCCTGCCCTCACAGATCTCTTTCTTGCTGCTATCGGCAACAGCATGGTATTGTCCAGCTACAAAGAAGTTGCACACAAAGATCAGACCGATCATCAGAAAAACAAATGTGATCCTTTTCATGACGCGTATTTATTCAAGTTTTGTATTCCGGCTTCCGAATGTCTGCACATAGGTAGAGACTGAGTCGTTGGAGAGGGCTATGGTATGGTCTGAGCAATGGGTGAAATAGACGTAACTGCTCCTGTCATAGAAACGATACACTTTACAACCGTCGTGTTCAAAGAGATATTGAACCTGGTAAGTCCGGTTGTTATCCGTCTGCCCCTTAGCTAAAGGTATCCCTGAGAAACAGGAACTGAACAGAAGGAGAACAGTTCCGACCAGAAGAATAGCCACTGTCTTTTTCATCATCGCAGTTTTTTTATTCGTTATAAAGATAAAAAGGGAAATTCTCCCGGTCAAGACATTTTCCCTATGAGATCATAAGGATATACTGCGGATGGTCAGTGATCCGGTAGACCTTGAAGTACAGCCAGACTGTGCTTCAAGGTTCGCCCAATGTTTCTACAATAACCTGTACCTGCACGGGAGTGAGGAATTTACTTTTCTTGCGGTATCCGACTTCCTGCAAGCGGGCATACAGCGTGGGGTGGGTCTGTATCCAGTAGTTCCAGGTGTTGAGCGCCGAACGGATGGGAAGATAAGGCAGGTACAGGTTGGCCAGTTCGCCCTTCGAATAGGCCCGGATAGGAAAAGGGCGGTCTTCAGGGGAGAGATCGAAAGTATGCATAACAAGAGAGGTTTAAAGGTTTTTCATAACATACAGATAGTGTGAGGCGCAAGCAGAGCTGAGTGTACTCCGGCTATGCGAAAGCACATCTTATCTTCTGTAAAGATACAAAAACCTCAGCAAAACTCAAAGCTGATTATCAACATTTTAGTTTCTTTTTATATGTTATAGGACATACTGCGAAAGCACAGGATCAACCGCCTGTCAACCGATGGAAAATGAAACCGGTTAAGACACAATGAATCACAATGAATCACAATGAGACATAATGAGACATAATGAATCACAATGAATCCGGTTATGTACGGATGTTCATATACGCGCCAGAGCGGGGTTGTATCTTTACAGTGTGATAAGTGATCCCATAGTATTCATTTTTTAAAACGTTACGCTTATGTCAACTCCCGTAACTGTAGTACGCTATCAGCGTCGCCGGATTCCCGCCGATCCGGATTCTCCTATGGTCTACCTGCTCAGGCAGGAACCCCGTTCTTCGAAAACCTACACCATCGACACGCTCGCCGAGGAGATCGAAACCGTAGGCGCGCTCTCGACACAGGATGTGATCCACACCATGCAGGCCTTCGTACGCGCCATGCGCAAGGTACTGATCTCGGGCAACCGGGTGAAGGTAGAGGGTCTGGGCACTTTCTACATCACCTTGAGCAACAAAGGGGTGGAGACGGAGGAAGAATGTACGGTAAGGAACATTCACAAGGTGAACCTCCGCTTCCGGGTAGATAACAGCCTACGTCTGGTCAACGACTCGATCGCTACCACACGCAACGCGCCAAACAATGTGGTTTTCGAGCTCTACAAGCCTAAGGATGAGGAGACCCGCTCGTCCGGTGAAGGAGGCGGAAACAACGGAGGCACGGGCAACGATGAAGATGAAGACGGTATGCTGGGCTAAGCGTAGTATGCCTGTTATCTACAGACCGGAATACAGGCTGTGGATACCGGCATAACTCCCCCGGACCGCCACTGTCAGATCCTTTCCCGGCCCAAGCTCCAGAACCTGCTCCCTGCCCGCCACGCAACTGCCTGTCTGCCTGCCTGCGACAGAAGCCCCTTCCGCGAGTATGCTTTCCGGATGCTTAGCTACGGAAAGGATCTTTTGCCCTGATCGCCTCCGGGATACCTGCTTCCACGTACCGCTATGCCGGGAGGATACGTTCTACCTATCTCCGGCTATGCCTTTTATACACCCTTTACAGACCTATATCCATGAAAGTATTGATAGATAAACTGATTGAAACCGTGAGCGGATTACGGCCTTTTCTCAGGCGTAAAGATGCCCGCGACGTGAAAGAGTTTACCGACCTGGTGATGACTCAGTACCAGTTTTTGGCTACGGAATTAGACAAGATGCTGAAAGACTACCTCGGACTGGCCGAACTCATGAAAAAGCTGCACCGCGAGATCCGCCACCTGAACACGCAACTCATGGAGGCCGACCTGCTTAAATGCCTGACTACAGACTGTACCCGGCGCCAGGCACGGCCGGAGGAGCGACAAGACAGGAAAAAAGACAACGGAAATTGTCCGTATGCCCGTGCCGGATTCCGCGTGGGCAGCCCGGAAACACCTATTCACCCTATCAGACCCGATTATGTATGAAAAAACAGACCCTATCTTCTGACTACGCGTCTTTCTATCGCACCGAAAGAAGCATCAACCTGCTGGTGATCCACTGCTCGGCCACGCGAGACGGTGTGCCGTATACGCCGGAGCAACTGGAACGCGACCACCGCGCCCGGGGATTCGACGGTCCCGGCTATCATTTCTATATCCGCCGCAACGGGGATATCAAAACCCTGCGCGATATAGACCGCCCCGGAGCGCACGTCCGGGGACACAATGCCCACTCCATCGGCATCTGCTACGAGGGCGGATTGGACACGCACGGCCGCCCGGCGGATACGCGCACACCGTGGCAAAGACATTCGCTGCGGGTGGTGGTGGCCGCGTTGCTGGCCGACTACCCCGGCGCGCGGGTGTGCGGACACCGCGACCTGAGCCCGGACCTCAATGGCAACGGCATCGTAGAGCCCCACGAATGGACCAAACAGTGTCCCTGTTTTGATGTGGAGAGGGAGTGGTGAATCCGTAGAGAAAAGGATATGTCTGACTCCTGACCTCAACGACCACCCTCGTTACAGGATACGGTAGCGGGGTGGTCGTATGGATGCGGGACTTCCTGAACATACAGCTTTCTTGCGGATGTATTGGATAGGGATTGGATAGGAGTCTATTTTCTATACATTTTATTCTATCCTGCTCCATACAACCAATTCATAAGGAGGAGCATGCAGGTCAGTAGTTACTTCAAACCTTTCTATGAGGTGAGGATGTTGTACTGCTTCCATTTCTCCACCTGCACCAGCCATATACGCATCCTCTTCCTTTGTACGATTTTCAAGTATGACTTTAACCTGTACTTTTCTGTTATCCAGAATCTTCAAAGAAACATTTCTGAAATTATCTGCCACGTTTCTTACTAAACCGTCTGCAAGGCTGCAAATCTGTGCTTTTATAAAATAGGATATACTGGTTCTCCCTGCCCAACCGGGAAGCGGTAGGCAAATCGGGCGCGATCTGAAAACTACGTCCGGGAATAGATTGACCGAACCCCGACGGACACGGCACGAAGGCTGTGAAAAACAGCTACCCCGGATTGTCTATAGATCTTTCTACATATCTCACCTGCGTTTTTTAGCACAAATTCCCAAAGCAAAACACGATGAATCAGCTTACTTGCCATCTGCCTGGTAGCGATAAAATCTACGGGATAAAAATAGTTCGCAAGCCGCAGAAACGAAGAAAAAACCAGGAGCTGCTGAGTGACAAGGATGCTATGGTCACACGGGGTAGTAACCGGGAAGAAAGAAGAAGGAAACAAAGAAAAGGAAGAACAGAGTGGGATTTGCCGGGAAAACTCCCTATCTTTACTCCGTTAATTACAGAGTTATTCATTAAAAACCGAAATTTATGGCAAGCAGAAGACAACTCAAGAAGAAGGTAAATTACATCGCGGGAGAACTTTATTATGGAGTGTCTGACACACAGTCTGTATGTACGCAGACCGACCTGGCGAAGGCCGATGATGTGATGATGGAGATCCTGAAACTGCAGGAAGAATTTGTGAGCCGCATCAGCCATACGCAACCGGGAAATGTAAAGGAGTATTACCGGAAATTCCGGTCAGACTTTGATGCCCGGGTAGAGGATATTATCCAGGGTATTGACAAACTGAACCAGAAATAAGACCGAATAAGTTACGGGGAGAGGGTATCCGCTGCTACACAGGCAACGCCCCTCCTTCCCTTTTATATATGACAGCGAGAGAGAATGAGTTTGAAACAAAAATTTTCCGGATTTATTTTCCGCCGCGTACTGGGCTGGAAAGATGTGGTGACCGTACCTGACTACGACAAATGTGTGATCTGTGTGGCACCGCACACATCGAACTGGGACCTGCTGATAGGCAAGCTGTTCTACTGGACGGTGGGCAAGCGGGCCAGTTTCATGATGAAGAAAGATTGGTTTTTCTTCCCGTTGGGTAGCCTGTTCCGGGCCATGGGAGGCATCCCGGTAGACCGCAGCCGCAAGATGTCGCTGGTGGATCAGATGGCCGCGCAGTTCGCGCAGCGTGAGCATTTCAACTTAGCCATCACCCCGGAGGGTACCCGCCAACCCAATCCGGAATGGAAAAAGGCTTCTACTATATCGCCCGACAGGCAGGGGTCCCTATTGTGCTGGCGGCATTCGACTATCCGTCGAAAACCGTTACGATGGGAAAAGTGATCTTTCCCAGTGGAGACATAGAGAAGGATATGCGGGAGATCAAACTTTTCTACACAGACTGTCGTGGAAAGAAACCGGAGAATTTTGATCTGGGAATGAGCTGAGAGACTGTTGGGGTTTTGACTTCGTCGATCTTTGGTTTCACGCATAATGATTTTCTCGATTTCCGGCTCTTTCTTCTGCCTTCTTTTTAGTTTCGCTGACCGTTGGTCGCCATTTTTTCCTGTTTTCTTTCAGACGTAAATACGTGTTTCTACATAGCCTGCTATGGGCTGCGTCGACCGTTGGTTATCGCATCGGAAACAGAAAGATTTGACTAAAAATAAGACTGGACCAACGGTTGACGCAGTCAACAAAGAAACGAGCAACATCCGGACAGTCTCTGAGAGACTCTTTTGTTTACACTATATCTGATAAGGAATGTATGCCTTATTGTATGTTAACTGAATTTACATCCTACTGAATGATGGAACCGCTTCGCGTCAGCCTGCTGCAAACCGATATGGTCTGGGAAAACATTCCGGAGAACCTGGCGCGTCTGCACAGGCAGTTGAAGCCGCTGGCCGGAACAACAGACCTGGCGGTGCTGCCGGAGATGTTCAATACCGGATTCACGATGGAGAGTGAGCGGCTGGCAGAGACAACGGTGGGCCCTACGCTGACCGCCCTGCGCGAGTGGGCAGCCACCTATGGGATGGCGCTGGCAGGTAGCTTCATTGCCACAGAGCAGGGGAAATACTACAACCGCGCTTTCTTACTGACCCCGGAAGGGGAAAGCTACTTCTATGACAAACGCCATCTGTTCCGTATGGGAAACGAGCCGCTGCATTTCTCGGCGGGATCTGAGCGGGTGATCTGCTCTTACCGGGGATGGAACATCTGCCTGTTAATATGCTACGACCTGCGGTTTCCGGTATGGAGCCGCAACCGGGGAAACGCGTATGACCTATTGATCTACGTGGCTAACTGGCCGGACGCGCGCCGACGGGTATGGGATACCTTGCTGGAAGCGCGCGCTTTAGAGAATATGTGCTATGTGTGCGGGGTGAACCGGGTGGGCACGGATGGCAATGGGCTGCGCTACGACGGAGGCAGTGTGATCTGCTCGCCCAGAGGGGAGCGGCTGACCGCCGTACCCGACTGCGCAGAGGGAACTGCTACCGCTACGCTGGACGGTGAGAGCCTGCTCCGCCTGCGGAAACGATTTCCGGTATGGAAAGACGCGGACGAGTTTCGGATGGAATGATACAGATTGCTTCTACTTCTACACGACCTGACTGACTACACGTTTTATTTTTATTTAAAAACACATCATGAAAAGAATCGCATTTTGTCTGATGGTGTTCTGTGTAGGTATCTGTTCACAGGCACAGGAGAATTTTACCCAGTTTCATTTTTCCGGATTAGAGGTAGTCGTCCGGCAAGCAGAAAAGTTTTCGTACCGGTTGGCGCGTCCGGAACTGTACAGGATCAAAACCGAACAGGGATGGTTAGTGATAGAGGCCAAAAGCCTGAAAGGGAAGTTGCCCAAAAGCAGGATCGAGCTGTGGGTGACGGATGTGGAAAACCTCTGCGTGCATAACGGCAAGGTGGTGACCCCGGATACTTTGCACGTGGAATTCTTAGAGGTAGAGCTGGGGGCCTCTTCCGGAGAGATACGCGCCCATGCCCATTATGTACACGTCAATCTGGGTGCGGGCAGCCGACTGACTATAGAAGGAACGGCCGACCGGGCGATCCTGAACGCGGAAGAGACTTCCATACTGGATGCCGGAAAGCTGACCGCGCACGACGGAGAAGCGGATGTGCGGCAGCAGGCAGAGGTTACAGCCTTTATCCGCCAGGTAAATCGGGTGTATACAGACGAAGGAACCTTCACCAATCTCTGCCCGTAGCGCGAAAGTAAATCCGGGCTTACCGGCAAGTGTTAAAAACCCTTTCATGGAGCAACAATACCTCGAAATGGGTAGTTTTCATAAGAAACTTCTTTTGTATCTTTGCCGTGTAAACAGTTGCACGACTTGGATACTTTCTGACGGTCCGACACCTATGGTAAGGGTAAAATATTCAGAGAGTTACTTAATCTAACATAACTTTAGAGGAACTTATGAAAACTAATCTCAGTTCTCAGATCAGTCTCAACCGGGTCTCCCCCAAATACTACAGACCGGAGAATGCATTTGAGAAGTCGGTACTGACCCGACTGGAAAAAATCCCTACAGATATCTACGAGTCTGCAGAGGAGGGTTCGGAACACATCGCTGTGGAAATTGTCCATGCCATCCGTGACAAGCAAAAGGCCGGCCGCTTCTGTGTGCTGGCTTTGCCCGGCGGCAGTTCGCCCCGAAGTGTGTATTCGGCACTGATCCGGATGCACAAAGAAGAGGGTCTGAGTTTCCGCAATGTAGTGGTATTCAACCTGTATGAATATTATCCTCTGGTTCCGGAGGCGATCAACAGTAACCTCAACTCGCTGAAAGAGGTATTCTTAGATCATGTAGACATCGACAAGCAGAATATATTCAGTTCGGACGGCACCATTCCGAAAGATACGATCTTTGAATACTGTCGCCTGTATGAGCAGCGTATCGAAAGCTTTGGCGGTGTGGATGTGGCGCTGCTGGGTATCGGACGCGTGGGGAATATCGCGTTCAATGAACCGGGATCACGGCTCAACTCGACGACACGGCTGATCCTGCTCGACAATGCTTCCCGTCTGGAGGCATCGAAGGTATTCGGCACCCTGGAAAGCACGCCGGTCAGCTCCATCACTATGGGGGTATCTACGATCCTGTCGGCCAAGAAGATCTACCTGATGGCCTGGGGAGAAGACAAAGCAGCCATGATCAAAGAGTGTGTGGAAGGAAAGGTGAGTGATACCATTCCGGCTTCTTATTTGCAGACCCATAACAACGCGCACATCGTGGTAGACCTGTCGGCAGCAGCCAACCTGACCCGTATCCAGCGTCCGTGGTTAGTGACTGCCTGTGAGTGGAACGACAAGCTGGTGCGCAGCGCGCTGGTATGGCTGTGCGCGATAACCGGCAAACCCATCCTAAAACTGACCAATAAAGACTATAATGAAAATGGGCTGAGCGAACTGCTGGCCCTTTACGGATCGGCCTACAACGCGAATATTAAGGTATTCAACGACCTGCAACATACCATTACCGGCTGGCCGGGAGGAAAGCCCAATGCCGACGATACCTACCGTCCGGAGCGGGCCAAACCCTATCCGAAACGGGTAGTGATCTTCTCTCCTCACCCGGACGATGATGTGATCTCTATGGGAGGTACGCTGCGCCGGCTGGTGGAACAGAAACACGAGGTACACGTAGCCTATCAGACCTCGGGAAATATTGCCGTGGGTGATGAGGAGGTGGTGCGTTTTCTGTATTTTATCAACGGATTCAACCAGTTGTTTATCGACGGCAAGGACGAAGTGATCAAGGATAAGTACGCGGAGATACGCAAATTCCTCAAAAACAAAAAAGACGGAGATCTGGATACACGGGACATCCTGACCATCAAAGGACTGATCCGCCGCGGAGAGGCACGTATCGCGTGCATGTACAACAATATCCCGCTGGATCGCTGCCACTTCTTAGATATGCCGTTCTATGAGACCGGAAAGATACAGAAGAATCCGATCAGCGAAGCGGATGTACAGATCATCTTAGATCTGCTGCGTAAGGTGAAACCGCACCAGATATTTGTAGCAGGCGACCTGGCCGACCCGCACGGGACGCACCGGGTATGTACGGATGCTGTGTTTGCCGCTATAGATATAGAAAAAGAGGCTGGAGCCAAATGGCTGAAGGATTGCCGGATCTGGATGTACCGGGGCGCATGGGCTGAATGGGAAATTGAGAACATCGAAATGGCAGTACCGATCAGTCCGGAGGAGTTGCGCGCGAAACGGAATTCGATCCTGAAGCATCAGTCGCAGATGGAGAGTGCCCCTTTCATGGGCAATGACGAACGCCTGTTCTGGCAACGCAGTGAAGACCGTAACCATACAACCGCTGATCTGTACAACAGCCTCGGGCTTGCCTCTTACGAGGCCATGGAGGCGTTTGTAGAGTATGTACCTCTCTGATGCCACAGCAATGAAATAAGAGCTGAAAAATAAATTTCCGACCGGAAACTACGTAAAGGTACTGACCTCTTGTAGTTTCCGGTTTTTTATGCCCGACAGACCAGATCGTGTACTTTACTTTAACTTTTATTGTATTTTAGTTGTAAGATAAAATTCTCATATTCGCAATAAAGATCTATACTATATACCTTCGTTCTTTCGGAGATAGAGAATCAAGGAAAAGGATTGTATCCTATTTCAGTCCATTCTTTCCGGATGGTGAAAACTAAACATTTTTGAATCTATATATATTTTTTATCCAGACAAAAAACAGGCTCTTTTGTACGGAAAGAGTAATGTTATCGCTAAACACACGAAAAATTAATAACATGGAAAAATTAATCTTTTTATGCTTTTTATCCGCGTTCTGTTTTTTCTCCTGTGAACGTGACGAAGATCCGGTTTCTCTGGCCGGAACGGAATGGGTTCAGCAACTCAGCAGCGAATCGTATATCACCTTGAAATTTATCTCCCGGACGGAAAGTGAGCTGATCCTGACTACAGGTATTCTGCACAACATCTACAGATATACCTATGATATGAAAGAGAACATCACCAACCTGCGTCCGCGCAATCAGGATCATTCGCCCTTAGAAGGGATTATCTACAAAGGACAGATCGACCTGGTACATATCCTGTCGGGAACAACGATAGGGACACTTTATAAGTTGTAAGTTTTAAGTTATAAGTTATAAGTTTTAAGTGGTAAGTTATAGGTGGTAAGTTATAGGTGGTAAGTAATAAGTTTTAAGTTATAAGTTATAAGTTTTAAGTTTTAAGTTTTAAGTTATAAGTTATAAGTTTTAAGTTTTAAGTTATAAGTTATAAGTTTTAAGTGGTAAGTTATAGGTGGTAAGTAATAAGTTTTAAGTTATAAGTTGTAAGTTATAAGTTTTAAGTGGTAAGTTATAGGGACAGGCTGCAAATGTGAAAGTCTGAAGTGGCTTTAGTATGGATCAAGGGTCAGTGAGGCTAAAGCCATACGACTTTGAGTCCGGAGGTCTTACCGGACTCAAAACCCTGTAGATCCTGGTCCGGCAAAATTTCCCGGTAAGCTGAGAAGGCTCCGATATTTTTAGCCTGGGATAAACGGAGTCACTCCACACCTATCAGCGTTTTTTAGTTTAACCGATGCAAACAATAACGTTTCCGGTCGTCCTTTCAGAACGCTCTCCATGTGGTTTTCTTACTTTCCTAAGGTAGCGTGGTGCCCCTTCGCTACCGCTACGACTTTGCCGCACTTGCCCTGAGGTAGCATCGACAGGGCTTTCAGCCCATCCATGGTACTACCCCCTGGCAAACCATGCAGCGACTCAGAGATCTATTGGTCCAGTCCATCCATTGCGACAGACAAGTTAGAACCAACCAGGATTTAGCTGGGTTGGCCCTGGGTCAGGCTCATCCGGACAAACGCCTTTCCGCTACATAAAAACAGCATCAGTAGGCGTGTCCTTTCCCTTTCATCTCTTCGGCAGTGATCTTTTTCTTATCCATGATTCTCCATGTGTAGAAAATATAGCCGATCACTACAGGTACGAGCAGCGATACATAGGCCATCACTTTCAGGGTGAAGAGACTGGACGAACTGTTGGTAATGGTGAGTGAGCTTTGCAGATCGGCAGTAGAAGGATAATAGGCTGTGTGATTCCACCCGGCACACAACAGCAGTCCCAGTACCGTGAGAACGGTACCTGCGCCGGCAAACCAGATGCCTTTGCGGAAGCCTTCGCGGAAAACCGTAAGACCCATGCCGGAAAGAACCAATACGACTCCGATCAGAAAAACGATCAGTACACCGGGCATCTGCAGGAAATTGTGCAGGTATTTATAAGATTCCATATAGACCTCCTGTGTTACCGGGTTGACCGCGTATCCATCTGCTAAGAGCGTACGTACCAGAAAAGCCAGGAAAAACAGCAGGAAGAGGACAGCTTCGATCATCAGCTTGTGACGGCAACGCGTGTTGAGCTCTTTATCTACGATGACATTGAGGGCATAGAGGATACCCAGTACACGCGCCAGGAAAAAGACCGCCAGTCCCATGACTACATTCCAGGGATTGGCCAGGGCATCGAGGCCGTGCCAGCCGTTGGCCCAGTGACTGATCACCGGCATGGGACCTCCGAGCATATTTTCTTTGTTCACTAAGAATGCCGATCCGGTGAAGAAGGTGGCTACCGCGCCTCCCAGAAGCAACGGGCCCACGACACCGTTGATCACCAGAAATACCTGATAGGCCTTACGACCGAGCAGGTTGCCTGATTTGTTCTGGAACTCGTAGCTCACGGCTTGCAGTACAAAGCTGAAAAGGATGATCATCCAGAGCCAGTAGGCACCTCCGAAGCTGGTGCTGTAGAAAAGGGGGAAGGAGGCAAAGAAAGCACCTCCGAAAGTGACAAGGGTGGTGAAGGTAAACTCCCATTTCCGCCCGGTGGCATTGATAAACATCTTACGCTCCTCTTCGGTCTTGCCCAGAGCGAAGATCAGTGAATTGCCTCCCTGTACGAAAAGCAGAAAGACCAAGAAAGATGCCAACAGAGAGACAACTAACCACCAATAGTGTTGTAGGAATTGATATGTATCCATGTGAATAGTGTTTTTTAAGTTAGAATTACATGGCCGCTTCGGAAGAAGGATCGTCTTTTCCGTCAGGACCTTTACGGATCTCACGCAACATGATACCAATGGCGGCGATGAGCAGTACCGTAAATATCAATAGGAAGAGGAAGAAGGTGGTCTGTACGGAACCCACCTGTAACTTTGAAGTGGCTTCCGACACGGGCAACAGATCCTGGATAGCCCAGGGCTGACGACCATTCTCGGCTACTACCCAACCGGCCTGTACGGCGATATAGCCCAGCGGAATGGTGAGCAGAGCGATCCATTGCATCCATTTCAGTGTTTCCAGTTTCTTCTTATAGCTCAGGAAAATTATCACAGCAAAAAAGAAGATAAAATATCCTCCCAGAATCACCATGATATGGAAAGCATAGAAGTTAATAAATACATTGGGCACCAGCTTGTGCGGATCTTTGATGTAGCCGTATCCGAAATAGGACGCGTTGTCGCGGAGTATCTGACGGGCTTCGTTGGCTTGTGCCTGATTGCCATTCTTCATGGCCTCGCGATAGCGCACCATAGCGGTAATAGCCATCTGTCCTTTCTCGATCTTCTGTTCGGCCGACAGGGCCAGCGTACCATCGGGCAACCGGTATCCACCCTCGATCAGGTCTTTGATACCCGGCACGAAAGCATCTCCGTCGCGGGTAGCCAGATAGGAAAGCAACTTAGGGATCTCTATACGGAACAGGAAAGGCTCTACTCCATCGTCGTAGGTTTTCTTTTTAGGGTTAAGCATCCCTACCGCCACCAATCCGGCACTCTCCTGCCCTTCGTACAGCCCTTCTATCGCCGCCAGCTTCATGGGTTGCACACGTGCCACATCGTACCCGGAACGATCGCCGGTGACGGCTACCAGCACGGAAGCGACAATACCCAGAATGGCTCCGACCTTCGCGCTGGCCAGCGCGAAACGGATATGGCGTTGTTTGAGCAGGAACCAGCAACTGATACCTACCACAAATACAGCCCCCAGTACCCATCCGGACAATACCGTATGGCAAAATTTGGTTACCGCGACCGGCGAAAAGGCTACCTCTGTGAAGTTTACCATTTCGTTGCGTACGGTATCCGGATTGAATTCCATCCCTACCGGATACTGCATCCAGGCATTGGCCACTAAGATCCACCAGGCGGAGAGAATAGCACCTATACCGGTGAGCCAGTTAGAGGCTAAATGGAACCCTTTGCCTACCTTCTCCCAACCGAAAAAGAGTATGGCTACAAAGGTAGCTTCCAGAAAGAAAGCCAAGATCCCTTCAATAGCCAGCGGAGCGCCGAAAATGTCTCCGACAAACCAGGAATAGTTGCTCCAGTTGGTTCCGAACTCAAACTCCAGGATCAGTCCGGTAGCTATGCCCACCGCGAAATTGATACCGAACAGCTTGATCCAGAATTTTGTCGCGCGTTTCCAGAATTCGTCACCGGTCTTGTAATAGATCGTCTCCATTACAGCCATAATGATGCCCAGCCCCAGGGTCAGGGGCACAAAGATCCAGTGATACATCGCGGTCAGCGCGAATTGTGACCTCGACCATTCAACCAATGCGTTGTCAATACTTTCTATCATATGGTATCTGTTAAGTGTGTAACCAAAATAGGGTTCAGGGATGAAGGCTACGCTCGAACGGCCAGGTAGCGACATAGACATATTTGTCCCTGTGGATAGCGTTTTGTCGGAGATGGTTTGGAAAGAAAAACGTGTTACGTATAAAGAACATGACAAATAATTTCACAAAAAAGAAGAACCCTGAGAGACAGCCGGTATTTAGGCTCTGAAATCCTTTTTTACGGAAGTTCCCTATTTTCAGGATCGTTTTTTTCATCGAAAAGGTCTTTAGACAGAAAACAGAACGTTTTTCCTGATTACGAAACTAATAAATTTTCTTTATTATAACAAATAAAAATACAAAAAGTTAAATATCGACTAAAAAAAAGAGTTGGACGGCAAAACTTTTCTTTCTGTCTATCGTTTTTGTTTGTGTTAACATAGCAACTTACCTTCGTCTCACGAAAAAACAACACCGTTCTTATGAAGCATTTACGAAAAATGGCAGCAGGTATGCTCTTTTTGGGGGCCTTCGGTTACAGTAACCCGCTCACAGCACAGGAAATCCCGGAAGTCTGGGACCTTGAAAACAGCATCCGCTACGCACTGGAAAACAACATCACCGTACAACGCAGCCGCCTGAACGCCGAAAGCAGCTACGTGGATGTCAAGACAGCCAAAGCTGCTCTTTTTCCCAGTCTCTCTTTCAGTATCTCACAAAATGTGGTCAACTATCCGTATAACCGGACTTACACCGATGTAACAGATAACGGAGATGGTACGTATGAAACATACCGCAGTTCGGACAAAACCACCTATAGCGGCAGCTATGGACTGAACTCGTCCTGGACGCTCTACAACGGTAGCCGCCGGTTGAAGACCATCGAACAACAGAAAATCAATTATCGCATTTCGGAACTGGATCTGTACCAGTCGGAGAATAGCATTGAGGAGGCCATCACACAGGCGTATATACAGATCCTGTACGCGGCCGAATCGGTACGGATTAATGAAAGTACACTGGAGCTTTCCGAAGCACAGCGAGACCGCGCCAGGGTATTGCTGGAGGTAGGGCAGATCGCGCTGAGTGACCTGGCGCAATTAGAGTCGCAATACAGCAATGACAAATACCAGCTGATCAACGCGCAGGCGGCCTTGGAGAATTACAAGCTGCAACTGAAACAATTGCTGGAACTGGATTTCGAACAGGAGATGATCATTGCCATTCCCGAACTGGAAGAAGATAAGGTATTGACTCCGTTGCCCACGGTATCCGATGTGTTTGCCGCTGCCCTGGGTGTGCGGCCGGAGATCGAAGCCACCCGGCTGGGCATACAAGCCTCGGAGATTGGAATTGATATTGCGAAAGCCGCCTATATGCCAACAGTAAGCCTGAACGCGGGGATCGGTACCAACCATGCCAGTGGCAGTGACTATGGATTCGGCGAACAGCTCAAACATGGTTGGAACAACGCGTTGGGTCTGTCGGTCTCTGTGCCTATATTCAATAACCGGCAGACAAAAAGCGCGGTTGAAAAAGCGCGGATAGAGAGAGAAGCAAGTGTGCTGGATATGATGAATGAAGAGAAAAATCTCTATTCAACCGTAGAGGGGATCTGGTTAGATGCCAACACGGCCCAGCAACGCTATCTGGCGGCCCGGGAAACGGTGAACAGCGCCGAGATCAGTTACGATCTGGTCAGGCAGCAGTTTGAACTGGGGATGAAAAATACAGTGGAACTGCTTACGGAGATGAACAACCTGCTTGCCTCCCGGCAGGAATTGGTACAGGCGAAATACATGGCCATTCTGAACGCGCAGTTGCTCCGGTTTTACCAGGGAGAGTCGATCTCGTTGTGATCCTCTCCTGACCTTATTTTATAAAGAGTGAATCATTAAACTTCCCATTCAATAATAAAGAACGAATGAAAAACAGAAAATGGATCCTGATCGCACTGGTAGTCATAGTGGCCGGGATCGTAGCATGGCTGATCTGGGGGCGTACTCCCAAACACAGAGTGACCTATGTGACGACAGAGGTGGCCCGGAGAGATATCAACACTTCTGTAACCGCCACGGGCACACTGGAGCCGGTAACACAGGTAGAAGTAGGTACGCAGGTATCAGGTATTGTAGATAAGATCTATGTGGATTACAACTCGGAAGTGAAGAAAGGACAGGTGATCGCTGAACTGGACAAGATCAATCTGCTCAACTCCCTGGCAACCAGCAAAAGCAACCTGGCATCGGCCCAGGTGGAACTGGAGTATCAGGAACTGAATTACGAACGTATGAAAACCCTGTACGAACGCCAACTGATTGCCGCCACGGATTACGAAACGGCATTCCATAGCTATCAGACCGCCAAAAATGCCTATGACGTTAGTCGCAACAACCTGGCCCGGGCGGAAACAGACCTGGGATACGCGACGATCTACTCTCCGATCGACGGTGTGGTACTGAGCAAGGATGTGGAAGAGGGACAGACCGTAGCTGCTTCCTTCAGTACGCCGACCCTCTTCCTGATCGCCAATGACCTGACAGCCATGCAGGTGATCGCGGATGTGGATGAAGCGGATATAGGAGAAGTGACCGAGGGACTGCGCGTCAACTTTACCGTAGATGCTTTTCCGAACGATATTTTCGAAGGATTTGTGACACAAGTGCGCCAGGAAGCGACCGTGACCAGTAATGTGGTAACCTATGAGGTAGTGATCTCCGCACACAATCCGGACCTCAAACTGAAACCCGGGATGACAGCCAACACAACCATCTATACCCTGGAACGCAGGGATGTGTTGAGTGTTTCTTCCAAAGCACTGCGATTCACTCCGGAACCGATCCTGATCGGTAAGGAAGATGAGGTGGTAGATACAGAAGCACCGTACAAACTCTGGACACGCGAGGGAAATGTATTCCGGGCACACGGCGTGGAAATCGGGATCACGAACGGTATGCTGACCGAAATTATAAGTGGGATCGCAGAGGGTACGCAAGTTGTCTCGGATATAACCATTGGTATGCCGGGAGAAGATACCGACAACGGAAACGGCCAGCAGGGATCAACGAATCCTTTTATGCCGAGTCCTCCGGGAGGAAGAAGAAGATAAAGGGATTTACGATTTAACGATTTAACGATTTACGATTGGAAATACTTTAAAGTTATAAGTTT
>Ga0192240_10352_pt1 | contig 20304 bp, 7 predicted proteins | sample Koala_Koa27_H3_FD_131237 | JGI IMG/M metagenome (GOLD analysis project Ga0192240, IMG submission 131237) | Enriched cells from koala feces incubated with labeled cellulose particles, San Francisco Zoo, California, United States - Koala_Koa2-7_H3 ...
TGGGAAAAGGAGGGGAAACGGGCGCCTTTAAATATTCCACAGCCAGCGCTCACCTTTTGTCCGCCGTTCTTTCAAGGACCACAGGGAAATCCGCCAGGGAATTTGCCAATGAAATGCTGTTTCGCCCCATTGGAATGAGATCTATCCCTGACTATCCCATGGACGGCTTTGGATATGAGGATTTATTTGGCGCAAAGCTGAAGGGATGGCCCCATGATCCCCACGGCATTACCACCGGAGGATGGGGACTCACCATGACGCCGCGGGATATGGCCCGGTTCGGTTTGCTGTACCTTAACAACGGCTGCTGGGACGGAAATGAGATCCTGCCCCAGTCATGGGTCAGGGCTTCCGCGGCTGCAAATCCCCATCAATATGGGTATATGTGGTGGCTTTTTCAGGAAAAGGGCATATCCGCTTTTGCGGCTATGGGAGATGGAGGGAATGCCATCTTCTGTATCCCTCAATTGGATATGGTGGCCGCTATTGCATCTGCGTTCATCCCCCAGCCAAAAGACCGCTGGATCCTGATAAAGGAGCACATACTGCCGGCTGTAGTTACTGGATCTTTCCAATGCCGGGATAGTAGCGGAATAACACCTTAGCCAGAATATCCTCTTCCGGGACATAGGGATCTTCCCAGAATCTGGCATCGGACGAGTGGTTTCTGTTGTCCCCCAGCATCAGATAACACCCATCCGGCACTTCAAAATGATAGGTATTAGACTGCATTTCCTCCGGAAGATAGGTTTCCTCCAAAGGAATTTCCGACTGGTTGATATACACATGGTTATCTTTTATATCCACAGTTTCTCCGGGCAGTCCAATGATACGCTTCACCAGCCTTGTCTTATCCCTGCCCGGCTCTGTCTTATGGTCAAAGATCACAATATCTCCCCTCTGGGGATCTTCCCCAAACTGATAAGCGAGCCTGGAACCAATGATCCTGTTTCCTGCCATGATGGTATTCTCCATGGAGCCGGAAGGAACCTGACTGTTGGCAATGATGAACCTGTTTAGGAAAAATGCGATCACGGCTGCTATGAGAATGATCTTAACCCACTCCATGATCTCATGCTTCAGGTTAAATGGCGCCGGGTCGGCTGGATTGGAAGAATTGGATGTCTGTTTTATTTCTTTCATGATGTCTCCTTTGTTGCTGTATTACATATTATGACATTGGATAAGTTTATCACGATTTTCCGGGAAAGTCCTTACCATTCCGTTAAATCCGGTTTCCAATTTTCTGAATATTGATTGGCGGTCATGATAAAGGCGAGGACTGTCAGGTGTTGTCCTGGATTATCCTGCATGTAAAGGAAAAAGGAGGCAGCTTTGGTATCTTTCTCCCATATGATATTAAAACCCCCGGAGAGCTGCAACTCTCTGGGGGGTGTCTGTGTACCATTGGGATACAATCGCTTTTCTTTTCTGATTTCATAGATTGGCATGGATATCACACTGCTCTAAGTTATTCCTCTTCAAAAGAAAAAAGAAACCCCAGGGAGGTGCAACTCCTTGGGGTTTCGCTTTGCGTCCAGTAGACACAACCACTTTTCTCAGCTAACATTATAGTACGCCAAGGAAAAGAAAATGTCAATAGTTTAGTAATGATCAAAATATTGATTCCAACCACCAAACATATTCAGATCTTCTATGACGTTTTATTCTATCAGCATTTTCTTAGAACTTCCCAGCCTTAGCCGCTTCCTCAATACTAACCGCAATCGCCACAGTCATACCAACCATTGGGTTGTTGCCTGCGCCGATCAGGCCCATCATCTCAACGTGAGCAGGTACGGAAGATGAGCCTGCAAACTGTGCATCGGAGTGCATACGTCCCATGGTATCGGTCATACCGTAGGATGCAGGGCCAGCTGCCATGTTGTCTGGATGCAGAGTACGGCCTGTACCGCCGCCGGATGCTACGGAGAAGTACTTCTTGCCCTTCTCTACACATTCCTTCTTGTAGGTTCCCGCAACTGGATGCTGGAATCTGGTTGGGTTGGTGGAGTTACCGGTAATGGAAACGTCAACGCCTTCCTTCCACATAATCGCAACGCCCTCTGTTACATCGTTAGCGCCGTAGCAGTTAACCTTTGCTCTTAATCCCTCAGAGTAGGACTTTCTCCACAGTTCTTTTACTTCGCCTGAGTAGTAATCCATCTCGGTCTCAACATATGTAAATCCGTTGATTCTGGAAATAACCTGCGCAGCGTCCTTGCCTAAGCCGTTCAGAATCACGCGCAGTGGTTTCTGACGTACCTTGTTTGCCTTTTCAGCGATACCAATGGCGCCCTCCGCTGCTGCAAAGGACTCATGGCCTGCCAGAAAACAGAAACAGTCAGTGTTTTCTTCCAGAAGCATTTTTCCTAAGTTTCCATGGCCTAAACCAACCTTACGCTGGTCAGCAACAGAACCTGGGATACAGAATGACTGAAGGCCCTCGCCGATTGCCGCTGCAGCGTCAGCAGCCTTTCTGCAGTCCTTCTTAATAGCAATTGCAGCACCTACTATGTATGCCCAGCAAGCATTCTCAAAGCAGATTGGCTGGATCTTCTTAACCTGATCATAAACGTCCAGGCCTGCATCTTTGGTAATCTTCTCAGCTTCTTCAATGGAAGCAATGCCATAGCTGTTTAACACAGAATTGATTTTGTCAATTCTTCTCTCATATGATTCAAATAATGCCATCTTCTTATTCCTCCTATTCGGTCTTCATCATTCTTTACGTGGATCGATAATCTTAACAGCGTCAGCAACGCGGCCGTACTGGCCTTTTGCTTTCTCCCATGCTGTGTTAGGATCATCACCCTTCTTGATGAAATCAGTCATCTTGCCAAGGCTTACGAACTGATAACCAATGATCTGATCGTCTGCATCCAGTGCAATACCGGTTACATAACCTTCAGCCATCTCCAAATAGCGGGGACCTTTCTTCAGTGTTCCGTACATAGTACCAACCTGAGAACGAAGGCCCTTTCCTAAGTCTTCCAGACCAGCGCCTACGGGAAGTCCATCCTCAGAGAAAGCACTCTGTGTTCTTCCGTAAACGATCTGAAGGAACAGTTCTCTCATAGCGGTATTGATCGCGTCACATACCAAGTCTGTATTTAAAGCCTCTAAAACAGTACGGCCCGGCAGGATCTCTGCTGCCATAGCTGCGGAGTGGGTCATTCCTGAACATCCGATGGTCTCTACCAGAGCCTCCTGGATAATACCTTCTTTTACATTCAGTGTCAGTTTGCAGGCACCCTGCTGAGGAGCACACCAGCCCACACCGTGGGTAAGGCCGGAAATGTCTTTTACTTCTTTTGATTTTACCCATTTTGCTTCTTCCGGAATTGGAGCAGCGCCATGATGAACGCCCTGTGCAACTGTGCACATCTCTTCTACTTCATGTGAATAAATCATGTGTTAAAACTCCTTTCAAAAATGAATTTGATCAAGTACAGTGCCCATTCGTTAAATTTATCACATCATACTTGGTTCTATTCTCTCACAAAATCCGACATTTTACAAGCAGATTTTTTTATTTCCGGCCGCCCTGGTTTTATGCAATATGACTGTCCCATTTCCTCATCATTCGTATGAAAACAGTAAAGAAAATGATCCCCTTTACAATGCTGGAAATCGTCAGCGCCCACCAGATCCCATTCAGTCCCATGGCTGTACCGCCCAGAAGTATGGCCAGCGGAATACGGGCAGCGGTAAAGATAATGGTTATGACGGATGCCTCCATGGTCTTTCCCATACCGGACATGGCGCCAACAGTCATCAGCTCCACACACATGAACATTTCCGAAAATCCGATAATGCGCAGATAATCCGCTCCCGCAGGAATCACTTCCGCTTCATGGATAAACAGGCTGAAGATTGGTACCGCACCCAAAATCAGCAGACAGGTGGTAAAGATGCCCCAGACAAACATGATGCCTGCGGCTGTCATATATCCCTTTTTCACCCGCTTTAGGTTTCCTGCCCCATAGTTCTGCCCCACAAACGCATTGATGGCAGACCCGAAGCCGTCTGCCGTCATCCATGAAATGGACTCAATCTGCCCTCCTACCCTCTGGACGGCTACCGCAGTATCCCCCCAGGAAGTGACAAAGCGGGTCAGGACCATGGAAATGCCGCAGTACAGCATACTCTGAACCGAGGAAGGAAATCCGATCCTTATCATGGTTTTAATATTGGAAAGGGGAGTGGGGTTCCATATGCGCATCTGGGCTGCCAGCACCGGATCCCTTCTCATGGCCAGGACAAGCACCAGGGCCACAATAAACTGGGCGGAAACCGTTGCTATGGCAGCGCCAGCCACTCCCAAGCCAGGGACGGGTCCCAGGCCAAAAATCAGAAGCGGATCCAGCACTATGTTGGCTCCCATTCCAATGCAGTTTGCAATAAATGGCGTCCTGCTGTTGCCGGATGCCGTATACAGTCCGGTCAAGGTCTGCCCGATAAAAGCAAACACAATAAGACCGCATGCGATCCTGAGATATAAAATTGCGTTCTCCACCACCATGGGTGAATTGAGATGGAAAAACCCGATCAGAGGACCGGCCAGCATATTGGTCAGCACCCCGTATGCGATTGCCAGGCCCAATGCCAGCTGCAGAGCGCCTTTGCCGTACTGCACCGCTTCCGCAAGATTTCCCTCACCATGCGCATGGGCAGACTTTACCTGTCCCCCCATCCTGGCCAGCGTAACCACACCGGAGGACAGCCATGTATACATGGCGGCTGCCCCCACTGCCGCAACTGCATCGCTGCCCACCATACCGATCCAGGCCATATCCGTCAGGTTATAGGCTGTCTGCACCAGGGACGTGGCCATTATGGGGAGTGCCAGCCCGGTCAGGGATCTGAGGATCTTTCCATGTAATAAATCAATATTCTTCTTCACAAATTTCACCTGTCACTTTAATATTAGCATGCCATATATAATTCTCATTGGACATAAAACTTCTATATACTATACTATCTTTCGACTTTATATGCAATATGGAAGACTCATGTCTTTAAGTGATCTGGTGACCGGCTTTCATCCACCTGGAAGACAGCCTGGAGGATCAGACGCTGATTTCCGTTCACACAGGTGGACAGTGTGATGACCCGGTCTTCCCCTCCCGGAATCACACCTGTATCATAGATGGAGGCCTGCCGCATTTCCTCTAAATACTCTGTCCATTCCTCTTTCAGAAGGTTTGTCCTGTAGGCGCCCGCATCATTTTCACTGCGGATCTGGCAGGAAAAGACGGGGCACTCCCTCCATCTGCCATTATAAAATATTCTGATAAAAGGGGTTTGCTGAAAAAATGATTTGTCCCTATATTGTTTTAATCCTGCAAACATGGACCCATCCTTCATGTTATGGCCGTAGAGGATGGTATGATTTGCCGTCAAAGGGACTGTGGTGCTGTCCGCGAAAATGCTGCCCGCTATATGCTCCTCCCGGTTAAACTGATGAGTCAGGTAATACTGGTTATTCTCATGCTGTACCACCGGATATCCAATTGCAGTTCCAGGAATGGAAAGCCAGAATCGATAGTCCGGATTAATCCTGAGCAAAGCAGGCTCATCAATGTCAGGCACAGCCTCCTGCGTCTCTCCCTGAATTTCCTCTCGTACCTTCTCCTGTGTCACCCTCTGCATCTCCTTTGGCATTGCTTCACAGCCCTTTTCGTTTTTATATGCGATCCGGCGCACGGATTCATAATAATCCCTTCCGTTGGCGTATACTGCCATGGTTTTTGCAAGCCATCCTCCACTGATGATAAAACCTGCCAGAAACAGAGCCGGTACTACCCCTGAAATGCGGCCGGCCCCTGTTTTCATCTTAAAAGCCGCTGCAGAGGCAGCAAGCACAACAAGAGCAAGAAGAGCAGAATATCCTTTTATTTTCCCGGAACCGGATGCTTCACTGTCACCGCCTGCCCATAAAACTCCGGTCCGGCCCTCATGGTTTTCCTGCTGCTTGATATCATTATGATCAAGAAACACACTTCGGTTTACCTCTCCGCTATATGAAGCATTGCAGTCTGCTACCAGCTTTCTTCCCCTGACAGTCAAATCCCTGTACATCACTCCATTCTTTTCATATGGTTCTCCTTTCCACCGGATCCGGTCAATCTTATATGATTCCTCCGGCAATCCGGCCTGGGATAGAAGGATTTTTTCATATTCTGCAAGCAGATTCCCATATTCATTTCCTGGCGGGTCATCGCTCTCTGGTCCGGCCCCTAGGAATCCATCATCCAGCAGTACATCCCCCATCAGTACATCCCCCATCAGTACATCCCCTATCAGATAACCATCCGCCCCATAATCCGTCACCGTCACATCCAGGTAAAGGTCTTCCACCCAGCGCTCATTGGAAAAATGGCATTCTGCCAGGGGAAGCAGAACCTTTTTTCCTATCCCCGTCTGTGCATCATAGGCCCATATCCAGGCAGCCTGGGGCACGGGGTCTTTTCCCTCCATTCCGTCATATATGATCTCACCCGAAACATAGATGGTTTCCTTTCCGTCATGGCCTATCCCTCCATTATCGTTCTTGGGGGCAGCCATGACCATACTTGGAAATACGGCTGCAATCGTAATTAAAAACAGGATAACCACTGCTGCTTTTTTCTTAATGGTCCATTTTCTTATTCCATCCCTTCTTATGCTGAAAATGAATCCGGCCATACACAGAACAGCTGTAACCGACACGGCCAGGACCGGCAGATCGTCCCCTGTCTGGATCTTATGCTTGAATCCTGTGTCGAAATGAAACGTACCTTTTCCAAATCTCTGGTCCACCTTATATACGGCTGTGATCCTGCCGATCCGTTTCTGGGGAAGCTCCTTTTTCCAGTTGTAAACAGTTGTATTTCCCCTTATATCCCCATTCTCCTCCACAGTAAATTCATATACCGTATCATCCACCGCATATTCCTGGGGCGGAGTGATCTCCTGGATGGTATATGTGCCTGGGAGATCCGGCCGGAATAGAAGTGTTCCGTCCTCTCCTGTCTCTCCTTCATACACGGATTCCATTGGCACATGCGCCCGTTTCATGCACAGCCGGGCACCGCTAAGGGGCTGTCCCGTAGTTCCGTCCAGTTTTGTGATGACCACCTTCATTTCCTGATTTATGATCTCATATATCCCACGGATAATGTCCGGACCGCTGACCGTAAAACTGTAAATGTCCTGGTTCAGGGCATAACCTGCAGGAGCCTTTGTTTCCTTAAAGGTATAGGTTCCGTCTTTTGGTTTCTTAATCCGTACTCTCCCCGTATCATCGCTGACTGAGGTTCCTATTACATTTCCCCGTTGGTCATAAAAGGTAAATTCAGCTCCCTTAAGAGCCGCTCCAAGGGCATTTACTTTTTTAAAGAGAATGTATTCAGTCACCAGGCCAGGCTTCTCCCCGCCGCCGGAGGAGGAGGCGGCCCTGTTTTCAAAGCGGAATACCTGTACGGACTGATGGCTGTCTTCCACTGTGATCTCCTGATCCTGCGCCTTTTTGTAGCCGGATGGCGCCTGCACCTCGTGAATCCTGTAAATCCCCGGATCCAGCCCATAAAATATCTGGCCGCTTTCTTCCTCCGAGGTCCACTCCCTGATTATCCGGTCATTCTCGGTTTGGATCAGCTGAAGCCTGGCTCCTGCCAGCTGAGTGTCCGTTCCTGCTTTTGTCTTTTGGACTTCTACAATGGTCGAATAGTTGCGCATGATCAGCCGCGGGACCTCCTCCAACCCATCTGTAACCGTAAATTCAATAGGCTTTGCCAGAAGTTTAAATCCATCCGCAGCCTTTATCTCTATAAGGCGGTATTTTCCTGCAGACAGGTCCTTCGTGCAATGGCCCTGCTTGCCGGTTATCCATTCATCCACCGGTATCCAGGTAAAACTCTCTGTATTCCCTGTTTCTTCCCTGTTTTCATCTGCCCACTGTTCAATCCGCAGCGTAACTCCTGCCAGCAGTTCCCCGGTATCCCCAAGCAGTTTTTCAGTGATCACCCGATTAGAATCATTGGTAGGATTGTATTCTGCTATGATCAGGTCTGTCAGTTCATTTTTGTATTCAAACTGGAATTCATATGGTTTCAAGGTCATCATATGGCCTTCTGCTGCTTTTGTTTCTTCGCATACATATGTATAGGACTGGAAATTTCCATTGGGATCCATGGTTCCAATCGGCTGGGGTGCAAACTGCGCCGTCCCCATGGAATCTGTGGTTATCTTTTCACAAATTTGATTCAATGTCTTGTTCACCAGCTGGAACTGGGCCCCCTCCAGCTTTTGGCCGGGGTCGTCTGTATCGCTCTTGGTTATTTTAAGGATCCCATCCGGGATCTCATCTGTCATTTCCACCTTTTGCAGGACTTTGGTGTCCACAATGGAAAATGGGATATCCACGGACTGCAGGAATCCATAGGGCGTTGTCACTTCCCTCAGGATATAATTCCCCTCGGGTATGTATTTTATAAGATGGGGTTTTAAATCTCCGGGCTTAAATCCGTCCGGGATAGTTCCACATTCCTGGTCCTCCACCCCATACCTGCCATCCAGGCCGCTGATCCATTCCACTGTGACGTCCTCATATCCTCCATCCTCAGCAGGCTGATGAATCACCAGGGGAGATTCGGCCGGATTTCCCTCTCCATCCGCCTGGTAAATGGCAAGACTTGCCCCGTTCACCTCTTTGCCTCCGGTTATGTGTACCTTTGAAACTTCAAGCGTCAGTGGAATGTCACCCATTTCCCCGTACTGGATTTCTTCTAAATGTCCTTTTTCCTCCACGGTCATTAGGACCGGATCTGATGTGGCATATCCTTTTGGGGTTGCTGACTCTGTCAGTACATAGGCACCGGGAGGCAGATATTCCAGACGAGTGGTTCCATGTTCCGTATAATAACAGCGGCCCTGGAAGGTGCCCGGGATGTGTCTGAACTCATAATCATATTTCATGATAGGATGGCTTCCGCCTGCGTCAAACACCACCCGCCCGGTTGCGGCCACCTCCTGCCCGTCCTTGTAGGTCGCTGCGCGGAAGGTGAATATCCTGCCGTCCTCATCGTACTGCGGAATTCCATCCAAAACAGAGGGCTGTCCATGCTCGTCCAGCTTTGCATGGTACAAGGTCAGCCATGCCTCACTGTCCTCATAGATCACATCACTGTTTTCCGTATCATACTTACGTATTTCAATGGAAGTAAAATCATCCTCCATCTCAAAGCTCTGTACATTCCCGGTTTCCTCTATATCAATATTGACTGATGCTGACCGGACATATCCCTGTTCGTAAGGACAGATTGTTTCCTCCAGCACATATGATCCTGTGGGAATATGGTCGATCCAATGGGGCTGTACAGACGGGATCGGCTGTCCTTGGGGATCCAGCTTGATATTACCGTCATCACCATACTGGTATCCGCTGATCCAGGCTGCATATACGCTGCCCTTTTTGTAGATCCCATCCTCCCCCTTCACCGGATTCCCGCTGCTGTCCAGCTGGGCCTGATATAATGTCAAGGATGCGCCCTGGATTTCTTTTTGAGTCCGCACATCTATTTTGGCAAATGCAGTTTTAGTAAATTCATTCTGCATAAAATACGTTTGGACCTCCTCCGTGTCCCGGAGTATGATCCCCATATGCCTTGCCTGGATATAACCCTGGCTGTAGGGCACTGTTTCCTCCTGTAGGATATATGCGCCAAAAGGAAGACGGGTAATGGAATGCACGGCCCCCTGCCCTTCCGGGACTCCATGGGGGTCTGTGCTGTCATCCGTCACCCAGGATTCATCCTTTGTCACCACCGCTCCGTCAACATAATAGATGGGCAGGGCATTTTCATCATCCTTGTCCGTCTTATTCTCATAAATGGTCTGACCCGTACCGTCATCCAGCACCTGAATGGATCTTATCAGTTCCTTGTCCCCCTGACTGTCCACGGTATAGGCAAGGATACGTCCGTAATCATCATATACATATGCCATGCCTGTTCCTGCATCCGCATAACACAGTGGATTGCCCCGCTTATCCAGGACCAGCAGTTCACCGGTATCCGGGTCTTTCCGGGTATCCACAGTATCCAGGTCGTAAAAATATAAATGGACCGGTTCATTTTCCACCCAAACAGCATCCCATACATCCAGCGCCGCCTGACCGCTGTCCTGACCTGTGACACGAATCTCCTTATGGGTTCCTGTATTGGTGTCCGTGATCTTTCTTACTTTCCCCTTCTCCCACAATACAGTGACGCCTTTGTATGTATGTTCCCCTGTCCGCTCAAGCTCCGCCGCCTTATATAAGGACAACCTGGCCCCGGATACCGGTATATCAAACCGGATTCCTTTGCCGGTAAAAGTCCCATCCCATTCATAGAGCAGTTTTACCCCCTTCATAGCCTTCAGGGATTTTTCACTCCCCTCAACTATATGCTCAGAGTATACGTCCAGGGCTTTGGTTACATTGCCGTACCAATCCATTGTCTCAGGATCATAGGTGATGTCCCTTACATCTCCCCGCTCCTCCAGCTTTTCCTTTCGTCCGCGGACTTTATACGTCAGCAGGTCTCCGGTATCGTTCACCGTGATATCTCCATCAAATCCTCCGCTGGATTCTGTTATCCCCTGATTATCTGTCCTTTGAAGTCCGTTCTGGTTGCCTGTCATGGAATCACCGTCCTCCACTTTGCGTATCTCAATTCTGGAAGGATAATCCTGCACGTTTATCCGGCTCACTGTTTCAGTCCGGAACATATCACTTTCCCCTGGTACAGGAACAGCGTATTGATACCTTACAGCGGGTTCCGGTTCCCACCCTTTGGTGGTTCCGTCCGTATTTCTCTGCTCGCTGTAGTAGATCACATCATCCCCATAAATCTCAAATGCCGCCGGACGGCTTTTCGTATATCCTTCCGGCGCCTGGATCTCCACCAGGACATACGCGCCTGCGCCCAATGGTTTATATGTTACAATGTATCCCACCGGTACTTTTTGTGCCTGTCCATCTATGGTCACTTCCCGGACAGTGGAATATGCCCTAAAGATCCCGGTCTCATTTCCCTCCCTATCCTCCTGCTTGACCAGCTGGGTTTCATCATACTGCGGGATCCCTTCCCGGTCCAGACGGATCGGCAGGTCGTCATTGTCAGCATTGCTCTGCCCCACTCTTGGATAAAGTATATGGTTTCCATCCGCATCTTTTACCGGATTTCCTTCCCAGTCAACCGCTTTTCCAAACAATACATCCCCGGTCCCGGCAACCGCGCCGGTCCCGTTCTTAGCCACATCACGTTTTGCCGCATACAGTTTAAACAAGGCCCCATCATGTATTATGTTTTCACCTGTCTCCCCATCCAGCTTTTCAATCCGGATCCGGGTACGATAATATGTATCCTCAAAATCCTCCTGGGCAAATGCCACAAAGTTAAAATCCGATCCGCTGCCGGACGGTATGAGCGTCTCCACATCTCCCGTATCCGGATTTACACGGTCTGCGGCAGGCGCCAGCACGGTCCAGGGGACCAGCATGGGGGCAAACTTTCCGTCTATGGCAGTCTGCACTCCGGTCATAACGGATACGTGATCCCTTATCTCCGTCTGACCGCTCTCCGTCTCATATCCATGGTAGGCCACCTTGTCCAGCCAACCTGCATCCTCGCTCTGTGAGGTGTATCCAGGATAGTAGGCTTTCACAGATGCATTCTTTCCCTCCATATATTCCGGCTCATGAGGTTGCGCCTCGGTCAGGCTGTGCCCCGGGCGAATATCTTTATCCAGTCCATACTTGAATACCTCAAAGTCGCCATCCTGGCCATGTGCCTGAATGATATGTGATTCCTCGTTAAAGCGGATACTATACTTCCTGATCAGGTCCTCAGGGGTGTCCATAGAATTAAAACGGTAGTAGGGATCTCCTGTCTGGTAGTTCACCTCTGTTTCCCCTGTATTTTCATCCTGTCCCATATAGGGTACAAACGGCAATGTTATCTCCTTGGGATAGTCCTTATTAAAATGACGGTTTGCCAGTTCCTTCCCAATATCAGAGGGCGTCTGCTCCGCTATGACATAGGTGCCGTACGCAAGCATGATGGAATGATTATAATAATCATCCTTCCCATTTTTGGTGTTGCACTGCAGGGTGGTCTTATCCCCATCCGCCCCGCCCCCCGGGTCTTTATCCCAGGCAATTGCAAGACGGTCATCCAGCCCGATAAAAATATCCAGATAGTCTGCTGCCTGAGCCTCTGCCTTTTTAAGGGCCATTTCGTACGCCTTATCACTGTTTAGGTCCGGTTCTGCTGCCAGGATCTCCTCCTTATATCCTTGGATGTCGTAATAGTCAATGGCAAACTGTTTTACTGCCTGGGCCGGGTATGTATCTCCTTTCTTCTGCCCGGCCCCATACATGGCGTCAAAAAATTTGGCGTAATGGTATGTTCCATCCTCTTTTGTCTCCAGGAGCCTGGTGCCGTGGCCATCTTTTGGAGGCAGATATATTTTCTGGACATCTCCCTTATATCCCTGGATCCCTATATCTTCTGAGATGATCCTTCCCCTTTCGTCCACGAAAATGTTCTCCAGATTGCTTTTAAGGTATGCCTTAAACTTAAACTGGTTCAGTACCTTGGCGCCCTGAGAGGCATTTCCATGGTTAAATAGTCCCAGAAGCACGGTGGCAGGATCATTGTGCAGGGAACCATATGTATTCACACCCTCATAGGATGCCTGGGATATATCCTTTGTGATCTTAATGGACTGTTTGATGGCGCGCTCCAGAACCTGCACCGGCCTCTCCCCCGTACCTCCGTCCTGAAAAGGCTGATTCTGCCCCGGGTAGGCCAGGGTCTGAGTCACCATATAGCTGCCCTCATCCATGGCCGGAACGGACACGCATACACTGACACCGGCCCCCGCCACGTCAGTCAGGTACTGGTTAAAAGGCATTTCCATACCTTCATAATCAATGGTTTTCCTGGTTGTCACTGCACGGTACGTGGTTTTTACCGCCAAACCGGTGTGGCTCCAATCAGTGTTGTTTTCCTCGTGGATCACATAGGTGCCGGAAGCTGTTTGATAATCGGCCCTGGTCGGAATCAGTTTTTCATATTCACAAACCTCCTCCCTGCCCTCATATGTTACGATCCGGTCCATCACCGGGATCGGGTTTCCCACGCGGTCCAGAAGCACTTCCCCTTTTTCATAAGTTTCATAAACCGGCTGGTAAACAGTCCGGATCAATGCGGTAAGATCATCCCCGTAGGCAACCGGTACCCCAATTTCCCGCTTTTCGCGGACCGATACGGTTTTACTTTTTAAATTGTACTCCCCTTTGAGATATTCAATCCAGTATTCTACCTCATCGGCCGGCCCTCCTTCCAAATCCGCTGTCTTGCGGACATGAAGCTTCTGGGTGGAGGAATCATACACTGCCGGGTAGGGATCGCTTACAGCTGAGTAATTGTATAAAAGCCTGGCATAATAATCCCCGTTCTTTTGGTAGATGTACTCCACCTGTCCGCAGTCGTAAAAGCTATGGTCCGTATACCAATCCAACATCTCGGCGGCTGCCTGGGCATTGGTGGATCCCGCCAGCCGTATATCAGCCCATGCGGAAGTTCCAGGGGCAGTCTTATACCCCATCTGATCCAACATGGTATTGACCTGCTCAGACAGATAATTTTCATCTATTGTCTGTCCCCATTTGCTCATATCTTCCGGCACCGCGCCGCCGCCGGGATAGGGGGCTGTCCGGAAACGGTAACAGAAGGTTTCCCCAAACGGTACGCCTTCCTCTGAATTACCGCCCGTTTCCTCTTTTATCATGGGATTGCCGTTTGCGTCTGTTTTATACTCCCCTCCCTTTGCTTTCTGATAGACAGGATTCCCATTCTCGTCCAATTTGGGCTGCAGGGAGCTTCCCGTGACCACCTTCACATTTTCTGTTTGTTTTTCAGTGTCAACTTTATAAAACTCCGTTCCCAGCGGATATCCGCTGACCAGGATATCAAAGCCATTTTCCGTCTTATAATTTTCTATGATAAAATCATTCCAGGAACCATCCGCATCCATATTATTATAGTCTGACAGTCCTCCTGCCACCCAGGCCTGTCCTGCTTCCCTTATTGTGGTGGTTCCTTCCTGGGTGCGGTTGCTTTCTGTCAGGGAAATACCGCTCACCGACAACTCATATCCTTCGGACCGGCTCAGTTCCCTGATGTAGTAATTTCCCAAAAGAAGGGGCCGGCCGATCCACTGGTTTCCATTAGCCGCTGCATTATCCGGGTATGTAATGGTTCCAAATCCCTCCGGCGAGGAAGTGATGGAAGAACCATTGTATAAACTCTCCTGGCCCGTGGCATTGTCAGGGGATTTTAAGTTCCCGTCCAAATCCAGGCTTGTTCCCGGCTTCTCCGTAAATACCAGGAATGAGGCATCGCCGTTCTTATCTGTTGCAGCTACTGCCACCAGGTCATTCAGGTTATATATGATATGGGATTTTCCATCCGGATGGATCAGGTCCTGGGCTGCGAACAGGCCGTATACAGCCCCCTCTAAGGTTCCATCCCCCTGGGCCAGGCCATAGCTTCCCTCCCCGTCAGTCCGGTACAATTCCAAATCCCGTTTATTGATATGAATACGCCCTTCTGTCCGGTGATTCCAGATCTTAAACACATACAGGATCTCTCCGGGATTTCCATATCCGGAAGGATCCAAGGGGTCCAGGCTGTCGTCAATAAAGTCCGGCAGAAACGCTGTTATGCTGTTGTCTTCATTGTCTGTAAAAAAGGAGGCAAAGAAACGGACAATCCCGCTGCCTTCCCCAGGCTGTTCCTTTTGGTCTTCCCTAAAGGTGATGTCTGCTTCAAAAGATGGATGGATTGGATTTCTTGTGTATTCATATACTTCGTAGCCATCTGCTTCCTGATCTTTGTCAGCCGCCTGTGTCATATTGTCATTTTGTTTAGATGCATTACTTCCCGTGGCGTGGGGAGAAAAAAGGATGGTCCGATGGTGAGGCCTGGCAGAAGCTGTAATAGATGACATTAGATACGCAGAGGCCGCCTCAGGCTGACGGCCGTTATTTGGCTCGTCTTCCTGGCTTTCATTCGCTGAGCCATTGTCTGGCGGATCATTGGTTTCTGGATCATTGGTTTCTGGATCATTGGTTTCTGAGTTTTGTTTTTCGGAATCGCTGGTTTCAGGAGATTCAGTCTCGTCCTTTCCGCTTTCTGTTCCATCGTGGTCAGGTCGGATGATCTCTGAATCCGCACTTCCAGATTCATTGTCTTCAGGATTTTTGATTCCGTCCTCTTCCATCCCTTTGTTATCGCTGCTGTCATTCTCAGATTCATGGTTGTCTGAACCTTCACTTTCAGTGTCATCAGCTTCCATCCTTTCAGATTCAGAGGGCAGGGATTCCTGACTGATTTCTGCCGTGCTTTCCACAGGTGCCTTAATCTGTTTTTCCTCTTTTTCCTTTTTGATGCTGAGTATACTGCGCCGTTCATTTAATTCCAGATCATGTCCCTCCGGAAGAGGATACGTATATCCTTTCCGCACATTGATCTCTGACAGAACTGTATACACTGGATCAAACAGAGTTCCGATCACACTGCGGCTTTTATGATCTCCCGCTCTTGCGCTGCCTCCTGCCTGTGCTGATGCAAGTATTACACGCTCTATCTCTTTATCATCATTGTGTCTGCCATGGAGAATATAACCGGTGCGGGCTGTTTTTTCCTGCAGATGGTAACTGTATTCCAAATGAATAAAGTTTTCATATGTTATATCCCTGTCCTCTAACATGTTCTCCATCGCAGTTGTATCCTGACCATGATCATCTTCATCATCGTTCTGCACATGAAAATCACATGTGGCAATGCACAGTTCCTGTTCAGCCATCCACTGCCGGCGCAGCCGTTCATTTTCTTCATCACAACTGCATTCCTCTGCTTCTTCCGCTTCCCCTTCTCCTCCTTCACCTTCGTGGTCACACTGGATCCAATCCGGCGCAGGATGCCCCATACAATACGTTTTATTGTAATGGTAGTACCTTGTGTCGCTGTGCCTGGCCTGTCCGTTGGTATCTGCAGTAATGGTACTGCAAATATACTCAGTGTGCGGCTCCGGGGACATACAATTCAGATAAACCTCACCCGTGATTCCCTCCGGTTCCCCTTCCTTGTATTCATCTTCATTAACCTGGGAAAAATCAAAGTCTTCCCAAACATTGAATGTAGTGCCCTCCAATGGTTGGTTGGTTTCAGCACAGTATTTTTCAAGGCTTATGTTGTAATCGCTTTGGAAGGTTTCTTTGTGGCGGTATAGTTCTAGTTGCCCGCTTTCAGATGCTCCTGACTCTAAAGATACTATCTCAAACTGGATTACCGCTGGTATATGTTCATCCTCAAAGCGGCCAACTTGATACTGAAAGCCAGGCGGTGAGAATATCTCAGCATGATATTGAACATCTGTTCCCGGCAGTTCAGATGACCGTATAACGCCTTTTGGTTCTGCGGCACCATTATAATTAAATGTGATACTCCTCCCATCCCCATCTAAACTATATGACCAATTAGAATCAGGAAATACCCAACTTGCTTCTCGGATAACGGGATATGCGCTTATATCCAATGTAAGAAAATATCCCCCGTTATTTAGTATCATCTTTTGCTGAGTCCCGTTCCAACTTGGTAAAACAGCAGATGAACTATATCTTTCTTCTTCAGAAATAACAAATTGCTTCATATCTTCATAGTATCTCATTACACCGCTGCCCAAAATTGGGACTAATTGTTGCATGGCCTGTTCCTGAGTATCCCAATCATCTGAATATCCCGCCATACATCCCCAAATATAAGTCTGTACAACAGCATACGGTATATTGGTTCGGTCTGTATAATAGAAGATCCAGTTATATGCACAGGTAACAGGCAGGAATTTATCAGCAGGACCAACTCCCGGTATTGTTTCTCCCTTTGAAACAATATATTTTTCGTAAGGAGCCGCGCTGCCATTAGGCATTCTCTTTCCCGGCTGAAGACAAAATGTTGGATTAGGCGGATCCGTACCTAATATTTGATAAAATCCCATTTCATTATGTTTTTGCCCAAATAAATATATGGTATGACCCTGAAAAATATTTTTCCTTCTTATTAAATTTACTGTATTCTCAGCGAATGAAGAATGATCCATAAACACGATTAATAACAATACAGCCAGAATAAGTGCTGTAGGGCGTTTGAATCTTTTTGGTGATCTCATGTTATTTTCCTCCGATAAAATAAAGCTATGGTTTCTGCCCTCTCAAGCAGCCCCATAGCTTTATATATTTATACAACTATTTGTAACTGTTCAGGACATCCGAGTTTCCATATTGAATTTTCAAGGTACTTACGTTTACATGTTCTTTTTAGAAAATGTTTGGAATAAATACCCTGAAATACAGAGTAGAAATAATAAGATAATCAGAAACTCCATCATTTGAATATAATAAATTGTATCCTTGTAATTCTGTTTAATTTGCTGATGCCAATCCGTCACTTCCTCCCCATTCTCCTGTTCCATGTCCACTGTCTCCTGCCTTTTTTTAATTAGTTCTTTCTGCACTTCATCTGTCTCTGTATGGATAATCAACTGATCTTCTTTTAATCGGTTTAATCCCATATAAACAGAACTGAGCAGACCCCTGGATTGTAAACTTGTTATTTCACCATCATTTTCACCTATCTCAAATAATGGCTTTAATACACTTCGTCCAACCAGTCTTCCTACGCTAAATCCACCTGATCCGCCAGATGAATTTCCACGCATATACTTCATATCATCCTTGGTTCCTGGTAACTGATCCGGACCATTCATCCATAATTCATCATCTTCTGTCCCAAATATACCGTCTGGACCAGGCCGGACATTGGTTCCTTCCTGTTTCTCTTTATTATCATAACAATCATCCTCTGTTCCATATTGTCCATCCGGTCCGGGATGAATCAGCCGGTCATCCTCTGTTCCCGGCTTCCCATCCGGTCCATTCCAGTACACCTCATCATCCTCCGTACCAAATACTCCATCCAGGCCAGGACGCAGGTTCGTTCCCGGATAATCACAGCTGTTGTCCACCCAGTCGTCCTTTGTCCCGGATATTCCGTCTAAGCCGTTAAAAGCAAGAATATCATCCGCTGTTTCAAATTCATGATCCTGCCCCGGCCTTGTATTGGTTCCATCTTTATTGTCGCGATAATCATCCTTGGTCTGAAACGTTTTATCCGGACCGGAATATATCTTCAGCTCCTTTTCATCCATGTAATAATCATCTTCTGTTCCATATTGTCCGTCCTGCCCCGGATAAATTCTTTTGTCATCCCGTGTCCCGGCAAGGCCGTCTCTGCCATTTAGATAAAATGTATCATCCTCTGTATCCAGATCCCCATCAGGCCCGGGCCTTTGATTGGTGCCATTGCCAATATCGCGGTATATCAGGGTAAAGTATGCATATACCTGAAGATCCCCCGCAACCTGATATATATCTGTTTCCGCAACCTTCTTGAGATCGGATGGCCTTTGCTCCCCGAACATGATTCCTTCCTGATAAATATGACTGTATGGTTCTGCATACCACCCCAAAAACTTATAGGCTTCCATGGACGGCGTGGGCAGAATGCCGATGGCACTGTCATAGGTAACTGTCTTTTTCCTGCTCCCCCAAAAGGAATCCTGTGTATGAAATATAAGATCATACTGATTCGGTGACCACTGGGCATAATAGGTTGTGTCACTGCCTGGAACTGCGGTTTCCTCTGTAATCTTCTCGCCCCCGGTACGATCCGTGCCAAATCCAATCTGGGTATATCCCGGCCTTGTAAAAACAGGGAGTTCTCCTAAATTCAAGGTATACGAGAGAGCTTTTGTTATATTTTGAGTGCCGTCCAAACCGTCATGGTATGTAATATCATATTGATCAGGCTGCCATTGCGCATACAGCTGCAGATTGCCGGAATAGACAGGCGTCAAATTATTTACTGATTCCTTATCATAGTACACTGCTCCGCTTCCGTCCGGCTGCTCAGACCAATTTATAAAGCTGTGGTGATCCTTTTTAAAATTATTCGCCTTAGGGGCTGAGTGATGTTGTAAACAAAGTCTTGGACTTCTGCCTTTTCTTCCCCATTGTTAGACAGGAATGTCACTGTATATGGATTATTTTTAACATCTGTTTTGGAATTGCACCCGTTCCGTACACATCTCTTGTAATAAGTCCCATCGTCCGCTCCGGTATAATAATTATTTTCCCATAAATGTCCCAATGCTGACGTTACCTGTGTCTCAGCAGTCCCGCAGCCTGCGCATGTTCTTTTCTTTAATCCCGTCTCAGTGCATGTGGCTGCCTTTACAATTGACCAGTCCCCATATGTATGCTGGCGTACCATTGTAAAGTAGTCTGTTTTCATAGGAATAGGGGACCAGGTACTCCCCTCAGAATCGCTGTCATAATAATATCCTCCGGCATTTACCTCTGATATGCTCCAGCTCCAGTGGGAACTGAGATTCATCTTAGAACCGGCATACCAATATGCATTCTCATCAATAGGGGCATAGACCCATTTATGGCCTTCTGCCCAGGTCTCGTGGTAATATTGCAGATTGGTCCAGGCTTTATCTGCTTTGTAAAAAATGATCACCTTGTGTTTGCTATTACTTGCCCCCAGGTAATCATTGATCGCCACCTGATTGCCATATTTCTTCGCCAGACCGCAGTCAATGATCAGCCGTCCGCCGTTGGGTATGTCGGAAGCCGTAAATATCGTAACATTACTGCTCCCTGCCAATGTTTTTTCAACTGCCGTCACATCCGCTCCACGGCTGAGGGACAACGGCATAATGCCAGGATCCGGATACTTATAATTCAATGCATTGCCAAGCACCTTCCCCTGCTCATCGCACCGATACCAGCATGGGTCAAGGTCCGCTTCATCTATCTCACTGTTGACAATGGTACCATAAAGATAATAGCTGTCAGAATCCGATCCCTCCTGTACATTTCCATAAATATGCAGAAAATCATACCTGGTATTATCATAATTAGACCCGGACAAAACTTCTGAACCAATTCTTCCATTTTGTTGTACTTCTATATTCTCTCCATATAGAAATGTCTGCAGTTCACTGTCTGTGATCCCCGCACTTTTGTAACGGTAGGGTGCCAGTACCATATCCTCACTCTGTATATCAACAGCCCGGGAATCCGAGAGATTTCCCTTCTCATCACAGGCATACCAGCCCATAATGCCTGAGGAGACTGTGTAT
>Ga0192240_10357_pt1 | contig 20026 bp, 14 predicted proteins | sample Koala_Koa27_H3_FD_131237 | JGI IMG/M metagenome (GOLD analysis project Ga0192240, IMG submission 131237) | Enriched cells from koala feces incubated with labeled cellulose particles, San Francisco Zoo, California, United States - Koala_Koa2-7_H3 ...
GATTGCGGGGAGTATTATTGGGGAATAGAAGGTGAAGGTAGATTAATTATGATGGATCAGACCCGAAAGGTTTGGAGTGAACAAGTGTTTCCTGGTAGTCTTCATTATATACCTGGAGGGGTGGCTCATCGTGTAGCAAATATAGGGAATTCGGTTCTGTCATTTGCTGCTTGTTGGCCTTCGAACGCAGGACATAATTATCAAATGATTTTGGACAATGGCTTTTCTGCATCTTTACAGTGTGTGAATGGTACTCCCCAACTGATAAAAATGTGAACATGAAATATATCATAGCTGTAGATTTGGGAGGAACCATTACCAAAGTTGGCCTCTTATGTAATGGAGAACTGGTAGATTATGTGAAAATACCTTCTCGTCAAGATTTGGATATGAGAGCAAGTTTACCGAAGATTGAAAGCATAATTGATTTCTTACTAAATTCAAATGGTGTGAAGCGTCTCTTGGGAATAGGTATAGCTTTCCCTGGACTAGTGAATAATAAAAAAAGCATTATTATATCTACGAATAAAAAATATGATGATGGGGTGAATCTTGATTTAGATAGGTGGGCGAATGAACATTGGGGAGCACCTTTTTATATTGATAATGATGCGTGACTTGCAACGATTGGAGAATGGCAGTATGGAAGCGGCAGAGGATATGATAGCGTCGTTATGATGACTATTGGTACGGGTATAGGATCAGGGGTCATTATGAATGATGAAGTGATGTATGGAAAGCACTTTCAGGCAGGTTCGTTAGGAGGCCATTTTGTTGTGGACTATAAAGGAAGATTGTGTTCTTGTGGAAACAAAGGGTGTGTGGAGGCTTTGTCCTCTTCATTCTTCCTTCATGAAATTATAAAGGACCATACTTGCTTGTCACCTTCGTTTAAAATGTTGTCTCAGAATTATGATTTTAAGGAAATCTTCCAATTGGCGGAACAAGGTAATAGAGATGCGTTATTGGTACGAGATGAATGCATTGAAATATGGGGAGCTGCTGTTATAAATTTTATTCATGCTTATGATCCAGAAGTGGTGATACTTGGAGGGGGAATTATGAATAGCCATAAAGTGATAGTACCATATATCGAGGAACGGGTGTTAAAGTTTGCCTGGACTCCGAGTACAAAAGTATCTGTAGTAGTTTCTAGTTTGGGAGATTATGCAGCTTTGTATGGTTTGGAATATTGTTTAAGAAAAAAGATAAAAGATGAAGTATTCTGTTAATTACGATAAATATCCTTTTGTGCAGGTGTCTTATAGTTCGGATGACTGTATTTCCGGTTGGTTTGCCATTACGGCTAGTATCAGTGAACACTTGAAGATGCTAGAGAAGCCGTTGAAAGTGGTTGTGATTGACTGCTATCAAGGAGTCTTTGAGGATGATATACGTAATGCTTTTGCCGGTAGATTCAATAATGCTTTTTTTGTTCATACAGCTAGCATGATGTTGTCGGAAGAGAAAATTAATGATTTTTTCTATCCTGATATTACCGATGATGAATTATTCGGCTATTTGACTCGGCATACAATGGAGTGTTTTTTTGATTTCGATAAAGTTATTGGTATTCGGCAGCAGATAAAAGATTTGCAATCTGGTATTGTAATAGTTTATGGGGTTGGTGCAGTTTATCTTTGTGAAGATCCTGATTTGTTGATTTATGCTGATATGGCAAGATGGGAGATACAGTCCAGATTCCGTAAAAATGAAATATCAAATATAGGTGTCAGCAATAAAGAAGAACGAACCTCTTTGCAGTATAAAAGAGCTTTTTTCATAGATTGGAGAATATGCGATAGGCACAAAAAGTTACTGATGACAAAGGTGGATTATGTTTTGGATACGAACCGACGCAGTCATCCTAAGATGATTACAGGTAAAGCGATGTTTGAGGGATTGGAGAAAGCAGTAAATGGTCCGTTTCGTGTAGTTCCCTTTTTTGATCCAGGACCTTGGGGAGGACAGTGGATGAAAGAAGTTTGCGATTTAGAACGGGCGATCCCTAATTATGCTTGGTGTTTTGATTGTGTACCTGAAGAAAATAGTCTGTTGTTGGCCTTTGGGGATGAGAAAGTGGAAATACCGTCAATTAATCTGATTTTTGCTTATCCTCGACAGCTATTGGGCGATGCAGTATATGGCAGGTTTGGTGATGAGTTTCCAATACGGTTTGACTTTCTTGATACAATAGAAGGCGGCAATCTAAGTTTGCAAGTTCATCCTTTGACTGAATATATACAACAGAAATTTGGAATGCATTATACGCAGGATGAAAGTTATTATATTTTGGATGCTAAAGAGGGGGCAACTGTATATTTGGGTTTGAGGGAGAATATTAAACCGGAAGAGATGCTTGAAGAATTGGAAAAATCGCAAAGAAGTGGTGAATTTGAAGTGGATAAGTATGTAGGCATTTATCCGGCAAAAAAGCATGATCATTTTTTAATTCCGGCTGGTACGGTACATTGTTCGGGAAGGAATAGTATGGTACTTGAGATTAGTGCAACTCCATTCATCTTTACATTTAAATTGTGGGATTGGGGACGGATGGGATTGGACGGCAGGCCGCGTCCAATTAATATAGCTCATGGAGCTAATGTGATACAATGGGATAGAACGGAGTCTTGGGTGAAAGAAGAACTGATAAACAAGGTCTCTGTTGTTGATGAAGGAGATTCTTGGCGTGAAGAAAAAACTGGACTTCATGAATGGGAATTTATAGAGACAAGAAGACATTGGTTCACGGATAAGGTTTTGCATAAAAATGAGTCGGGGGTTAATGTCCTAAATTTGGTCGAAGGACGTTCTGTTATAGTGGAAAGTCCTATTGGACAGTTTTCTCCGTTTATTGTCCATTATGCGGAAACGTTTATTATTCCTGCTACCATAAAAGAATATACAATAAAGCCTTATGGGGAGTCTGAAGGAATGGAATGTGGAACAATTAAAGCTTTTGTAAGACATCATGCTTAAAGATAATTTTAATAAGGGGATTGATATAGGGATAACAGAAAATCCGTTAGGTTTTATTTATGGTAAGGACGTTTTTGGCCCAACGGCAGAAAACCGGCGGTTGGATGATATCCGGTCTAGTCTATTGGACCCGAAATGTGAAGGACCGGATATCGTCTATTCTATAGCTATGGATGTGGGTAAGACTATTCATAAAGAGCTTTTGCAGAAACAGCATTTGCTTTTTGGAATAGTGGCTTATGCAAAAGGTAATTTAGGTCTGGAACCTATTCGCAGCCAGGGACATATTCATAAGGTTTCACCTTTTAGTCAATGGTCCACTCCGGAAATTTATGAAATATGGAATGGAGATGCAGTTATTTACATGCAAGAATCAGCAACGAATGAGCCCGGAAGATGTTATGCTGTTTATGCGCAGCCTGGTGATGTGGTAGTGGTTCCTCCATATTGGGTACATGCTACCATTAGTGCGAATGCAGATGAAACTCTTGTATTTGGTGCATGGTGTGACCGTGATTATGGTTTTGAATATGCTGAGATTCGCCGCCATAGAGGCATTGCGTGGTATCCTATTTTTGCGAATGATGGATTGAGATGGATCAGAAATACAAACTATCATTTTTCGGAACTGATAAGAAAGGCTCCAAGAGAGTATTATGATTTAGGTATTGAGAAAGGTAAATCTATTTATAAAATGTTTGAAGATGCTCCAGATACATTCCTATATGTTTCGAATCCATCAGTAAAAAAAGAGGTTTGGATAAGTTTTGAACCCTAAACTAAATATAATATGGAAAACAGATATATAGTATTTTTAATAGCTACAGTTGTAGCAACAGGAGGATTACTTTTCGGTTTTGATACTGGGGTAATTTCAGGAGCTATTCCATTTCTTCAGGTAGATTGGGGAATAGATAATAATGATGTTGAATGGATTACGGTGGCAGGTTTGTTAGGAGCTATGTTAGGGAGTGTATGTTGTGGGCGTTTATCTGATGTATTTGGAAGAAGAAAAATCATATTGGTTTCTGCTGTGATATTTGCGGTGGGAGCATTATGGTCAGGACTGGCAATGGATTTGATGAGTTTGGTTTGGTCTCGTTTGTTTCTTGGTATAGCGATAGGTGTGGCATCATTTACTGTTCCATTGTATATAGCAGAAATAGCTCCAGCTAAATCCAGAGGACGTCTAGTTTCAATGTTTCAGTTAATGGTTACAATAGGTATTTTACTTTCATATATGTCAGATACTTTTTGGGCTGATGAAAACAAATTGAATTGTTGGAGGTGGATGTTTGGGGTAGGTATTGTACCGGCTTTGGTGTTACTAGTAGGTATGTGTTTTGTGCCTGAAACACCTCGGTGGCTGTTGGGTAAAGGACGATTGAAAGAATGTAGGAAAGTGTTGCAGAAAATAGAACCGGAAAATACAGTAAATGATTTAATTGGACAGATGGAAGTGGAAATAGTGAAAGATAGGAATAGTGCGGTAGGATGGCGATATTTGATGCAGCCTTGGTTAAGAACTCCTTTAATGATTGCTGTTTGTATTATGTTTTTTCAACAGTTTGTAGGTATTAACACGGTAATTTATTATAGTCCGAAGATTTTTTTGATGGCAGGATTTGAGAGTACTCTCTCCGCCATTTGGGCTTCTGTGGGCATTGGAACTATTAATGTTGTATTTACAGTGATTTCTCTTTATTTAGTGGATAGAATCGGGCGACGAAAGTTGTATTTTATTGGTGTGTCAGGAATTGCTTTCTCAGTTTTTTGTCTTAGTACTTGCTTTATTTATACAAGTCAGTTGGGTGAAATTGGACGGTGGCTAATGGTTGTTTTTATATTTGGGTATGTCGCATTTTTTGCAATTAGTATTGGACCTTTGGGGTGGTTGGTCATTTCCGAGATATTTCCGCAGAAAGTACGTGGATTGGGAACTTCGATAGCTTCATTGTCTGTCTGGATATTCAATGGCATTGTTTCCTTTACTTTCTTTAAGATTATAGATTTTTTTTCTATACCAGGCACCGAAATTATTATTGGGCAAACTTCTTCCGAAAATCCGGCAGGTGCATTTTTCCTTTATGGATTTATTGCCGTGTTAGGTTTGGTATGGGGGTATTTATTTTTACCGGAGACAAAAGGATTATCATTGGAAGAGATTGAGCAAAAATGGAGAAAACTAGAGAATGCTAAAAGTGTAAATCATAAAAAAATGAAATATGAAAAGTGTATTTTGCTTTTTAGGCTTGTGTATCTGCTTGGGTTTATGGGTTTCTTGCTCCAATATGGAGAAAGTGCGTGATTATAATGAGAAATATACAGGAGAGTATACGAGTAGGGTTGCTTTTCCTATAGGGGGATTGGGAACTGGAATGTTTTGTGTAGAGGGTAGTGGCGCAATTTCTAATATGAATATTAGGCATAAAACTGAGATGCTGAATGAACCGACAATGTTTGCCGGATTGTATTTGAAAGGGATAGATAATGGTAGTATTGTTGTGGAAGGACAAGTACCGGATTGGAAAAAATTTGGTCAACCACAGTCTACAAAAGGATATGGTGGAACGTGGGGATTACCTCGGTTTAAAGATTGTGATTTTGAAGTAAGATTCCCCTTTGCCAAATTAAAAATGAGTGACGATGAACTGAAGATGGATGTGGCGATGACGGTCTGGAATCCATTTATTCCTACAGATGAAAATAACTCAGGGCTTCCTGTCGCAGGTTTTGAATATACGTTTAAGAATAAATATGCTAAAGAAGTAGAAGCCATATTTTCTTATAATTCAAAGAACTTTTTAGATATTCGTAATGGAGGAGCGGCTATTAGACCAATTAAGAATGGTTTTATAATATCACAACAAGGGACAGAATCACAACCTTTTCATCAAGCTGATTTTGCAATCTTTACAGATGATCCAGAAACTAAAGTTAATCATTGTTGGTTTAGAGGATGGTCTTTTGATTCATTCACGATGTGCTGGAATGAGATGAGTAGTGGAGTTATTAAAGAAAATCCTGCTAATATGGTAGATGCTCCTGGAGCTTCATTGTATGTACCGTTTAAGTTACAACCAGGAGAATCAAAGACAATTCGTTTATATATGGCATGGTACGTCCCTTTCTCATCAGTTCGTGAAGGATTGGACCCGATTGACGATGTAGATATACCTGTTGCACCTATGGTTAATGAAAAAGGAGAAGCCGCTGGTTATATTGATACTTCTATTCAATTGTCTGATAAATTTCGTCCCTGGTATAGTAGTAGATTTGCAAATATAGAGGAAGTCGCAGATTATTGGATGAAAAATTATAACATGTTGAAAGAAAAGACAGAGCTGTTTACTGATGCTTTTTATGCTACAACTTTGCCAGTTGAAGTTGTTGAGGCAGTTGCTGCTAATCTTACTATACTAAAATCACCTACAATTTTTCGACAATACGATGGCCGGATGTGGAATTGGGAAGGTTGCGGTAATGAATATGGCTCTTGCTATGGCTCTTGTACACATGTTTGGAATTATGCTCAAGCGATACCTCATTTGTTTCCTAAAATGGAAAGAACACTGAGGGAAACGGAATTTTTTGTTAGTCAAGCTAAGAATGGACATCAAGCATTTCGTTCTGCACTTCCTATCCGCCCCATCAGACATAACTTTCATGCAGCAGCTGATGGGCAACTAGGTGGTATTATGAAAGTATATCGCGATTGGCATATTTATGGTAATGACGAATGGTTGAAGTTACTTTACCCATATGTGCAGAATAGTCTTGATTATTGCATTAATACGTGGGACCCTAAAAGAAAAGGAGTTATAGAGGAACCTCATCATAATACTTATGACATTGAATTTTGGGGACCTAATGGCATGATTAATAGCTACTATACTGGTGCATTACAAGCATTTGTTGCTATGGGTGAATATCTGGAGAAAGATATGACAGAATATAGAGAGTTGCTAGATAAGAGTATTGCCTACATGGAAAATCAATTGTACGATGGTGAATATTTTATTCAAAATATTTGTTGGAAAGAGTTGCAGACTTCTGATCCGACGAAAGTACAGTCTGTTAATTCTAATTATTCGAAAGAGGGATTGGACTTGTTAGAAAAGGAAGGACCGAAATATCAATATGGAAAAGGCTGTTTATCTGATGGAGTAGTCGGAGCATGGCTTTCTTTGGTGTGTGGACTGGACGAGGCTATAGATAGAAAGAAAATATTGAGTCATTTATTGTCTGTTTATAAGTATAATTTAAAGAGGAATCTTAGAAAACATGTAAATCCTCAGCGTTCGACTTTTGCTTTGGGTGATGAAGGAGGGTTATTATTATGTTCATGGCCTAAAGGTGGAAAATTACAACTTCCTTTTGTGTACTCCAATGAGGTATGGACAGGCATTGAATATCAAGTGGCTTCTCATTTGATGTTTGAAGGTGAGGTTGAGAAGGGGCTTGATATTGTCCGTATTTGTCGTGACCGATATGATGGAAGAGTACGTAACCCATTTAATGAATATGAATGTGGGGCATGGTATGCGCGTGCAATGTCTAGTTATGCTATGATTCAAGCTTTGACGGGAATACGATATGATGCAGTGGATTCTACTTTATATATTGATTCAAGGATAGGTGATGATTTTACATCTTTTTTGTCGACAGAAACAGGTTTTGGCAATGTTGGCCTAAAAGATGGTAAACCTTTCATTGAGGTGAAATATGGAAAGATTAATGTGAAAAAATGCTTTGTTTCTAGTATAGAAACAGATTTTGTTAATTGATAGAGAAAGGAGGAGTAATGGAAATAAAAAGAAAGTAGTTATATAGTGGTGAATCTAATAAGAGTTTGAAACACAAATAATAAAAAAAATGAAAACAATAGACATTAAATCTAATAGCAGGATATTACATTGGGCATTTTATATTTTCTTTTTTGTAGTTTTGAATGTGGGAAGTGTATATGCATTAGAAGTTACTTCGTCTGTATTTTCCACTAAGCAATCAGAAAAAAAAAACAGTAAAAGGAAATGTGATGGATGAATTGGGACAACCATTAGTGGGGGTAGCTGTACAAGTCAAAGGAACTTCGTTAGGGGTTGTTACTGATTTGGATGGGAATTTTAGTTTTAGTATTCCTATTGATAGTCGTACCTTGGTATTTTCTTATTTAGGAATGAGAACTCAAGAGGTATCTGCAAATAAGAACAATTATAGAATAGTGATGGAAGAGGATGCTACTCAAATGGAAGAAGTTATAGTCATTGGATATGGTTCTCAATCTCGTGAGAAAATTACAACATCTGTGACCAAACTTGATAAAGAGGCTTTGAAGAATGTTCCTTATGCAAATGCTGCTTCAGCCTTACAAGGTACAGTGTCTGGCGTACGTGTGCAAAGTATTTCGGGGCAACCAGGTGCTGAACCTCGTATTATAGTCCGTGGTGGTACTTCCATTAATAATCCTAATGGTGCTACTCCACTATATATTATTGATGGCGTTATGAGGGCAAATATGGTTCATATAGCTTCGGAAGATATTGAGTCTATTCAAATTTTGAAAGATGCTGCTGCTACTTCTATTTATGGGGCTCAAGGTTCAAATGGTGTCGTAATTGTTACTACTAAAAAAGGAAAAGCAGGAAAAACTAGAATTGAATATAGATATAATCTGACAATTTCTAATGTAGGTAAGAAATATGAATTTGCTAATGCTGAAGAATTTTTGACCCTTATGAGGAAAGGTATGATTTCACCTGCAAAATTTGGAAATGCTACAGAACAAAGATTGATAGGACATTTAGGTTATGGTACAGGAAATGATTTGACAAATAATACAGCCTTCTCCACTCAGTATTTGACCGATGAGAATCGTTATAAGTTAGATCAAGGGTGGAAATCAATGCCAGATCCAGTAGATCCTAGCAAGACATTGTTATACTCAGAGACTGATTTTCAAGATAAGATTTATCGTACAGGTTTTTCTCATAATCATCATATTGAAATTTCGGGTGGAACGGAAAAGGCTACTTTTAATATGGGATTAGGATATATGACTAACGAAGGAACAGTTATTACGACTTCATATAAACGGTATAATTTTAGCTTGAATGGTTCTTTGCAAGCACGGGATAATCTAAAAATTTCAGCTAGAACTTCTTATTCTAACTCGTTTACATATGGTTCTCCATTGGCTGAAGACGCAACATTTTATCGTTCACCGGCAGCTCCACCTACTACTAAATTTAGATTTGAAGATGGTAGTTTGGCTCCGGGAGCTGCCCAGTATTTAGGAAATGCTGTATATCATATGAATAAGGCACAAAGAGAATATGATTATCAGAATTTGTCAATAGGCGTAGATGCAGACTGGACCATATTGCCAGGCTTGTCTTTTAAACCAGCTCTTTCTTTATTTGAAGTAAACAGTAATAACTTTACTTTCTGGAATGCTTATTGGAATGGACCGAGAGATTATATAACTACCAGAAATGCAAATACCGATATTTATAAATGGCGACAATATCAGGTAGATGCTGTGTTTAATTATGTTAAATCTTTTAATGAGGCACATAATTTGAATGTAACGGCTGGTTATGCTTATTATTTTAGAAAAGAGGCCCGTTTAGCAGCTGCTGGTAGAGGTGCTTCTACAGATTTGATTCCTACTTTGAATGCGTCAAGTGTTCCTGTAAGTGTGAGTAGTTCTATTACTGAGCGATCTATGCAAGGTGTCTTTGCTCGTATAGGATATGATTATAAGGATAAATATTTGGTCTCTGTATCTGCAAGATATGATGGTGCTTCCAATTTGGGTAAAAATAATAAATGGGGATTTTTTCCTGGTGTGTCATTGGGGTGGCATGTGGATAAAGAAAAGTTCTGGTCATTTATGCCTGAGAATTTAATGCGTCTGAAATTGCGCGTTAGCTATGGAGTAAATGGTAATATTCCAGGCTTGGGGGATTACACGGCTCAAGGAAGTTATAGTGTAGGATCTAAATATTTAGGTAATGCAGGTATTACCATGGGCACTATGGCCAATCAAGACTTGAGTTGGGAGGGGTCTAAAACATTTGATATCGGTGCTGATATTTCCTTCTTTAATAATCGGTTAAACTTTATCTTTGATTATTTTAATCGTATTACAGATAATTTGCTGACAAGTCGTACCTTACCTCATTCTACTGGTTTTGGATCTATTTTCACTAATTTAGGACGTTTACAAAATAGAGGTGTTGAGTTAGAAATGAATGCAAGAATATTACCGGTATCTAGCTCTATTCAATGGTTGTTAGGTTTCAATGCCTCGAAAGTGACTAATAAAATATTGAAGCTACCAGATAATGGAGTTGAAAATAATAGGATTGGCGGCGAATACATTTGGGATGCTAAACTGGGTAAACATACTTGGCAAGGAGGTTTACAAGAGGGAGGACGAATTGGTGATTTGTTTGCCTATAAGATGATAGGTGTATATTCTACCGATGAGGAAGCACAGAATCCTAATGAACCGATAGATAATGTCATTACAGTTCCTGATAAAACTAAATATGGTGGTGATGCAAAGTGGCAAGATACTGATGGCAATGGTGTGATTGATAGTAAAGACCGTGTATACGTAGGTAATATTTATCCGGATTGGACTGGTGGTGTTAATACATCTTTGTCTTATAAAGGATTTGATTTATATTGCAGATTTGACTTTACATTAGGCCATACTATATATAATTTTGCCAAAGGCTTTTTGGATTATAATTGGCAGGGAGATAATAATATGACGAAAGATGTCGTGAATCGTTCCTGGAAAGAACAAGGTGATAAAGCGGATATGCCGAGATTCTATTGGCATGGTGATCGTGGACAGCAGAATGCTATTCGTGGTAGCTCTTTATATCATGAATCTGGAAATTTTCTAGCTATTAGAGAAATTTCTTTGAGTTATACGATACCTGCAAATATCATACAAAAGTTCCGTTTAAGTGGACTTCGGTTTACAATTACAGGGAATAATCTCCACTATTTCACTAAATATTCAGGGCTTAATCCTGAGGATGGTGGACAGGATAATGGTAGATATGCTATGCCGAGAAATATTATCTTTAGTGCAAATGTATCATTTTAATAAAGTAAAGTTATGAAAATTAGAAATATAGTAAATAGTGTAATGGCTTTGTTTATGCTCTTTGCATTTGCAGCTTGCGATGTGCTAGATCTTAAACCAATAAGCTTCATAACAAATGAATCTTTCTGGCAGACAGAAGATGATGTGAAGGGTGCATTAAATGGAATTTATGTTCAGTTAAGAGGAGCAGCTGAACATGATTTGTATGTATTGGGAGAAGCACGCAGTGAAATACTGACTGTAGGTATTGGTGGATATGGAGGATATGATATCTATTATTATAATACATTGACACAAGCCAATATGCCTATATCTTGGATACGATATTATCAGATTGTTAATTCATGTAATCTTCTTTTAAAGTATGCTCCTAATGTGACTTTTAGTAACGAAACTTCCCGCAATAAAATATTAGCTCAAGCTTATACAATGAGGGCTTTCATGTATTTTGTGATGACTCGTACATGGGGGGGGATTTAATAATACATACAGATCCTATTGAAAATACAAATTCAGAAGTTCTTTATAAAGAAAGAAGACCTCAAACAGAAGTATTCCAACTGATAAAAGATGATTTGGAGAAAGCTTTATCTTTATATCCAGATGATTATTTCGGTGAACAAAGAGCTATGTGGTCGAAACCAGCAACATTGGCTTTGAAAGCTGAAGTATATCTTTGGAGTGGGAAAAAAATGAATGGCGGAAACAGTGATATTGAAATAGCATTAAATGCTTTAAATTCAATAAAAACGGATAATCTTCGTTTACTGCCAAACTTCGCTGATGTATTTGCTTATGATAATAAGGGAAATGATGAAATTTTGATGAGTGTCAGATTTCAAGACTTGGAATCTGGTATTAATTATTTCAGATATATGTGGATACATGCAAGTGCTATTCCTGGAGATGCTTCTCAAGAGGTAAAGGATATAGTTTACCCGATCGGACCGGGACAGGGTATTATAGTAGCTTCGGATGAGTATCGAAAGCAATATACAGAAGATGATACTCGGAAAAATGCTTCTTTTCTTGAGATTTATTCTAAAGATCAAGAAACAGGAGAAAATAAATATTATGTTAGTGTAATATTGAAAGGTAAAGGCTTGGTACGAGATGGTGATCGTATTTTTGCAGATGATATAATTTTGTACCGTTATGCAGATATTTTATTAATGAAGGCTGAAGCTAAAAATGCTTTGGGGCTTGATCCTTCATCAGAAATTAATGAGGTGAGAAAACGTGCATATAAAGATAAGTATGAAGAACATATTTATGTAAATAGCACCAAAGAGGTGAATGATGCTGCTATCTTGAAAGAAAGACTTTTAGAATTGGCTTTTGAGGGTAAAAGATGGTGGGATTTGGTACGTTTCGATAAAGCCTTTGATTTGGTTCCTTCTTTGAGAGATCATAAAGGAGAGGATTATATGATGCTGTTTCCAATCCCTTTGTCAACATTAAGCGTGGAGCCAAAAGTAACTCAAAATCCAGGTTGGGATAAATAAAGATATTTTCACTACTATCCCGTTAAAATTGGAAATTGGTCTTTGAAATAACTGAAATATAGTCTTTCACAAGCGTTTTTATGGTGCGACGATTTGAATTTGCTTCTTTGTAGTTTATAAGATATCAGGATCTTACTATGTATTTGATCGCGGTTACAATGCCTTCAAAAACTCTATAAGATACATTTGCACGAGTCTTTCTTTGTGGTGAGAGTCAAAAAGAATCTACAGTGCAAATGTATCCGATGGAGATACAGATTACCAAAGAATGTACTTACCGATTCGGTGATAGAACTTACTGACATAATCACTTGGTTGAAAGTATACTGAGCAGTTGCACTTAATGAAGTACAGAGACGAAGATCAGGATAGAGAGTCCGTCTTTCTTACCAGTGCTTTTCATCTTACTTCACTTTAAATCGTCGAACTATAAAAATGTTGGCAGGTTGTGCTGTTTTTTTAATGGCTAAAGTAGCACCTCAGAATTAAAAGGTTTGTAGGTGCTACGGAAAATGCTGTCTGAATCCAAATCAGTACTGCCATTATTAACTATATCCCTGTTACTATAGTTCAACATGACATGAAACTGGAACGGTCAACATATGAGATTCTACAAATCCTAAGTATTTTTCTTACGGAAAAAACATGCCTTAAAGAGTTGTTTGAAAAGACTAATTTCAACGATGTCAAAGAGCTCAATTCTTCCCCTTTCAGGGATTGTTTGATTAATATTAATTGTTTCGATTTTAACGGGACACTAATAAAGTATTTTATTGAAATTTTTCCAAGGTATTGTAATTTTGCATCATATTGGAAAAAATGATAAACGAATATAATAAAAGATATGGAAAAGTTCGTATTTTTCTTTTATTGTCTGCTTGCCTATTTTTTTTCTGTAACGACATTATTCGCCCAACAGTACGAAGTTTTGATACCTGGTGTTAAGAAAATAAAGGATGTGATAATATATAAAGATACCATGTTTTATTCTGCTTTTCCTTCAGCTGTAAAATTATCGAATGGTGAGATACTGGTATCGTTCAGAAGAGCTCCAGACCGTAAAGTATTTAAGGAGAAGAAGAATAATCATTTGGATCCGAATAGCTATCTGGTAGCAGTGAGATCCAGTGATGGTGAACATTGGACCAAGGAACCGGAGCTGCTTTATGCCCATCCGTTTGGAGGATCACAAGATCCATGTTTGTTGAAGTTGAAAGATGGAACACTGCTTTGTACTAGTTATTTGTGGACATTTATTCGTACAGATGGTTTAGCTGTTCTTAAGAAACCATTCATACAGAATACAGACGCTGTTTTTGCAGGAGGATATTTGCTCCGTTCTTATGATGATGGTAGAACTTGGAATGATTTAATTATACCTTGTAGCGTCCCCTCTGAAATAAATTATAGTGGATTGGGGGGTAAATTGCCGGCTTATAATCGTGGGGCTTTGTATGAAGGAAAAGATGGACGTATTTTTTGGGCAGTAGTAGCTTCTGATACAGAAGCTTTAAAAAATACGTCGGTCTATTTACTTATATCTAAAGATAAAGGGAAAACATGGGAATATGGTACGAAAATAGCTAAAGACGAAGAAGTCTCGTTTAATGAAACTTCCATGTATGAAACACCTAATGGGGATTTGATTGCTTTTATGCGTTCGGAAGCGTTTGATGATCAAGCTTGCATTGCACGGTCCATAGATGGTGGAAAAACATTTGGTGAATGGAAAAGTATGGGGTTCAAAGGACATCCTCTCCAGGCTATGAGGCTGCCAGACAATAGAGTTTTGTTGACCTATGGTTATCGTCATGAACCTTGTGGAGTTAGAGCCAGAATTCTTAATGCAGAATGTACAGACTTTGCTACAGCTCCTGAGATTATCATAAGAGATGATGCTGCTGATGGAGATGTTGGATATACATGGGCTGTGCAGTTGGATAAGAAGAGGGTATTGGTGGTATACTATATAAACTTCGACAGAACCAAAGGTACTAGACATATACAAGGGTCTATTTTAGAGATTGAACCGCAAGAATAATTGTAAATACATAACATAATTCAATGAAGAGAAAACAAATTCTAGACAATATGGATTCCAGTCCTCAAAAGATTTCTCGTCGTAAAGCATTGGCTACTATGGCAGGTGCCGTAGGATTGGCTGCATTACCTGGCGTAGGGCATGCATTGAATCCCATCAAGAAAGAACGGAGAGACATTCAAACCTCTGCTTTTACATCTATCCATATTATGCGTAACGCAGTATCTCGCCAGTTTACAACTTTTGATTTGAATACTAAGATTAAAGCACATTTGGTTGGACCGGGTGAGAAATCCATACTGGTAGATCACGCTTCTCCTGGTGTAATTACCCGTATGTGGTTTACTATTAATGGTTGGTTTTGGGAAAATTGGGATTTAAGTGAGGAGAGGTGGCCTGATCCTACTATCTTGAAAATGCTGATTTTGCGTATTTATTGGGATGGTGAGGACTATCCTTCTGTAGAATGTCCGATTGGGGACTTTTTTGGTATAGGGCATTGTGAATATAAACATTATATGTCCAAATATATAGGTATGTCCAGTGGAGGTTTCTATTGTTATTTTCCAATGCCATTCAAAAAGGTAAGGATAGAAGTGGAAAATCTTCATCACCGTTTGACTACAAGCGTTTTCTTAAATGCCAATTATGATCAATTGGAGAGTTTACCTGAGGGTATGGGACGATTCCATTGTTTATATAATGCTGGTACTAACCCTGGTTATGAACCATTAACCATATTGCAGACTAAAGGTCATGGACATTTTGTTGGCTGTTCCTTGTCCATGCAGAGTTGGCTTCCAAACTACTTAGGTTATTTGGAAGCACCAGAGTTCATTTATATAGATATGGAAGATAAAAGTGTACCGACTATAGTTGGTTCTGGACTTGAAGATTATTTTAATGGTGGCTGGTATTTTAGGGAAGGTGAATTTTGTGGGGAGTTACATGGAGTTCCTATAAAAGATCCCTTCCGTTCGATGGTGAGTATGTATCGTTATCATGAACAAGATGCAATCTGTTTTAATGAAAGTTTTATTTTTGATTTTATAAATCCTCGTAAACCCGAGCAGACTCGCCCCTTTAAATTTTCTTCAGCTGCTTTTTGGTATCAGGACAAAGCTGTTCCTCTAGCATTTAAATTACCAGAGAAAGAAAAGTTAGTTGATTGGTATAGAATGCGTGATACAGACCATCAAGCTATACCATGAGATTGATATTTATATTCACTTTTTGAATTACTGAAATATGTTAATTGAAAATAGGATTTTGAAAAAATGGTTGTTACCTTTTATGTTGTCGGTCCTTATTGCCGTAGACTCCATAGCTCAATGCATTCCGGTGTATAAGGATTCTACTATGTCTGTTGAACGACGGGTGACGGATTTATTAGGCAGAATGACATTACGAGAAAAAATAGCGCAATTAAGTCATTTGCATGGTTATCAATTATACAATGGTCAAGAGGTGGATTACCAAAAATTAAGAGATGTAGCTGGTGATATTAGTTACGGTTGTATTGAAGGATTCAATCTTACTGGTGAGAATGTGCGGAAAGCATTTCATGCAATTCAGAAATATATGGTTGAAGAGACACGCCTGGGGATCCCCGTTTTTACAGTAACTGAGTCTTTACATGGTTCGGTACATGATGGTTCTACCATTTTTCCTCAATCTGTAGCCGTTGGTAGTACTTTTAATTTAGAATTGGCTTACCAGATGACTAAAGCAATTGCTACAGAATTAAGGTCCCAAGGGGTAATTCAGACTCTTTCACCAGGATTGGATGTTGTTCGGGATTTGCGATGGGGCGTGTTGAGGAATCGTTTGGAGAAGATCCTTGGCTAGTGGGACAGATGGGGATAGCACAAGTGAAGGGGTATATTGACGGAGGAATATCTCCAATGTTGAAACCTTTTGGACCGGGAGGAGCTCCTTTGGGAGGACTGAACTTGGCTTCTGTTGAAAGCGGGGAACGGGATATACGTAATATCCATATCAAGCCGTATGAGATGGCTGTTCGGAATACGGAAGTGAAGGCGGTGATGACCTCCTATAATTCTTGGAATGGCATTCCTAATTCTGCTTCTTCCTATTTATTGACGGATATTTTGCGCAATGAATGGGGATTCAAAGGATATGTTTATTCCGATTGGGGGGCAGTGGCTATGTTGAAGGATTTTCAGCACACAGCTAAGGATGATAGTGAAGCGGCTATTCAAGCCTTGACAGCAGGGGTGGACTTGGAAGCTTCCAGTAATTGCTATTGGGCTTTGGAACAATTGATAGAGCAAGGCAAGTTTGACGAAAAATCTGTTGATTTGGCTGTTGGACGTATCTTACGTGTTAAATTTGAATTAGGATTGTTCGAAAATCCATATCAGGGCGCTGACATGCCGGGAGTAGCCATGTGTACTAAAGAAGCGGTGGAACTATCGCGCAGAGTGGCCGATGAATCTATTGTTTTATTGAAGAATGAAAATACTCTTTTACCCTTAAATTTGAATAAGATAAAATCATTGGCAGTGATTGGACCGAATGCTAATCAAGTACAGTTCGGAGATTATACATGGAGCCGGAGCAATAAAGATGGGGTTACTCCACTTGAAGGCCTAAGGAAACGGGTTGGAAATAAAATAAAAATAAATTATGCGGCAGGATGTGATCTTATTACAGATAATAAATCAGGATTTGATGAAGCTGTAGCAGCTGTAAAAGCGAGTGATATGTCTGTTGTGTTTGTTGGTTCTTCTAGTGCTTCATTGGCACGTGACTATTCGGATGCTACATGTGGAGAGGGGTTTGATCTCTCTTCTTTGGATTTGACTGGTGTACAAGAAGAATTGGTGGAAGAGATCTATGCAATAGGGAAACCTGTTATAGTCGTATTGGTTACAGGTAAGCCTTTTTCTATTTCTTGGATAAAAGAACATATTCCAGCTATAGTTGTACAATGGTACGGTGGTGAGAAATCTGGAGATGCAATAGCTGATATGTTATTAGGAAATATAAATCCTTCAGCCAAACTTCCATTCTCATTTCCGCAGAGCGTAGGACATTTACCGGTTTTTTATAATCATTTGCCAACGGACAAGGGATTCTATCGTCGTCCTGGTAGGCCAAATGAAGCTGGACGCGATTATGTTTTTTCTTCACCAGCTCCGTTATGGTCTTTTGGACATGGATTGAGTTATACAACATTTGAATATTTGGATGCTCATTATTCTGCAGAGTTATTACATCCATCTGATACCTTGATTATCAGTGTATCTTTGAAGAATACAGGTAGTGTAGCGGGAAAGGAGGTAGTACAACTTTATGTTCGAGATGTGGTCAGTTCGGTTGTGACTCCGGTCAAGCAATTGAAGGCATTCTCAAAACCATTTTTACAACCAGGCGAAATGCAGACAGTTGTTTTGAAGCTGCCTATACAAGAATTGGCCTTATATGATTTGGGTATGAAAAAAGTAGTAGAAGAAGGAGAATATGAAGTACAGATAGGTGCAGCCTCAGATGATATTAAACTGCGAAAAACAATTTTTGTAGGTAGGCAGTCTGTGACAGGTAATAACTTTGGGTGTAATGACTTCTACATTGATGAAATTGTGAAGAATCCAGGAAAAAAGATAAAGGTTACTGGTTGTGTTAGAGATGTACAAGCAACCCCTATAAATGGAATTGAAATCAAATCAAATTATTTTGGTAGATCGGTTTTAAGTGAGAAAAATGGAAGATATTCTATCCAAACGGTAGAAAACGATGTGCTAACAATTTCTGGCAAAGGATTTGAAACAACAAATGTTAAAGTGAATCAACAAAAGAATATAGATATAAAATTAAATTATTGCCATGATTAAATATAAAATCAAGTGGGAATGCATATTAGTAATATGTGTCATTTTTAGTGTGTTACCTTGCAATGCACAGTCTGTAATTCCTATGCCAAAGGAAATGGTTGTGGGAAAAGGCTTTTGGGATGTATCTGCTGATACACAGATAAACTATAGTAATGATGTACTTACTAGAACAGTTTGTCTTTTTAATAATTATTTGGATAAACGATTTGGGCTGACTTTGAAGAAAGGAGTGAAAAGAAAGAATACCATTTATTTGTTACTAGATATGGAAATGCCCTCAGAGGCCTATTCTTTAGTTGTAAATGATAAAGGAGTAATAATTAGGGGAAGCGAATCCGGAATATTTTATGGAATTCAAACATTGCAGCAGTTGTTTGTAGACAAAGGTAATGGGCGTATACAGCTTCCATTTGTTTTGATAAATGATGAGCCCCGTTTTAGCTATCGTGGTTTGATGCTAGATGTTGCACGTTATTTTTATTCTGTGGAATATGTGAAAGAGTATATAGATTTAATGGCTCGTTATAAAATAAATAGATTCCATTGGCATTTGACAGAAGATTCAGGATGGCGTATTGAAATAAAAAAATATCCAGAATTGACTAAAATTGGCGCGTGGCGTAATAGTACTCAATGGGGGCATAATCCGACAGAACAAGATCGCATTCCACATGGTGGATTTTATACTCAGGAACAAATTAAGGAGATTATCCAATATGCGGCAGATAGATATGTTACTATTGTTCCAGAAATTGATTTACCAGGACATACAATGTCCGTTTTAGCCGCATATCCCAATCTGTCTTGTTCGGGCGGCCCATTTTTAGTACCAGAAACTTGGGGTATTAAGGAAGAAGTACTTTGTCTCGGTAATGATGAAACATACCGATTTGTAGAAGATGTTTTATCCGAGGTGATAGATTTATTTCCTAGTGAGTACATTCATATAGGTGGTGATGAAGCACCTAAAAAATGTTGGAAAGAATGTCCGAAATGTCAACAGTGTATTAAAGAAAATAAATTAAAAGATGAGTATGAATTACAAAGTTACTTTATTCATTATTTGGATGAATTTGTAACAGGGAAGGGACGAAAAATCATTGGTTGGGATGAAATCTTGGAAGGTGGTTTAGCACCTAATGCTGCTGTAATGAGCTGGAGAGGAGAAAAGGGGGGAGCGATTGCTGCTGAGATGGGGCATAAAGTAGTGATGTCTCCTAATAACTATATGTATTTAGATTATTATCAAAGTGAGGATTATGCTAATGAGCCTTTGAATATAGGAGGACTGATTACCCTAGAACATATTTATGGCTACGAACCTTATGCGTCTAAGTTTACAAAAGAACAATGCGCTTATATAATGGGAGTACAAGCAAACATTTGGGGAGAATTCATACACCATCCTGATAAAATGAACTATATGACATATCCTCGTGCCATGGCTCTTTCTGAGATAGGCTGGTCACCTGCGGAAAAGAAAGATTATGCTAGTTTCCGTGAAAGATTAGCAGGA
>Ga0192240_10358_pt1 | contig 20008 bp, 12 predicted proteins | sample Koala_Koa27_H3_FD_131237 | JGI IMG/M metagenome (GOLD analysis project Ga0192240, IMG submission 131237) | Enriched cells from koala feces incubated with labeled cellulose particles, San Francisco Zoo, California, United States - Koala_Koa2-7_H3 ...
AAGGTGATGAGTGATGTAAAAGCACAAAATAAAAAAGAAATCAGCGGGAAAGATGCTTTTACGCTTTATGATACTTTTGGTTTTCCACTTGACCTGACTGAATTAATTTTGCGTGAAAATGGCTTAACTGTAGATATTAATGAGTTTAATGCAGAAATGCAGAAACAAAAAGACAGGGCAAGAAACGCAGCAGCTATAGAAGCGGGAGACTGGATAGTTCTTAAAGAGGGAAATTCCGAATTTGTAGGTTATGATTACACGGAATATGAAACTTCGATTTTAAGATATCGTCAGGTAAAACAAAAAAACAATACGTTCTATCAAATTGTACTGGATTACACTCCCTTCTATGCGGAAAGTGGCGGACAGGTGGGCGACTCCGGTGTTCTGGTAAGCGAATTTGAAACGATAGATGTGATTGACACTAAAAAAGAAAACAATCTATCCATTCATATTACCAAACAATTACCTCAACATCCGGAAGCTCCGATGATGGCATGTGTAGATACTGATAAACGCGCAGCTAGTGCTGCCAATCACTCAGCTACCCACTTGCTCGATGAAGCCTTGAGGGAAGTATTGGGCGGGCATGTAGAACAAAAAGGTTCTTTGGTAGGTCCCGATTCATTACGTTTTGATTTCTCGCATTTCCAGAAAGTAACCGACGAAGAAATACGCAAAGTAGAGCACCTGGTAAACGCCAGAATACGCGAGAATATTCCGTTAACAGACCATCGTTGCATTCCGATTGAGAAAGCCAAAGAGATGGGTGCTATCGCTCTTTTCGGAGAGAAATACGGTGAAGAAGTTCGTGTAGTTCAGTTTGCTTCCTCCATTGAGTTTTGCGGAGGTACACATGTTTCCGCGACAGGTAAAATCGGGATGTTTAAAATTATATCCGAAAGCTCTATAGCTGCAGGAGTAAGACGCATTGAAGCCATTACGGGAGAAAAGGTAGAAGAAATGTTCGATGTTATCCAGGACACTTTAACCGAAGTAAAAGCTTTGTTTAATAATGCCCCTGATTTAAAAAACGCTATTTATAAATACCTGAATGAAAATGCCGAGTTAAAGAAACAGGTAGAAGATTACATGAAAGAAAAAGCGGGCAGTTTCAAAGAACGTTTAATTAAAAACGCAAAAGAGGTACACGGCATTAAATTGATTACTGCTGTTACTCCACTCCCATCGGAAATCATTAAAGATATCGCGTTTCAATTAAGAGGAGAGTTTCCCGAAAACCTGCTTTTTGCAGTGGGTTCTATTCATAATGAAAAGTCGATGCTTACGGTAATGTTATCCGATAATCTTGTAAAAGAGGGGATGAACGCCGGACAATTTGTTCGTGAGGCTTCTAAATTAATTCAGGGAGGTGGTGGAGGACAACCGCATTTCGCTACAGCGGGAGGTAAAAACCCGGATGGTATGAATGCTGCAATTGAAAAAGTGATAGAATTAGCCGGATGTAATTAATAACTCCTGAAATAATAAAAGACCGCTACAATCATCTGAGTTGTAGCGGTTTTTTCTATGTGGTTTTTTGCTCTGAATTTACCTGTTTCATTAGCCTTTGTTGATAATAATAGCCGGCTACTAAAGCTGCAGAGAGACACAGGAATAAAGAATATACAATCCAATTGGTTGGACGTTCAAGAATTTCGCTGACTAATGCATATAAGAAGAGTATAATCCATACAATAGCTCCTCTTACCATCATTTTACTTAACCGCGTCTGCTGGTTCAATATTTTTACCTGCCGTTTTATTTCCTGTTCGTCCGAGATAAATCTACATTTAAAATAAGTTATGTGCTTTATCTGTTCTATATTAATTTCCGAAGGCAGATAAGAAATATCTATTAAACGGTTTTTAAAATCAAAAGAGACATTATCTATTCCTTCCTGAGTACGTAAAACTTTGGCCAGATATTTTCCTTGCGACTCACGACTTATTCCTGACACAAAAAATCTCACTGTTTGTTGTTCTCCCATAGTAACTTGTAACAAATATAAAATAATTAAATATGGTTTCTCCTCACATATCCTTAAGTAAAGAATTTTAATTCAGCCTTTTTCATAGGTTAAATACAGATTCTGGTAATTGGTTCTTAAGATTTCTCTAGTAAAGATAAGAATTAATTCAAGACTTATTTATCAAATTTCTATTTTTAATATTTGAATTAACTATTTTCACAAATTACTATCCGGCAACTAAAAATATTGTATTTTTACATCCCATAATCTAATAAGCTAAATGCGGACAACCATGAAATACACTTTTTTTACTCTTTTCTTATCTATCTTTTTCGTTTCTGTTTGGGGGAGCAATATCGAAAAACATGCAGATGGAATTACCATCCAACTGGAACCACACTCCCATTCAGAAGCTCAATTAATCCGTTTACAAATCATAAATGATAAAATAGTACATGTATCGGCTACCCCGGAAAGTCAGTTTTCCGAAGAAAAAAGCCTGATTGTTGTACCTCACCCTGATACTGTAAGACCTTTCACTGTAAAAGAAGAAGCAGGACACATACTACTCACGACTAAATATTTACAAATTGACATAAATAGCCAGAACGGGGAAATCTCATTCAAAGATTTAAATAATCAACCTATCCTGACAGAAACCTTAACAGGTAAAACATTTACTCCTATTGAGATAGAAGGTACGCCAGGTTATACCCTACATCGAATATTTAATACGGATACAGAAGAAGCTATCTATGGATTAGGCCAACATCAATCTGATGAGTTTAATTATAAAGGAAAAAACGAATCACTTTTTCAGTATAATACAAAAGTGGCAGTTCCTTTTGTTATCTCCACTAAAAATTACGGAATTCTATGGGATAATTATTCGCTTACCCGTTACGGAGATCCCCGGGATTATGCTCAATTAAATGAAGTATTTGGTTTATATGATAAAGATGGAATAGAAGGAGGTTTAACAGCAGTTTATACCCCCGATTCCAAAACCGGGAAACAACCTGTTATTCGTACGGAAGCAACTATTTTCTATGAAGATGTAAAAAGCATCTTAAATCTACCGGAAAAATTCCCGTTCAAAGGCTCACAAGTAAGTTATACGGGTACACTAAAAGCTAAGGAAAAGGGAATTCACCGTTTTCATCTCTACTATGCCGGGTATGTGAAGGTTTACCTCAATGAAGAGTTGGTTGTTCCGGAGCGTTGGCGCACTGCATGGAATCCCAACAGTTATAAATTTGAATTACAGATAGAGGAGGGTCAGCAGGTTCCTGTACGCATTGAGTGGAAACCTGACGGAGATGTCTCTTACCTAGGACTTCGCGCGCTTACTCCGGTTCCTGACGAGGAACAAAATAAACTTTCATTCTATAGTGAAATGGGTAATGAAATAGATTATTATTTCATTTACGGAGAGAATATGGATGAAGTAATCAGTGGTTATCGCACACTGACCGGTAAATCTCCAATCATGCCTAAATGGGCAATGGGATATTGGCAAAGCAGAGAACGTTATAAAACACAAAAAGAGATAGTAGACGCCTTACGGGAGTTCCGTAAAAGAGAAATTCCCATTGATAATATTGTACTCGACTGGAGCTATTGGCCTGAAGATGCGTGGGGAAGCCATGAGTTTGATAAAAACCGCTTTCCCAATCCAAAAGCCATGGTAGACTCTATCCATGCTATGAATGCCCAGGTAATGATATCTGTATGGCCTAAATTTTATATGAATACGGAGCACTTTAAAGAGTTCGATAAAAATGGGTGGATGTATCAGCAAGCGATTAAAGACAGCCTGCGCGATTGGATTGGACAAGGCTATATAGGCTCTTTTTACGATGCCTATGCAGAAGGTGCAAGAAAACTATTTTGGGAACAGATGGAAGAGCATCTGTATTCCTTAGGAATTGACGCCTGGTGGATGGATGCCAGTGAGCCTAATGTAAAAGACTGCACAGACATGGAGTATCGCAAAGCCTTATGCGGACCTACTGCTTTGGGACCTTCTACCCAATACTTTAACGCCTATGCACTTATGAATGCACAAGCCATTTACGAAGGTCTTAAAAACGCAGACCCAAACCAACGTATTTTCCAGCTTACCCGTTCCGGTTTTGCCGGATTGCAAAGATACGCCACAGCCACATGGAGCGGAGATATTGGTACACGGTGGGAAGATATGAAAGCACAAATATCGGCCGGATTAAATTTTGCAATGAGTGGAATTCCTTATTGGACTATGGACATTGGGGGATTTTGTGTAGAGAGTCGCTATGAGAAAGGGCAAAAAGAGTATAACAAAAGTGGTATAGAGAACGCCGATTTAAAAGAGTGGCGCGAATTAAATACACGTTGGTATCAATTCGGGGCTTTCACTCCGCTATTCCGTTCACATGGGCAATATCCTTTCCGGGAAGTGTATAACCTGGCACCCGAAGATCATCCGGCTTATCAATCCATTGTATATTACACTAAATTACGTTATAATTTAATGCCTTATATTTATTCCCTGGCAGGAATGACCTATTTCAATGATTATACTATTATGAGGGCATTGGTAATGGATTTTGGTAAAGACCGGAAAGTATGGGACATCAGTGACCAATATCTCTTTGGTTCCAACATCATGGTTTGCCCTGTTTATGAATATGAAGCACAGAGCCGGAACGTTTACTTTCCTCAGGGTAAAGGATGGTACAACTTCTATACAGGTGCATTCACCGAGGGAGGGCAGCAACAAAATGTAGAAGCTCCTTATGAGCGTATGCCTTTATATATTTGCGAAGGTTCAATTATTCCATGTGGACCCGATGTGCAATATACGGATGAGAAACAGCCGGAAGAGATTACTTTATATGTCTATGCAGGGCAGGATGGTTCATTCTCCCTTTATGAAGACGAAGGCACGAACTATAATTATGAAAAAGGACTGTATACTATTATTCCACTTAATTACTATGATACCACCCGTACGCTTACAATTGGTAAACGGGAAGGTGAATATCCCACGATGCTTAAAAATCGTACCTTTCGTATAGTTGTAATAGATAAAGATAATCCCATACCCTTTAATTCACATTCAACAGGAATACGGGTTGAATACAATGGAGAGAAAAAGGATATACAACTTTAAAAACCTGATAGCCAGTTAAGTCCAATGAATTTCAAAATAACCCTGTCTGATAAAATCATTTATGGTTTTATTCTCTCTCTACTTCTATTTTTCCCTATCAAAAGTACAGGAAATGAGTTGCCCAGAGAAAAAATCAGTTTTAATGACGGTTGGTTTTTTCAGCTGGGTGATATCTCCTCACCTATTGATTTAACTACTGACTTTTCTACATGGAGAAAGCTTAACCTTCCCCATGATTGGGCCATTGAAGGAGACTTTAGTAAAGGGCATCCCTCCGGTAGTAGTGGTGGTGCTTTACCGGGCGGTATCGGATGGTATTGTAAAAAGTTCAGCTTACAACCCGAAGAAAAAAAGAAAATTATCTATATAGATTTCGACGGCGTGTACATGAACTCTGAAGTGTATATCAACGGACATCTTTTGGGCATACGCCCCTATGGATATATCTCTTTCCGATACGACTTAACACCTTATTTAAAGGAGGGACAGGAAAATATAATTGCTGTAAAAGTAGATAACAGCGAGCAACCCAATTCCCGGTGGTACTCCGGATGCGGAATTTACAGAAATGTCTGGCTGACTAAAGTTAATCCGGTTCATGTAGACCTATGGGGAACTTTTATTACCACCCCTCACATCACTTCCGAATACGCAGTTATTGAAGTAAAAACCACACTGGTTAATAAAGGAGAAAGAGAAGAGAATGTTAAAATCTCGTCGGTTATTCTGGACGAAACAAAGAATCCGTTAGCTTGCGAAAGCTCTTTATTCACTATCACAAACGCAACCCCATCAGAAACCACGCATACCCTTTCTTTAGAATCTCCCATAAAATGGAGCATTGAAAAGCCTTATTTATATACATTACGTACCGAAGTATATATAAATGAACAATTAACGGATTGTTACGATACACCATTCGGAGTCCGGCAATTTACCTTTGATGCTCAAAATGGCTTTATACTGAATGGAGAAGTAGTAAAAATAAAGGGAGTTTGCCAACATCATGATTTAGGGTGCCTGGGAGCAGCAGTTAATACCAGGGCGATAGAGCGCCAATTAGAAATTCTTAAAGCAATGGGATGTAACGGAATAAGAACCGCACATAATCCGCCTGCTCCCGAGTTACTTGACTTATGCGACCAGATGGGTTTTATTGTAATGGATGAAGCCTTTGACATGTGGAGAAAAAAGAAATCCGCACACGACTATTCCCGCTATTTCAATGAATGGCATGAGAAAGATTTAACGGATTTGATTTTACGGGACAGGAATCATCCTTCTATCTTTATGTGGAGTATTGGGAATGAAGTACTTGAGCAGTGGACACATACAGATGCAGATACTTTGGACCTGGAACAGGCAAATCTATTATTGAACTTTAAACGTGACGAAAGCGCCTGGAAAAATGATACAGATAATTTAAGTGTAAACGCTTTACTTACCAAAAAACTCGCAACACTTGTAAAAGAGTTAGACCCCACCCGTCCTGTTACTGCCGGTAATAATGAGCCTAACATCAAGAATCATCTTTTCCGTTCCAACGCACTCGATATAATTGGCTATAACTATCAGGATACACATTTCCGGAAAATACCGGAACGTTTTCCCAACCAGCCATTTATTGTAACGGAAAGTACTTCTGCGCTGATGACCCGTGGGTATTACCGCATGCCCAGTGACTCCATGTACATCTGGCCATCACGCTGGGATATGGATTTTTATGATGAGAGTTATTCCTGCTCTTCTTATGATAATTGTCATGTTCCGTGGGGAACTACCCACGAAAAAACATGGAAACTGGTAAAAGAGAACGACTTTATCAGTGGCATGTATGTATGGACCGGATTCGACTACTTAGGTGAACCCACTCCATTTACCTTTCCGGCAAGAAGTTCTTACTTTGGTATTATAGATTTAGCCGGATTTCCCAAAGATATTTATTACATGTATCAGAGCGAATGGATTGAAAAACCTGTACTTCATTTGTTTCCACACTGGAATTGGACAGAAGGTGAACTTGTGGACGTATGGGTTTACTACAGCCAGGCAGACGAAGTGGAACTATATGTGAATGGAAAGTCACAAGGTGTAAAACACAAAGATGGTACTAATTTTTATGTAACATGGCGCATACCTTTTCAGGCAGGAAATATTAAGGTTATATCCCGCAAAGCAGGTAAAGAAGTACTTACCAAAGAGATAAATACCGCAGGAACTCCCAGCCAAATCCGGCTTTCCGCCGATAGGACTAACCTAAAAGCCGATGGGAAAGATTTAAGTTTTATTACTGTAGAGATTTTAGATGAAGCCGGTAATCTTTGCCCGCACGCTGAAAACTTGGTCAACTTTTCCGTAGAAGGCGAAGCATTTATTGCCGGAGTAGATAACGGAAGCCAATTCTCGATGGAAAACTTCAAAACACCTTATCGGAAAGCATTTTACGGAAAATGCCTGGTTGTATTGCAAAGCAAGGAGCGCGAAAGCAAAATAAAGCTGACAGCGACCTCCGAAGGACTTTTACCGACATCTATTTACTTAGAAACTCACACACATAAAACAAAACAATAAAATCGAATAATATGAACAAACCATTTGTTATTTTTTTAATTGCCTTTTTCTCTTTTTCTTTATTTGCTCAGGATAAACTTCCTGTTTACCTGGATGATAATCAACCTTTAGAAGAGCGGGTACAAGATGCACTAAGCCGGATGACTTTGGAAGAGAAAGTGAGATTGTGTTATGCCCAGAGTAAATTCAGCAGTCCGGGAGTGCCCCGGCTTGGCATACCCGAATTGTGGATGAGTGATGGTCCGCACGGAGTAAGAGAAGAAATTTTATGGGATTCATGGGGAGTGGCCAAATGGACCAATGACTCCTGCACGGCATTTCCCGCACTTACCTGCCTGGCTGCAACATGGAATCCTGAAATGTCTGCTATCTATGGAAAAGCAATTGGAGAAGAAGCCAGGTATCGTAAGAAAGATGTATTATTAGGTCCGGGCGTAAACATTTATCGTACTCCTTTAAACGGAAGAAACTTTGAGTATATGGGTGAAGACCCTTATCTGGCTTCCATTATGGTTGTTCCTTATATCCGGGAAGTACAGAAAAATGGTGTAGCCGTTAGTGTAAAACACTTTGCACTGAATAACCAGGAAGTATGGAGAGGACACATTGATGTAGAATTAAGTGACCGCGCGTTGCATGAGATTTATTTACCGGCTTTTAAAGCATCGGTAGAACAGGGGGAAGCGTGGACAATTATGGGAGCTTATAATAAATTCCGCGGCGAACATTGTTGCCACAATGACTTCCTGCTTAACAAAATCCTGAAACAGGACTGGCAGTTTGACGGCTGTGTAGTTACAGACTGGGGAGGAGCTCACGACACCAGAGAAGCTGTATTAAACGGATTAGACATAGAAATGGGTACTTATACCAATGGCCTGACTACCGAATCTGCTTTTACTTATGACGATTACTATTTAGGAAATGCTTATCTGAAAGGGCTGAAAGATGGTACTTATCCTTTATCAACCGTAGAAGATAAAGCATCCCGTATCTTGCGGCTTATTTTCCGTACAGCCATGAACCGGAACAAACCCTGGGGAGCATTTACCAATGAAGAGCATACGGAGGTAGCACGTATCATCGGAGAAGAAGGAATTGTACTTTTAAAGAATGAATCCCTCAGGAAAAATACAAATCCCCTACTTCCTATTGATGCAAGTAAGTATAACAAGATATTGGTTGTAGGTGAAAATGCAACCCGAAAACTAACAGAAGGAGGCGGTTCGTCTGTTTTAAAACCCAAAAAAGAAGTTTCTCCCCTGGAAGGACTGAAAAAGCTTTATGGCGACAAAATTATCCATGCTCAAGGTTATGAGTCCGGACGTCCACGCTATTCGAATGTAGATAAGATACCCAAAAAACTATCCGACTCTTTATACAATCAGGCTGTTGAACTGGCTAAACAAGCAGATTTAGTAATTTATATAGGAGGACTAAACAAAAACCATTTACAGGATTGCGAAGCTGCTGATAGAATTACCTATGGGTTACCTTATAACCAGGATGCACTAATAAATGATATATTAAAAGTAAACCCTAATATGGTGATGGTCTTAATCAGTGGGAATGCGGTAGAAATGCCCTGGATAAAAAGTGTACCAGCCATTTTACAAGGATGGTATCTGGGTTCGGAATCGGGACATGCCTTAGCAAATATATTATCGGGCAAGGTAAATCCAAGTGGTAAACTTCCCTTCTCCTTCCCTGTAAAACTCGAGGATAATGGTGCCCATGCATTTGATGAATTGAGTTATCCGGGTGACAGCATCAGACAAGTCTACAAAGAAGACATATTGGTAGGATATCGCTGGCATGATACGAAAAAGATTCCGGCTTTGTTTCCTTTCGGCTATGGTTTGAGCTATACACAATTCAGCTATGGAAAAGCTACAGCCTCTGCAACAAAAATGAAAGAGAATGAAGAGTTAATAGTGACTCTTCCTATTAAAAACATAGGGGAACGCGAAGGAAAAGAAATCGTCCAACTTTATATCGGAGAAGAAAAAAGTAAAGTATTACGTCCTGTAAAAGAATTAAAAGGTTTTTCAAAAGTAGCCCTTAATCCCAACGAAGAAAAACAAGTGGAGTTTGTAATTACTGCCGATGATTTGAAATACTATGATGAAGAGACTCAAACATGGGTGGCCAATCCAGGTAAACACAAAGCCTATATTGGTTCTTCGTCAACTCATATTCATTCTACCATTGAATTTTCTTTAATCCGATAAATAAAAAAGGAAGTTAACTTTTTATGACCTTCTCCGTATGTAAAAATCTCACTCCAAGCTTACCGGATTGCTAAATTGACGGACGGGTTGTAAGGAGTTAGAGAGATGTGCGTTATTCACAATAAACCAGAGAAATAAGGTTTTTCAGTTAAGATTATTTCCTCCATTTTTGTAAAGATGGCCGTTTCACCTTTAAACGCCCTAGCTTATAGATAGTCTGGAGATTATAACTGAAAAACTTTACTTCTTCGAATCTATGTGCCTGAAGTTATGGCTTTATATGTACTTTTTTCCTGTTCTTTATTTACTATGCTTTTTCCTATTTGCCCCGGAGATATACCATATTTTTGTTTAAAACAACGGTTAAAATGAGCTTGTGTTTCAAAGCCTAGATCCAGGTATATCTGCACAGGTTTAACTGTTCCGGTTACCAACCTATTGTAAGCTTCTTCCAGACGTCTGGAAAGAAGCCACCGGGTAGGAGTTGTATGAAAGAACTTCACGAACTCCCTGCGGAAAGTGGAGAGACTTCGTCCTGAATACTCCGCAAAAACTTTCAAGGGCACATTAAACATATAATTTTGTTCCATATATTCCCGCAGATCTTTTCTGGGAAACTCATCGGGATGAAACAACGAAAACATCAAATCTTTATCTAAAAGAGTCAGCACATAAATTGCTTGCTGTGACTTCATATTCATCAGGTTCCTATCCAATACATAGTTTTTGTTGATGGAAAGTTTCAGGTCTGCAAACAGAATGTCCCATAAATCATGGGATGGTAATTTCTTAACGGTTACAGGTATATAAGGCCTGTTCTCCGGATAGGTATTTTGTTGAAAATATCGCTTTAAAGCTTTATTGGAAATATTTACACATATCAACCTGAAATAACCACTTCGGGGTGAAGGTATCATTTTTATCCGTGCCAGATTTCCTTTGGCTAATAACATATATTCTCCTGCATGCGCATGATACTCTTTACCGGAAAGGGTGATATGGAAAGAACCTTCCATAATATGAATTAACCGATGAAAAGGTTCATCTATTTCACGGTAAGTAATTTGATTATAGCAGGTGTAATAAACCGGGTCATTGAATTTATAAAGCTTTCGTTGTGTTTGCATATACAAAAATAGACAAATTACTGATTCTTACAGACAAATAAAAATGATATTTAAAGATAAAAATAAACGGTTTGTTCCCCTATACCTTTGCAGTCAAAAATATATGTATACGATGAAAGATAAATTATTAACCCCGGCCTATATCTGGTCTTTCCTGAGCAGTTTCCTGATGTTTTTCTCTTTTTATCTTTTACTTCCTATCCTACCTATGTATTTAATAAACCAGTTCCATGCAGGGAATTCATTAGTAGGCATTATCCTCTCTTCTTATACGATTACCGCTCTGTTTACCCGTCCTTTTGGTGGGTATCTGGTGGATTCGCTTCCCCGTAAATGGTTACTTATTGCTTGCTATTGTCTCTTTGTCGCATTTTTCGGAGGTTATATAGTAGCTACTACCCTGCTTGTTTTTGCTATCCTGCGGGCATTTCATGGAATGGCATTCGGCATGGTTACCATATCCAATTCAACAGTAGCCATAGATGTTATGCCTGCTTCCCGGCGTAACGAGGGAATCGGGTATTATGCCCTTTCTACTAACCTCGCTATGGCTGCCGGTCCTACTGCTTCTCTTTTTCTGTTTGATAGTTTCCAGAATTATACCTATGTTTTTATGACCTCCCTGATTGCCGGTATAATAGGAATTATCTGTGCTTGTATGATAAAAACAACCCCTATACTACCTATTAAAAAGAATAAAGAACCCATTTCACTGGATCGTTTTTTTCTGGTTAAGGGTTTACCTTGTGCTTTAATTTTTACTTTAATTTCTTTTAGTTATGGTATTCTGACTACTTACGTAGCCATTTATGGTGCAGACGAGGTCGGGATATTAACCGGTACAGGAATATTTTTTGCTATTTTCTCTATTGGGTTAGTTAGCTCCCGCCTGTTGGCTGCCGGTTTAATGAAAGCCGGTAAATTAAACCAAGTAATATTTATAGGTATCATCCTCATGGTTGCCAGTTATGGGATGTTCATCTTTCTGAAAACAGCCCCATCATTTTATCTCTCAGCCTTTATGCTGGGAATTTCTTATGGATATGTCTTTCCTGCATTCCAGGCTGTTTTTATCAATCTGGCAACCCATAATCAACGGGGAACAGCTAATTCATCCTATTATATTTCCGGAGATTTGGGCATCGGTATTGGGGTGCTTGCCGGAGGTTATATTGCGGAGTTAAGCAATTATACTACCGCTTATATCACAGGACTGGGACTGGTCATATTAGGAGGAATTTTGTATAAAGTAATTGGGGCAGGGTATTATGAACAAAATAAACTATCGGAGTAATATTTAACAGCTTTTCCAGACATTCCTATCCGAACTGTCACAATTTTATCACCATTGACCATAAAAGTTTAACAAAATACCAACTTTTTAATTTATTCCAACTCTCATTCCAATTGACTTTCCGGATAATTTACCAGGTAAAGTGTTTCCGTAGCACGGGTAAAAGCTGTATATAACCAACGAAAATACTCCAGGGTACTGTTTTCGTCCGTTACATATCCCTGGTCAAGAAAAACTTTCTTCCATTGTCCTCCCTGAGCCTTATGACAAGTAACCGCATACGCATATTTTACCTGCAATGCATTATAATAAGGGTCTGACTTCATTTTTTTCATACGTTCCCGTTTAACGGTTATGTCTTCATAATCTTCAAGAATCGTATTAAAAAGCTTGTCATTTTCTTCCCGTGTCAATGCAGGCGAATCACTATGAAGCGTATCGAGCAACACGGTAGCTTCTAACTCATAATCTCCATAATCCGGAAATGAAAGCAATACCTCTGCAAAACGAAATCCATACAGTTCCTTCACAGTCCGGATTCTACGTACTTCCGCTATATCTCCATTGGCTATGAAATCAATCTCCTTATGATTTTCCGTCCAATAATAATTATTTTTAGCTACCATTAATAAGTCGCCCGAACTTAACTCTTCTTCCCGATACAAAACGGAATTACGTATGCCCTGATTATAAATGTTCGCACGTTTATTGGAACGGCAAATCACAACCGTTTCTTCTATTCCGGTTTTATCATAACACTCGTTCAATGCATCTATTAATTCATTGCCCGGAAGAGCAACAATATCCGGAAACCCTGTGACTTTAATCTTAGGTAGAGAAAAGGTATCCTGTTCCGAAATATGTTGACGTAACAGGGTTGCGTTCCAAAGTATACCCGACTCATTTAACTGCCTTACTACTTGTGTCAGTATGCTTTGAAAAACCGTTAACCCATACCCTTTCAAAACTTCTACCGAAAGAGCCGGACTCTCTTCACTCCCAATCGGGGGAAGCTGAGCCGTATCTCCCATTATCAATAACCGGCAACCTTGTCCTGCGTATACATACTGAACCAAATCGTCTAATAAAAATCCCGTACCAAAATAATTACCGGAAAGACCATCATTGGATATCAGGGAGGCTTCATCTACAATAAACAACGTATGGGTGTGTAAATTATCATTCAGAGAAAAATTCGTCAAATCATTAGAAAAAGAACGTTGTCTGTAAATCTTCTTATGGATAGTATAGGCCGGATGGGAAGCATATTGGGAGAAAACCTTTGCAGCCCGTCCTGTAGGAGCTAATAATATATTTTTTTGTTGCAACTGGTCCATTGTTTTTACCAAGGCTCCGATTAAAGAAGTTTTTCCGGTTCCGGCAAATCCGCGAAGCAAAAAAATAGAATCATTTTCTTTAGAGAAAAGGAATTCCGAGAGTGCTGTAATCGTATTTTCTTGCTCAGAAGTAGGTTGGTAAAGAAAATTTTCTTTAATTTGCTGTACCAAAAAGTTATTTATCATTTTTTATACTATAAAAAGTTTACGAAGTTTCGTAAAATAGATTAATTTATTTTATTTTTGCGCTACGAATATAAACTAAAAAAAAATAATATTATCATGAAAACAGTCCTTAATGTGGTTTTGATCGCCTGTATAGGCCTTTTGGCATACATTTGCTACGGAAGTATTATGGGCCCAATTAAATTTGATGAAGAGAGAGCGAAGAGAGAGAGAGTCGTTATTAATCGCCTGATTGACATCCGTAAAGCTCAAGTAGAATATCGTACTGCTAATCAAGGTGTTTACACTGCAAGCTTCGACACATTAATTAATTTCGTAAAAACCCAGAAAATCCCTTATGTAGCAAAAGAAGGAGTTTTGAGTGATGAACAACTTGAAAAAGGAATGACAGAACGTAAAGCCATGTCAATTATCAATAAAGCTAAACAAACCGGAAACTGGAGAGAAGTAGAATCAGAAGGATTAACTAACTTCAGACGTGATACCTTTTGGGTAAGCGTAATGGATACTATCTTTCCAAAAGGATTTAATGCGGATTCTTTAAGATACATTCCTTTCGGAAACGGAGCGCAATTTGAAATGACTACCGCTGTAGATAGTTCTTCAAAATCAGGAGTGCCTATCTATTTATTTGAAGCCAAAGCACCTTATGAAATCTATTTGAACGGACTAGATCATCAACAGATTGTGAATATTAAGGATTACGCTATTAAACTGGGAAGATATCCAGGTTTACAAGTAGGTTCCATTGACATTCCTAATAACAATGCCGGAAACTGGGAATAAATCCCGCATATGAAGGATATGTCAGATAATTCATTTATCGATAAAATAGACTTTTCCAAGTCTAATCATTATACATTATCCATCCGTTTAGATACGGATGGATTTTCTTTTTCCATCTATAATCCATTAAACGATACCTCTCTAAAGTACTTTCCTCAAGAAATAAATACCTCTTTACCGATGCCGGTGAATGTAAGGAATATATTGGAAAAGACAGAATCTTTTCATCATACTTACAAAGAAGTTAATATCTTACAAATCAGCAATCGTTATACGTTGATACCTTTCGATCTCTTTGACGAAGACCATTTAGAAAACTTTTTCCATTATAATTTCACCCAAAAAGAAAACGAAAAGGTTTGCTATAATTTACTTCGAAGAACTAATATCATACTGGCTTTTGAAATTAATCAACTTATTTACAAGGATCTTACCGAACGGTTCCCCTCTTGTAAGTTTCATACACAAGGAAGTGTTCTGGTAGAACATTTTGCAACTAAAAGCCGGTTTGGAAACAGCAAGAAAATGTATATTTACGTAAGAAAGAATGATATAGATATATTTTGCTATGAACGCAGCAATGTAATTTTAGCTAATACCTTTCATTGTAAAAATACAGAAGACATTATTTATTATTCGCTATATATCTGGAAGCAACTTGGCTTTAACCAGGAAAAAGATGAATTACACCTTTGTAGTTTAAAAGAAGATAAAGAATCATTAGTCAATAAGCTAAAAGAATTCATCCGTCAGGTTTTTATTATCAATTCCAAAGCAGAACTTTACATTAGTCAACAGGAAAAAATTCCTTACGACATGCAGATTCTTTCTTTAAAAGAAGTATAAGTACACTTCTTGTTTCTACCCTTTCGCCCTTTTCTTAATTATAAAAAGTAATAAAAAAATTACTTTCAAATATGCTATATTAGATTGTTTATTATTTCTCTATTTAAATCTTAAATAAAAGACCAGAGCCAGGAAAAATACTTATAAGATAAAAAAGAACCCCATTACTATCAAACAATCATATCACAAAAAACAAAAACAAGATATGTATAAGTAACTACTTAGACCTTATTGCTAGTGCTCTCTATAAAACTTGCCCCGTTCTAAAAAACATCTTTAATTAGAACGGGGCAAATTTATTCATGATTTTAAGAATAGGCTACTACTTAATCGTAATAAAAGGCAACTGGCCACCACTGAAATATTGTGGCATTTTACCATCCCATTTATTAATTGCCATTTCCTGCAATACCATAGGAGATAGAGAAGCTTGCTTAATCATTTGAGCTTCTGCTTCAAGCTTCATACGCTCTAATGTAAACTTTGCGGTCAAAGCTCCTTGTTCAGCAATTTTCTTATCTTCAATTGCTTTATTAAACTCATCACTAAAATCATGATTGGTAATCAGTAAGGTTTTTACCAACACACCATTGCCTTCAATTTGTGCAGCAAAAGTAGTACGAATACGATTAGAGATTTCGGCTCTTTTTTCTACAAATGCTTCAATAGGATATTCTGCAATAATCGCGTTAATTTTTTCGGATAGTGTAGGTCTTATTAAAGTTGCTTCAATATTTTTTGCATACGTCTGATACACTTCGCCCACCTTTTGAGGGTCCAGTGAATAAACCAACCCAACTTCTACTGCAATCGTTTGAATATCACTTGAAGATACTTCTGTCTTAACAGTGAGATTATTATCACGGATAGAAAGTTTTTCAATATGATCCATAAAAGGCATTTTTACATGCAATCCTTCACCAACCACTCCTTCTAAACGTCCCAGTCTTAACACAACACCCCTTTCACCGGTGTCAATTGTATAAAATGCAGTGCCCAAGGCAAATCCTGCCAGTAACAGCACAACTACTGTTACAATTAATTTTTTACTTATTTCCATTTTCCCAGATTATGACTTTATAAATATGCAATATACACTTTTATATTGAAAAAAACTAATCTTATCAAGCTATTTTTAATAATATCTGCTTTCATTAAATAAGATTACTACCTTTGCCAAGGTAAATGAAAATAATAACAATAAAAAAATAGTAAATCCTATTTCAAGTCTGTAATTAATATGCGGGTAATAAGCGGTACATTTAAAAGAAGAAGATTTGAACTCCCTAAGAACTTCAAGGCACGTCCTACGACAGATTTTGCCAAGGAAAATCTTTTCAATGTTTTAATGAAATACATCGACTTTGAAGATGATATTTCCGCACTTGATTTATTTGCAGGGAGCGGAAGCATCAGCCTGGAACTCATTTCACGCGGATGCAAGAAAGTGGTTTCTGTAGAAAAGAATCCACAACATTATGCTTTTATCCGGAAAGTAATGGAGGAGGTTAAAGTAGATAACTGGCTCCCGGTTCTGGGAGATACATTCAGGTTTGTAACCAGAACTCCTGAGAAATTTGATTTTATTTTTGCAGATCCCCCTTATGACTTAAAAGAACTCGCAACCATTCCTGAAATTATATTTAAAAACAAGCTGCTCAAAGAAGAAGGACTTTTTATCCTGGAACACGGCAAAGAGCATAACTTTGAGAATAACCCCTATTTGCTTGAAAAACGGGTATATGGCAGTGTGAATTTCTCTATATTCTCACAGCAAAGGCGAGAGAACCCGGATTACTGATTCCAAAGCCTTCTCTAAAAGAGGACGTTGTTCCCAGGTTTTTAGTATAAGTAACTCGCTATCTTTCTGGTCCTGCAAAAAGATATTTTTCATTTTCCGGGCAACATCTGCATTATAGATAAAAGCATTTACTTCAAAATTATTTTCAAAACTGCGGAAATCCATATTGGTTGAACCAACCGTACTAATCATATCGTCCGACACCATTAATTTAGAGTGTAAAAAACCTTTCTTATAAAAATAGACTTTAACACCTGCTTTCACCACATCTTTCAGATAAGAACGGGAACCAAAATTTGTAAACTTACTATCTGATTTTACAGGTAACATAACACGAACGTCTACACCCGACAAAGCTGCCGTTTGCAAAGCAGCCATGATAGACTCCGTCGGAAGAAAATAAGGAGTCTGTATATAAAAATACTTCTTTGCGTTATTAATAGCATACGCCAATCCCTGCATAATCTCTTTCCACTCTCCAATAGGGTCAGAAGTTACAACTTGTATCAAACTTTCACCTTTTGACTCCTGCTTGGGAAAATACCTGGAAGAAGTCAGCAAGGTTCTATCCACAAAATACCAATCCATTAAAAAAGCAGTCTGAAGACCATAAACAGCTTTTCCTTTTATCAGAAGGTGTGTATCACGCCAGATGCCCCATGTAAATCCTTGTATATAGCGGTCAGCAAGATTCATGCCACCTACAAACCCTGTTTTGCCATCTATTACCACAATCTTACGATGGTTGCGATAATTAACCCGACTGGTAAAAAGAGGAAAACGAACTTTCAGGAAACTCCGTACCTCAATACCCTCGCCACGCATCTCTTCAAAAAAATCTTTTTTTACACTCCAACATCCTACATCATCATGCAACACCCTCACTTCCACCCCTTCCCGGGCTTTATCTATCAATACATCCCTTACCAGCCTCCCTACAGCATCATCATTAAAAATATAGTACTCTACATGAATATGGTCTTTGGCTTTATATAATTCCCGGATAAAAGATTGAAGTTTAGTATATCCGGTAGTGTAAATCTCCAGATAATTATCCGCATAGGGCAGAGATTGGCTCGTTTTTTCGAACAAACGAATTAACTGGTGGGGTTCACCGGAGAAATCAAAAGATTCCTGTGCCAGAAACTCGGCCATTGGCCTTTTCATAATCCGATTCAAACTCCTTTTACTGATTAAACGCTCTTTCCGGGTGTTCCTACCAAAAAAGAAATAAAAAATAAGACCGACAATAGGCAAAAAGATAAGTACCAATAACCAGGCCATCGTTTTAACCGGATTACGATTGTCTAATAAAATCACGACTATCGTTCCTATAATAAGAGCGACATAAATTATATCAATTATATCCAAGAAAAAGTTAGAAACAATTCCAAAATCCGGCATATCATGATTTTTAGGTTAGAACAAATATACAAAAAAAGTGATTAGTCAAACCATGACTAACCACTTATAACAAAAACCCGTATCAAAAAGATTAACGGAACCCTCCCCCTCCGGGAGGTGGCCCGTATCCTCCTTCTCTTCTACCTCCACCATCAAAGTCTCTTCGCATACCATCGGGCCTGTTGCCGGTACTACGCGCAGCCCTACCTCCTAATGTATTTAAACGATACACAAAATGTACCATGCAATAACTTCCCAAAGTATTATATTCTACATCCCTTATTTGTGTATCACTGATAATACGGGTTAAATTATTTTGTTGTTGCAGTATATCATAAATTTTAACCCGGATAGTGGCTCTGTTATTTTTCAGGAAATTCTTAGACAACTGGGCATTCCATATCACTTCATTCTGGTCAAAATCTCCGCTATATCCATCTTTAATGCGATAGGTTAAATCGGTAGAAAGATAGAGCTGCCAGGGAAGGTTGATATTAGTATTTCCCCCGAACTGATAGTCAAAGGTTTCCCGGTTGCTATTACTATTCTTATTATTACGTGCCAGATTATAACGTACGGATCCATTTAAAGAAACATCAAACAGGTCAGTCCGGTAGTTACCATTAATACGCTCCATCAACTCAAAACTCCGGGTTTTACTTAATACAGCATCTTGTCTCTGATTTAAACTTGTATAACTCACCGCATTTCGAAAAGAACTATTGGTCACAGAAGAAACAGTATACTTTTTATTTTTGAAAGGTGTATTAAAAGAGAAGAAAGCACGCGCATTCCAGTTACCATTTACATTCTCTTTATAAGTTTCTTTTCCCCCAGTCTCTACATTATATATCATCCTGTTTACTACAGAGTTTAAGGTATTAGTAAAAAACGCATTCAATGAATAGCTACGCATGGTCGCTGGAATATAATTATTATAAGAGAGACGGAAACTATTATTAAAAGAAGGTTTCAAATCCGGATTACCATAACGCAAATTAAGCGGGTCTGATATATCTATCACTTCCTGTAAATCTTCTATATTGGGTTCACTGCTCCTACCATTGTAACGAAATTGCAAAACATGCTGTCTGGAAAACATATACCGGAACATCACAGAAGGAGAAAAATTAATTACATTTTGTGTTAATGCCGGACGATTAGAATTAGGCCCGATAGTAGTTTCACTTTTAGAAGACTGGGGAGTAAGAGCAACTCCCACATTATAATTCATTTTAGGTTGCACACCTCGTATAGAGACCTCTGCCGTATGTGTTTGGTAGTAATTTCGTACCCTGT
>Ga0192240_10359_pt1 | contig 19937 bp, 18 predicted proteins | sample Koala_Koa27_H3_FD_131237 | JGI IMG/M metagenome (GOLD analysis project Ga0192240, IMG submission 131237) | Enriched cells from koala feces incubated with labeled cellulose particles, San Francisco Zoo, California, United States - Koala_Koa2-7_H3 ...
TCTGTTATAGAAAACGCAACCCATCATATACATCTTGAATATTTTAATTTTAGGAATGACTCGATTGCTAATTCTTTATTTCATTTATTAGCAAAAAAAGTGGAAGAAGGTGTAGAAGTGAGAATAATATATGATGCTTTTGGTAATTGGTCTAATAATCAACCTTTAAAAAAAAGACATTTAAAAGATATTCGTAGCAAAGGGATAGAGATTGTAGCATTCGATCCATTAAAGTTTCCTTATCTGAATCATATCTTTCACAGGGATCATCGAAAAATTGTAGTAGTAGATGGCCATATAGGCTATACTGGCGGTATGAATGTGGCTGATTACTACATTGAAGGACTTCCTAAAATTGGAGCCTGGAGAGACACCCATGTCCGTATCGAGGGAGAAGCGGTTAAATATTTACAAGAGATTTTTTTAACGATTTGGAATAAAACAGCAAAACAAAATATAAGTGGTTCAATTTACTTCCGGGAATTAGAAACTATAGATTCTACTTATCATAGCAGAGTAGCCATTGTAGAACGCACACCCAGAAAATTACCGAAATTAATGCGTAGAACTTATGCAGAATCTATTAAATCCGCGCAAGAAAAAGTACAAATAGTTAATCCCTATTTTCTCCCAACATCCTCTTTAAGGAAAGAGCTAAAAAGGGCTATTGATAAAGGAGTTAAAGTAGAAATAATGCTTTCTTCAAAAGCAGATATCAAGTTTACTCCAGAGGGTTCAGTTTATGTAGCCTATAAATTAATGAAACGAGGAGCAGAAGTTTTTATGTATAATGAAGGGTTTCACCATTCCAAAATAATGATGATTGATGAATCGTTCTGTACTGTAGGGTCTACGAATCTGGATAGTAGAAGTTTACGATATGATTATGAAATAAATGCTTTTATTTTCGATTCACAAATTACACAGGAATTAATCTTTATTTTTGAAAATGATAAAGAGAATTCCACGATACTGACTAAACAAGAATGGAAGAAATATTCTAAATGGAAGCGTTTTGTCGGGCGGGTTGCCAATCTATTCACTCCTGTTTTATAAGCTTTTTCTACTCTTTATAAATGTACCGACTTAATATCAAAAGTATATCAACTAAATTAATCTAGTTTTATACATATTAGGATAACCCTGGAAGTCCTCACTTTTCTTTTCTTATTTTTCAATCTGATTTATTAGCAGAAAAAAGATTTAAAAGGTAGTTTAAAACGTATTTTTATAGCAACACTTTTTTTCCATTAGTTTTGAATTTACTGATATTTTGTTACTACACTTTCTCTACTGGTAACTAATTTACTTTATATCTAGGTAAATAACTATAAATTAGTTATATTTGCGCTCATAAATTTCAAACACATGATAGCAACAAACAATATGGATAAAACAACTGCCAAACTATTACTTCATTGCCCCGATAAACCAGGTATTTTGGCTGAAGTAACAGACTTTATTACCGTTAATAAAGGAAATATTGTTTATTTGGATCAATATGTGGACAGAGTAGAAAACATCTTTTTCATGCGTATTGAATGGGAATTGAAAAACTTTCTGATTCCTAAAGAAAAAATTGAAGATTATTTCGGCACTCTCTATGCCCAGAAATATGATATGGTATTCAGATTATATTTTTCTGATAAGACTCCCCGCATGGCAATTTTTGTAAGTAAAATATCCCACTGTTTATATGATATTTTAGCAAGATATACAGCTGGAGAGTGGAATGTAGAAATACCTCTGATAATTAGTAACCACCCGGATTTAAAACATGTTGCCGAGAGATTCGGAATACCTTTCTACTTATTTCCTATAACCAAAGAAAATAAAGAAGAACAAGAAAAAAAGAGCTGGAGTTGCTTGCAGAACATCGGGTTAATTTCATTGTTCTGGCACGTTACATGCAAGTAATCACCGAAAATATGATTAATACCTATCCAAATCGTATTATTAATATCCATCATTCATTCTTGCCGGCATTTATCGGAGCGAAACCTTATCATGCTGCTTTTCAGAGGGGAGTTAAAATTATAGGAGCTACCAGCCACTATGTCACTACAGAATTGGATGCCGGACCCATTATTGAACAGGATGTTGTGAGGATTACCCATAAAGACAGTGTGGAAGAGCTTGTTAATAAAGGAAAAGACCTGGAAAAAATTGTTCTTTCCAGGGCCGTACAAAAACATATTGAACGCAAAGTGTTAGCTTACAAAAATAAAACTGTGATATTCAACTAATTATGAATATAGCTATTATAAAATACAACGCAGGAAATATTTATTCAGTAGCGTGTGCATTAAAGCGTTTAGGAATTGAAGCTAATATTACTTCTGACAAAGAACAATTACTTAAAGCCGATAAAATTATATTTCCCGGAGTGGGCGAAGCTGCAATGACAATGCAACATCTTGCTACCAACGGGATGGATGTTTTTATTAAAGAGTTAAAACAGCCTGTACTGGGCATATGTCTGGGCATGCAATTAATGTGCAGTTATTCCGAAGAAGGGAATGTGAACTGTCTGGGTGTTTTTGATGTTGAGGTAAAAAAATTTAGTCCGACATCCGCACAGGAAAAAGTTCCTCATATGGGATGGAATACATTAAACAATACCAGAAGTAATCTTTTTAAGGGATTTACTCAAAATGAATATGTTTATTTCGTACACAGTTATTATGTACCTATAAATGAGTTCACCATAGCAGAAACCAGTTATATTCATCCTTTTTCTGCTGCCATGCAAAAAAACAACTTTTATGCCACACAATTCCATCCGGAAAAAAGCGGTTCGGTAGGAGAAAGAATATTACAAAACTTTTTAAATTTATAATCTGATTCATATATGATTGAACTGATTCCGGCCATAGATATTATCAACGGTAAATGTGTAAGATTAACGCAAGGAGATTATAACAGGCAAAAGGTATATAATGATAATCCATTAGAGGTAGCCAAAGAATTTGAATGTCATGGAATAAAAAGGCTACATATTGTAGATTTAGACGGGGCAGCCTCAAACCATATTGTCAACTATAAAGTTTTAGAACAAATAGCAACACGGACTTCTTTAACTATAGATTTCGGAGGTGGAATTAAAAGTGATAAAGACTTGGAAATCGCATTTAACAGTGGAGCGAAAATGGTTACTATAGGAAGCATAGCAGTGAAAGAACCTGAACTATTTCTAAACTGGTTTAATAAATACGGAAAAGAAAAAATTATTCTCGGAGCTGATATCAAAAACCGGAAAATAGCCATCAGTGGATGGAAAGAAGAAAGTGAAAAAGAAATCATTGACTTTCTTGACATCTACATTAAAGAGGGAATAGATAAAGTAATCTGTACCGATATTACGCAAGATGGTATGCTACAAGGCCCTTCTTTATCTCTATATGAAGAAATAATTAAAAATTTTCCTGATTTATATTTAATTGCAAGCGGTGGAGTAAGTTCTATAAAAGATATTGAACTGTTGGAAAAAGCCAATATTCCCGCGGTAATATTCGGCAAAGCTATTTATGAAAGGAATATTACACTTAAAGATTTAGAGCGTTTTTTATAAATAAATATGCTAGCAAAAAGAATCATACCTTGTTTAGATGTCAAAGACGGTAAAACCGTAAAAGGCATTAATTTCGTCAACCTCAGGGAAGCAGGAGATCCGGTAGATTTAGGTAAACTATATAGTGAACAAGGCGCAGATGAACTTGTTTATTTAGATATTACTGCAAGCCATGAAAAAAGAAATACTTTCACGGAATTAGTAAAGCGAATTGCAGAAAATATCAGTATTCCATTTACCGTAGGCGGAGGAATTAATGATATACAAGATGTAGAGCGCCTTTTAAATGCAGGTGCAGATAAGGTTTCTATTAACTCTTCTGCAATACGTAATGCAAATTTAGTAAACGATATTGCCAACAATTTCGGTTCCCAGGTCTGTGTAGTAGCTATAGATGCTAAATATCAGAACAACCAATGGAAATGTTATTTAAACGGAGGAAGGTTGGAAACCGGAAAAGAACTTTTCTCGTGGGCCAAAGAAGTTGCAGACAGAGGAGCCGGTGAAATTCTCTTTACCAGTATGGATCATGACGGAGTTAAAACAGGTTATGCCAATGAGGCGCTTGCTTATCTTTCTGAAACTTTACCCATACCTATTATTGCTTCCGGAGGAGCAGGCAAAATGGAGCATTTTAAAGATGCTTTTATAAAAGGAAAAGCAGATGCAGCCTTAGCAGCCAGTGTTTTCCATTTTAAAGAAATCGCTATTCCCAGGCTAAAATCATATTTAAAAGAACAAGGCATCCCGGTTCGATAAATTATTATCAATAGAAATATCCAAGGACTAAAACAGAACAAAAATGAGTTTAGATTTTAACAAAATGGATGGATTAATTCCTGCTATTATTCAAGATAACCAAACTTCTAAAGTTTTAATGTTGGGCTTTATGAATGAAGAAGCTTATAACAAAACCCTTTCAACCCATAAAGTTACTTTTTTTAGTCGTACCAAAAACAGATTATGGACCAAAGGAGAAGAGAGTGGAAATTTCCTCCATGTAGTATCTGTTGAAAAAGATTGTGATGAAGACACTTTATTAATAAAAGTAAATCCTGAAGGACCCGTTTGCCATACGGGTGCTGACACCTGTTGGAATGAAGAGAACTCAGAAGAGATATTATTTTTAAAATATCTGCAAAATTTCATTTGCAAACGTTACGAAGAGATGCCTGAAAAATCTTACACCACTTCCCTTTTTAAGTCCGGCATTAACCGTATGGCTCAAAAAGTAGGTGAAGAGGCTGTAGAAACCGTAATAGAAGCTATTAACGGAACCGATGAAAATTTTATTTATGAAGCATCCGATCTTATTTATCATTTAATTGTACTTTTAACTTCGAAAGGTTATCGACTGGAAGATTTAGCAAGAGAATTGAAAAAAAGACATAAAGAATAACCGCTTTTTATTTTGATTTTTTCTTAAGTAATACCATACCAGATAGAAAATATGCTTATTGATTATAAGAACGTTGCCATATATCAGCAGAATCTCTGTATACTAAACGAATTCAACATTCAGGTAGAAGAAGGAGAATTTGTATACCTGATTGGAAAAGTAGGCTCCGGGAAAACCAGCTTTCTAAAAACCCTTTATGGAGAATTAAATATTGCTGCCGGAGAAGCCTATGTATTAGGATATAATATGAAACACATAAAAAGAAAGCACATTCCTAAATTAAGGCGTCAGATGGGAATTATTTTTCAGGATTTCCAATTATTGACTGACAGGAATGTAAACGATAATCTGGAATTTGTGCTAAGGGCAACAGGATGGAAAAGAAAATCAAAAATTAAAGAACGTATTGAAGAGGTGTTGGATCAGGTAGGTATGGCAAATAAAGGTTATAAGCTTCCCAATGAATTATCGGGCGGAGAACAACAGCGAATTGTAATAGCACGGGCTATACTAAATTCCCCTGCCCTTATTCTCGCTGATGAACCTACCGGAAACTTAGATACAGAAACAGGCCATCAGATTGTAGAATTATTAAGAAAAATAAGTGAGGATGGCTCAGCGGTAGTAATGACAACACATAATCTAAATTTCTTAAAAGAGTACCCCGGCAAAGTTTACAGGTGTCAGGGACATGAAATGTCGGAAGCCACCCATGAATTTATCTAACAATTTATCGCAAAAATCTTCTTTTATCAGACAAAATTGCCAGTAAACAAAGAATAATAAGAGAAATATAACTTATCTACACCTATTATTTAACCCTTTTTTGTAACTTTGCAAATCAGATACAAAGCAACTAAACATAAATTAATCAGAAAACGAAAATGAAAGTTTTAAAGTTTGGAGGAACTTCTGTTGGTTCGGCTCAAAGAATGCAGGAAGTTGCCAAATTAATAAACGACGGTGAGAGAAAAATCGTTGTTCTTTCTGCGATGTCAGGTACTACTAACACGTTGGTAGAAATATCGGATTATCTGTATAAGAAAAATCCGGAAGGTGCAAACGAAATTATTAATAAGCTGGAAGCAAAATATAAACAGCATATTAATGAACTTTATGCCACCGATAAATATAAACAGGAAACCCAGGAAGCAATAAAATCTCATTTTGATTATATACGTTCTTTCACCAAAGACCTTTTTACTCTCTTTGAAGAAAAAGTAATATTAGCACAAGGGGAATTAATTTCCACCACTATGGTTAATAATTACCTCCGTGAATGTGGAGTAAAATCCATTTTACTTCCGGCATTGGAATATATGCGCACTGATAAAAACGGAGAGCCCGATCCTAACTATATCAAAGAAAAGTTACTTAATCAACTGGATCAATATCAGGACGCGGAAATTTATATCACACAGGGATTTATTTGTAGAAATGCTTATGGAGAAGTAGATAACCTGCAACGGGGAGGAAGTGATTATACCGCTTCATTAATCGGTGCAGCTATTAATGCCTCTGAAATTCAGATATGGACAGATATTGACGGTCTGCATAATAATGACCCACGCGTTGTGGATAAAACTGCGCCTGTGCGTCAGCTTCATTTTGAAGAAGCGGCTGAATTGGCTTATTTCGGAGCAAAAATACTCCACCCTACTTGTATCCAACCAGCTAAATATGCAAATATTCCGGTAAGGTTATTAAATACAATGGAACCTACTGCCCCGGGAACTTTAATTTCCAATGAAACAGAAAAAAGTAAGATAAAGGCAGTAGCTGCAAAAGATAATATTACGGCTATCAAAATAAAGTCCGGCAGGATGTTATTAGCACACGGGTTCCTGCGCAAAATCTTTGAAATTTTTGAAAGTTACCAGACATCCATTGATATGATCTGTACCTCCGAAGTAGGAGTTTCCATGTCTATTGACAATACAAAACATCTACCCGAAATTCTGGAAGACTTAAGAAAATATGGTACCGTAACCGTAGATCAGGGAATGTGTATTATCTGTGTAGTAGGCGATCTGGATTGGGAAAATCTTGGATTTGAAGCAAAAGCTGTAGATGCGATGCGAAATATACCTGTACGTATGATATCTTACGGAGGAAGTAATTACAATATCTCTTTCTTAATCCGTGAATGTGATAAAAAAGCTGCCCTACAAGCACTAAGCAAAGAATTATTCAATAGTTAATAACTCAAACCCCTTTATCGCGATAACATTTCTTATCGCGATAAATTTTATTATATAATTTGTATTTTATGAAAGGAACATTTCCTATTTCAAAGTTTGAAACTTTGAATACGCCATTTTATTATTATGACGCAGATTTGTTGAGAGAAACACTAGCGTGTGTAAATAAAGAAGCCGGTAAATATTCCCGTTACCACATTCATTATGCAGTAAAAGCAAATGCAAACCCCAAAATTCTTAAAATTATACGTGAGAATGGTTTAGGAGCAGATTGTGTAAGTGGCTGGGAAATCCAAGCGGCTATTCAAGCTGGTTTTCCCGCATCTAAAATAGTATTCGCAGGTGTTGGAAAAGCAGATTGGGAGATTAACCTGGGATTAGACCATGATATCTTTTGTTTTAACGTGGAATCTATTCCTGAAATGGAAGTTATTAATGAACTTGCGGGAATTAAAAATAAGGTAGCTTCTATTGCACTTCGTATAAATCCAAATGTAGCAGCTCACACCCATGCAAATATTACTACCGGACTGAAAGAAAACAAGTTTGGCATCAATATGGACGACCTGGATGAAGTGATTAAATTAGTTGCAAAATCACCTCATTTGAAACTGATTGGTATCCATTTCCATATTGGCTCTCAAATTACAGATATGGGAGACTTTGTAGGCTTGTGTAACCGGGTAAATGAAGTGCAAAAATACTTGTCTAATCAACGGATTATCGTAGAACATGTCAATGTAGGAGGAGGTTTAGGGATTGACTATCATCATCCTAACCGTCAATCTATTCCTGACTTTACAAACTATTTTGCTACTTTCCATAAACATTTGAAATTATTCCCGGAACAAACCCTTCATTTTGAATTGGGACGTTCACTGGTGGGACAATGTGGAAGTTTAATAAGTAAAGTGCTTTATGTAAAACAAGGAGCCAACAAACAATTTGCTATTTTAGATGCCGGTATGACCGATCTGATCCGTCCCGCTCTCTACCAGGCTTATCATAAAATAGAAAATATTACTTCGGAAGAACCTGTTGAGAAATATGATGTGGTAGGGCCCATTTGCGAATCTTCGGATGTATTCGGAAAAGCAGTTGACTTAAACAAAACAAAACGTGGAGACTTTTTAGCTATACGTTCCGCAGGTGCTTATGGAGAAATAATGGCATCAAGTTATAATTGCCGGGCATTGCCACAAGGGTATATTTCCGACGAACTTATTTAAAATATTTATAGCCGGAAATTAACACTTTCCTGGTAACCGAAAATAATTAAATAAATTCATACCGGTAATTTATTGTCCCGTACATTTAAAATATTTAGCCAGGACCAATTTAGAGATAAGATTTTCCCTTTTTCTATTTCTGAATTGGTCTATATATTTATGAGCATTTTCTATTATAGTAAGAGCTTCACCGGTATGCTCAATATAATAGTTTAATTTTTCTTCCAAATCCGAATAATCATCTTTTATTCTGATATAATGGTAATCAGGAATCAGAGTTCCCTCCATAAACCAGGTTTCATATTTCGGCTCCGGCATTACGGCTATAGAATTAGAAGACATTACCCACTTTAAATTTGAAGCAACATCATTTCCTTCCAGACAAAGAATAAATTTAAAATTTAAGTGTTCTTCAATAGACATAGGTTCTACAATCCACTCCGGATTGGTTATGTAGTTCCTGTTAATCTGTCCCAGGTTACACATAGGATGATTGAAATACATCTCCCAAAACTTAATACGGTGAGGTTGCCTTACATAGGCCCTCCCTACTAACAGGTTCTTTTTATCCTGGAACTTTTTCCTGTCTTTTAAAAACATAAAATGTCTTACCTTATCCAAATTTAAAAGAACAGAATTCGCATTATCTCCCTGAATAGGCCTACTTTTGGTTATACTTGGTATTTCAGGCACATGGATTATATCTCCAAATAAAAATTCACATTTATAATTCTTATCAAAAAATTGTGTGTATTCATAAGAATCAAAAAAATAAACCCTATTGGAATAGACTCCCTTTTTCTTTTTAGGTAAAATAAAATCCTGCAAACAAATCATTTTTTCTGTAACAGTCGGATCAATTTGTCCGAGCTTATTGTAATAATTGACTCTTTTAATTATTTCTTCGTCAACACTATTTGTATTTAAATAATAAGCTGCTTTTCGTTTAACAATGAATACAGAAGATACATAATATCTAAAAAAATTTTTTGTGTAATATACAATTTTACTATTCTTATGTTTGCGTGTATTCCAATAACTTATCACACTCATAGCAGATTATTTTAAAGGGTAATTAACCTAAAATATCGAACTTATATTCCAGGCTAAGCAGTTTGCTGATAATTAATTCCGAAAGTTACAAATAAAAATTTTATGAGCGTATAGATACTCCAAAATATAAAAGATACCTTCCTTCGCTAATAATCCAATTACAAAAGAGAATTTTTTATAGACTCCTGGTAAACAGATTATTTTCACAAATAAACCTGATTTTATTTTTGTAAATAAAAGTATAAGCGGGTTCGATGAAACTATAGAGTCAACTCACAGATTGTGAAGTAAAAAAGAAGGAGCTTGCTTTTCAGCAAGCTCCCTTAAGCCTATTAATTTAATGTACTAAGCCATTTCACAACTTCCGGGTCACGATGATCCAGAAATGCGCTTTTCTTTTGATCAAGTGTCTGAATCATTTCCATATCTTCTGCCGATAATTCAAAATCAAATACCCGGAAATTCTCTACTATCCGGCTCTTTGTAACAGATTTAGGAATAGCAACTATCTCTCTCTGAATTAACCAACGAAGTACAACCTGTGCTACTGATTTATTGTATTTATCTCCAATGGATTTGAGTACTTCATTACTAAACAGGTTATTTTTTCCTTCGGCAAAAGGTCCCCATGACTCAATCTGTACACCGTTTTCTTTCAGAAATTGCTGTGTTTCAATTTGTTGATGAAAAGGATGCGTTTCTATCTGGTTAATAGCAGGAGCAATTTCATTGTGAAGAATTAAATCCATAATCCGGTCAGGATAAAAATTAGATACCCCAATCGCACGGATACGTCCTTCTTTGTAAAGTTCTTCCATAGCACGCCATGAACCATACACATCTCCATAAGGCTGATGGATAAGATAAAGATCCAGGTAATCTAATTGTAACTTTTTCAATGAGGTTTCAAATGCTTTCTTCGCATTCTCATATCCTGCATCACTAATCCATAATTTAGTAGTGATAAATAGTTCCTCACGTGCAACTCCACTATTCCGGATAGCATTCCCTACGGCTTCTTCATTGTTGTAAGCAGCAGCCGTATCTATCGACCGATAGCCTGTTTCAATAGCATCCAGAACCGCTTGTTCACATTGGGCTGCATCATCTATCTGATAAACTCCAAAACCCAATATAGGCATTTCTATTCCATTATTTAACCTTACTGTTTTCATTTTATTTATTTTAAAAAGTTTACATCCATTTACTTACAAAAAGTTTTTGTAGGTGTATTGTTCGGACATTTTATTTTTTTTCGTTATCAATTTAAATCTATTTTTGCATAAAATGGTAACTCCACTTCTGAATCTGGTTTTACCGGTACCTGGATAATCCTATTTAATAAAACCGGCAAGCTGCAAAACACAAAATAGTTGAATTTACTTTGAAAATTACCGTCAACGCAATAATTTTCCAGGTAAATATCCCGGCTTTTTGATTTTCTATCTGTTTAAAACACCTTGTGTGGTAAGCGAAATGTTTATACTATCTTCTTACCAAATGCCGGTTAGTTATCCAAATCAATTAATTCGTATTGTTGAGAACCCATTCCTATCTCTTCCGCATATTCTATAGCACGGATACCATTTTTTGATTCCATACGTTCAATCAGGTGAATGCGTCCGTGGTCGGTAGAAGCATATACCTGGTCTACGCAGGCTTTATCTAGTGCAACAGGATCGAGAGAAGCCAGAATGCCAATATCCCCCATTTCAGGATTGGCGGGATTGGAGTCACAATCACAATCAACAGAGAGATTATTCATCACACTGATATAGATAATATTTTCGCCACAATAGTCTGCAACAGCTTTAGCAGCTTCCGACATGGTTTCAAGAAATTGTTCTTGTGAGGGGTTTCCCCAACTGGTAGTGCTGGTTCCCCCTGAATGGATTAAGCGTTTGCCATTAGCAGATGCGATACCAATGGATATATTTTTAATAGCTCCACCAAACCCCGCCATAGCATGTCCTTTGAAATGAGAAAGAACAAGGGTAAAGTCATAATTCGCATAATTAGCTCCTACAATATCTTCGGTAATGTATTTTCCTCCTACAACAGGAAGGGTGATTTCCCCTTCAGCGTCGAGAATGTCCACCGGGCCTATTGCAGTAAAGCCGTGATCAATGGCGGTTTGCATATGGGCTTCGGTACTGGCGCGCCTGCCACCATATGCGGTATTGGCATCAATAAAGGTTCCGTTTACCTGTTTTACAAGGTCTTTAATGAGTTCCGGCTTAAGATAGTTGTTTCCGCCAGGTTCGCCCATACTTAATTTAACAGCTACTTTTCCGGTTGCCGGACGTTCCAATGCTTCATACATACGGACAAGACTTTCTGAAGAGATTTCCCGCGTAAAATAAACTTTAGCTACTTCTGCCGAAAGGGCCTGAGTTTCATCTGTAGGTTGTTGCTGTGATACTTTTTCCTTGCCTGATGTACTACAGGCATAGAGAAAAAAGGGAGTACACAAAATAAATACCAAGGTTACAAATTGTTTTTTCATATCTTTTTATATTATTGATTTTTTGTATGGTTTAATATTGCCAACTGACTTGTTCCAAGTAAATAACCCATATTTTTTTATGAATTGTATAGGATATTTGACTAAAGGGACACATTTACCGGTAAAAGCGAATTATTAAAAAGTAAAAATTATTAAGAGGCTAACATTTGAGTTTTACCTCCCCGGAATCTAATACTTTGTATGGAATCTTCCCATTATAAACACTGGTATCCAATACCAGGTTTTAAACCCTGTAAAAGTAAAGATACCGCGTCAAACATTTTTTGTTATCAAGCTCATTATTGTTTGCTGACAAGTTCATTTATATTTTTATGCATATTATTATTTAATAAATAAAACCTGCTTATAAAATAGTCAAAAAGTGTAAATGGTATCCGGTAAAATGTTTTACAAACTAAAACTCCGGCAATACCTGAAACGGTTGTAAAAAATGCCTTGAAATGATTGCTACTAAAACATTTTTAATCGGATAAATAAGCTATATAAAATAAACAGTTAGTAAAAAGTGTTTTAAAAAAGCCATTTCGTTTTAAGTTCTTAATGAGCAGTAACCTCTATTTACAATGTCTTTTATCCTCCCTGGTTTTCCGATAATGAAAAATTATATTAGTTCATTTTATACATGAAACCCACCAGTAGAAAAGCCAATGACGGACAAACGAAGCAACCCTTTGTAAATCAGGCATGATTGGCGTTTTGTGTCTGTTCATCAGGACAAGCAAAAATGCCAAAAACAGACAGTTCAGGACGGAGTTCCGTTACTAAGTCATTACCTATTTTGAATTAGGTAACAAACAGAAAATCAAGGAGAATTAACCGATTTTCTGCCGATGAAAAGAAAAAGGAAACGGACAGGTAATAACTGTCATCGTTAGTCACTGATTGTCTGCGTTTTCCATTCTTCAAATAGCTCACTAAGGAAATAATTTTGTAACCAGTAAAAAGTGAGAAAATGAAAGAAGAATTAAAAGTACTGTTCTATCTCAAAAAGAACCAGTCAAAAACAAACGGGCTGTGTCCTGTCATGGGGCGTATCTCCATTGGTCAGACAATGGCACAGTTCAAAAACTCGAAGCCGATGCCTCCAAATGGAATGCAAAAGCAGGGCGCATGGACGGCAAGAGCCACCATGCTTTGGACGTAAATCGTAAGATTGATAAAATCAATCTTAGTATTAACAGGCATTACAGGGAACTACAGCAAAACAAAGGTCGGGTAACTGCCGAAGAAGTGAAGAACGCCTTTCAGGGCATTGCCTCCGTTCAGGAAACACTTCTGAAAATGTTTGCCGAACATAACGAAGTCTGCAGTAAACGTGTTGGCATTGACCGAAAAAGAAGTTCCTACAGAAAGTACCGTGATGCTTACCGTCATTTATCAGAGTTCCTTTTGAAGAAATATCATGTACAGGATATGTCTTTCAGGCAACTGAACTTTGCCTTTATTGAAGCCTTTGATTTTTACTTACGGATTGAACTAAAGATGAAACCCAATACCGTATTGAATTATATCGTACCGCTTCGTAAAATCGTCCGTATAGCCGTCAATAAAGGATATATTCCCGCAGATCCGTTTGCTGAATACAAACCTGTAAGGGGCAAAAGTATACACCGTTATCTGACAAATGAGGAACTAAAGAAAATCATGTCAACCAACTTTCACACCCATTTCCGCAACCTTACCCGTGATATGTTTATTTTTTCGGCATTTACAGGCATGGCGTATTCCGATATAAGGAAATTGACCGTAAAAGAACTTGTTACCACCGATGACGGCAACCTGTGGATAGTTTCGGCACGGAAAAAGACGGGAACGGTTTCCCGCATCCGTCTGTTGGATGTGGCTGTACAGATAATCAGGAAGTACGAAAAAGAGCGTACAGGCGAAAAGGTATTTCCCCTACTCAAATACACGACCGCAGATATAAACCTGAAACGGATAGCCGAAATATGCGGAATCGAAAGAAGCATTTCATTTCATTAGGGCAGGCATTCGTTTGCCAGTTCTGTGTGCCTGTCGCAGGGGGTACCCATTGAAACCGTCAGCCGTATGTTAGGGCATCGGGATATTCATACTACACAGATATATGCCACTGTTTCCACACAGAAAATCACAAACGATATGAAAAACCTGTCTCAACGGATAGCAGGAAAATTCAGTTTTGCCAAGCAACCCGCAGAAACAGAAGTCAATCAATAATCATCAGTAATAACAATAAAATCAGAATACAATGCGCAGTACATTCAAACATCTGTTTTACATAAACAGGAATAAAACAAAGAAAAACGGGTTATGTCCCGTAATGGGGCGTATCACATTGGACGGTGGTATTTCTCAGTTCAGTACAGGTCTGGAAACATCTCCCGAACTATGGGATGCAAAGGCAGGGCTTTCTAATGGAAAGAACCTGCATGAACTAAAGGTAAACAGGGAACTAAATGAACTATCTAAGGCAATGGAAAACCATTATGCCCAAAGTCCTGCTTTTTTATGCCTATACTATTATGAGGATTGCTCTCCAATATTTAGAAAATCAGAAATGGGGAAAATTATAGAGTAAACTTGTAGAGATAAAGTAGAGATAAATCTTGTGTTAAATTATTCACATTAAGTTACTACTTGTGTTTTTTATGTTTTTACAGATTTATTATTTATCTACAAATTAGTTAAAGGATTCCCTAAATGCGGAAGGAGACAAATTTGTTTTCGCCTTGAATAATTTGCTGAAAGACTGAGAGTGTTCAAATCCTAAATCATATGCAATCTCGCTTATTGATAAACCAGTAGTGGATAATTTCTCTTTCGCTTTTTCTATTAGTTTTTCATGAATATATTGCTGTGCATTTTGTCCTATAAGAGAACGTAACATATCACTTAGATAACTTGGGGAAAGATTTATTTTTTCAGCAAGAAATTGAACTGTTGGTATACCACTATTCAACGATTCTCCATTATTAAAACATGCTTCTAAAATTTCTTCTATTTTTTGCAATAAATCATTGTTCGCTACTCTGCGAGTAATAAATTGACGTTTGTAAAAGCGATTTGCATAATTCAAAAATAATTCAATTTGAGAAATAATCACATCTTGACTAAAATCATCTATCCGGCTACTTATTTCAGTTTCTATCATTTTTAAAATAGAAATTATTATTTCTTTTTCGTTCTCTGAAAGATGTAAAGCCTCAGTTGCAGAGTAAGAAAAGAAACCATACTGTTTAATTTTTTTAGCCAAAGGATATGCTTGTAGGAAATCCGGATGAACAAACAAAGTATAACCGGAATGGTCTCCGTTATTTGTAAAGGTTGATTTCAGCTGATTAGGGGAAACAAAAAATAGTCCTCCTTCATCAAAATCATAAAAATGCTGACCAATTTTAAATTTTCCCTGAAGATTTGGCTGATATGTAATTTTATAAAAATTTAGAATAAATGGGATAGGTAAATTATTTGGTATTATTTTATTATCCATATTATTCACAATACTAATCATCGGGTGCGTGGGCTTTTCCAAGCCCAACGCCCGATGTAAGTCAGAAAGAGATTCAAATTTATGTGGAATATTTTCCTCTTTTCTCATTTTCTTCTGTTGATATTAGATGCAAATTTAACTGATATTTATAACAAAATCAATCATTTTCATTTAGATTCTATTTTACCCATAGCATTAGCAGTTTCCATAAATGCTGTACTTGCTTCCTGCCAGCTTGAATCTTCCGAATAAAGTACAGAACGAAGGTATGCAGTAGTTAACTGCTGAATTAATGCTACACGTTCGGGACTTTCATCAGTTGTTTCAGCAGCATCATATCCAGATATTCCGCCCAGAAGATGCCCACCACCGTACAAAGTCAAGAGTGATTTAGAACCATTACTTAAATAATATGGGTCAGCGTGCCAGTCTGCTCCACGAACAGATTGATGTGAGGGAACGTCAGCATCTCCCCATACGACTAAAGTTGGGGTTGTCATTTCGGTAAAACTTATTCCGGTAAAGAACGAAAAATTCTTGGCAGCAAATTCATTCAGGTCTTTGCCGTTTCCGGGAGCAGAAAGTAATACCCCTGCTTTTATACGAGGTTCCGATAAATCTGTTATTGTTTTATCCTCTGGGTTGATAATTTGAGCACCTAATAACAAACTCGCAGTATTTCCACCTAAAGATAAACCTGCAATGGCAATACGGTCTCGGTCAAGTCGACCTTTTATATGTGGAACCAAATCTTCTATATAGTCGAGTTGGTCGATGATAGTCTTCATATCTTCAACTCGAGAACGCCAAAATAACGGAAATCCCGGACTGTTTGAATCAAGATTCAATGTCTTTGAATCTAAATGTGTGGGTTGAATTACAACGAATCCATGACTAGCCCAATAATCTATAAGGGGTAGATTTCCATGTAGAGAAGATAGATAGTTCGATTGTCCGTGACCATGAGATAGAAGAATAATAGGTAATGCTTCTCCTTTGATAGGAGCTGAAACTCGCAATTGGATGTCGACAATACGCTTGGGGGCAGGAAGTGTTACCGGATAAACTGAAACTACAGTTATCGATTCGGTATTAACATGTGAAATTTGATTTTGATGTGTCATAACTTTTATATTTTAATTTAATAACACAATAAAGGTCTATGGATTTCATGTACTACTTGTAGTCTAATTGGGGTTTCATGTAGCCAAAATGAGAATAGCAAAGAAAATAACATCAAATACAGTCATATTAAAGAAATATTCCTATTTTTGTTGCGAAGTTATTTGAAACAATGGAAAAACTAAGCAGAGCAAAGAAGTTCGCTCGTTTCTAAATCATTACCTATTCTACTTTTGCGGTTTATTAAATGCTTGTAAAATAGCGGAATATAAAATAAACGCATCTTCTTGATAAATATATTTAATAAACAAATACCCCCCGCCTACTTGTAGCAGCATACCGGGAATAGCTATCCGAAAATCCTGAATTGCCAGGTAAAAACTTTGTGTGAGTAACCATTCTCCCAAAGTACCGATAAGTTGATAAAAAAGTACTACTCCCACAAGAATAGGTATGGAAATGCGCTGGAAATAATGAGCTGCCCAACCCGCGGCTAATGCCAACAGAACAGACTTAATAAGGATAGTAGGCAACACACTTATCATTGGCATACCAAATAATAAATAATTTATTACAGGAGATAAAATTGCAGTGAGCAAACCTACTTTCCAACCATATTTATAGGCCCCTATAAGAGTGAAAAAATAAATGGGCAGTAAGGTAATTCCTCCATTCGGCACCAAATGAGTTAGTTGTGGAAAAACGATATTACCCATAATAAAAAGAGAAGCTGCCAGATAAGTTTTTAATTCGGTATAAGAAAGCGAATATAGCTTGACTGTTGTTGTTTTCATTATATACTATTTTTTATTGTTTATACACTATACTTCATTCAACATTAAAAATTCAGGTTTGCTTTTTTCTTATAGTCATTCCCGCCAGGAAGAACAAATTTATTCAACCTGATTAAATATTCTTATTTTAAATACAATAAAGAGTTGTATTACTCATTGATAAAAAATAAACAAAGAACATCCCTTATAAACTCAGGCTATAAAACAAACAGGTAACTTATAACTATTTATATTCAGAAATTCAGGCTCACACCTCCCATAACAGTCGCCCGTGGCATAGGAAAGCCAAGCATGGTTTCATATTTCCGGGCTAATAAGTTATCGCCTTTTACAAAAACTTCTCCCCACTTCCAGGGCCGATACCCCACACGTGCATCTACCAAAGTATAATTACTTGTCCGGGCATTCTCTCCGGTAGAAAGATAGAGTTTGTCAATGACCTGTGCCCCTGCGCTTACCGTAAAATTTCCTGGTCTGTAAGTTACACCTGCGTAAAACTTATTTCCTGGTGCCCCTGTAATAGTTGTATCCATATGCAGGTAGCTGTAGTTACTATGCAGGGAAAGATTATTCAAGATAAGGTAGCTGAGACTGAATTCCACCCCTTTATTGGCAAACTCCCCGACATTCTGATTCTGTGGATTACCATTCACCTGCACGGTTTCTACAATGTTATCTCCTTTAATGTAGAATAAAGCTAACTCCATAGATAGGCGATTATCAAACAGGCGTTGTGTGATGCTGAAATCATAACTCAGACTACGTTCAGGAAGCAAGTCTTCATTGGCTGCTGCATACATATAGAGTTCCCGCATATTAGGGGTACGAAAACCTTTGGATATGGAGAATTTCAAATGGGTTTCTTCGGTGGCCCTGAAAGAGATACCTCCTTGTGGTACCCATTCGGTTCCATACAGACTATGGTTTTCCAGACGCAATCCTGCGTTGAGCATGAAACGCCCCAACTCTTGTTGGGCGAAAAAATATCCGGCTACTTCGTTGAGTTTGATATGGTCGGCATAGATTTCTGTCACAGGGTCACGATAGGCATTTCCTCCGTAAAGCTTCACATCAAATCCTCCGGTGATGGTATTGCCTGTGAAAAGATTGACAGATTGATAGAGATTAAGACCACCCATGTAGTCGGTAGAATGAAACAGGTAGGGACGTGGGTTACCGCCTTCGGTGTAGCCATCATTGATTTTATGATTTCCCCAATTATAATACAAATTTAAGGCTCCCCTGGTAATACCGTAATTATTTTCCAGAGATAGTCCCGACATACCGCGTAACACATCGGCTGTTCCGTCCAGCATGGGACTTTCTACCGTACCGGGATTGTTGGAATTAACCTGTGCAATATTTACGTTTCCGGTTACTTTCCACTCCTGCGAAATATCATATCCTATTTTCCCAAATCCACTGAACAGCTCAAAACCGGAATTGGGCCGATGACCATCTGTACGTTCGTAATTGCCACTGACAACACCCGACCATTTTCCCTGACGATAGCTATCGGTCAGGGAATAACGCCGGGTACCGTATGAACCACCCATAAGCCTTACAGACAGGCTGTTTCCATCTTCTATGGCCTGACGGGTAATGATGTTAATGGCGCCTGCCATAGCATTTGATCCATATAACACTGAAGAAGGCCCACGGGATACTTCTACACGCTGGGCATCGGAAGCAATATAAGCATCGGCTACGGGATGCCCATAGATGGTGGCATATTGAGGATGTCCGTCAATCAGGATGAGTACTCTTCCCGCACCTCCTGCCATACCACGCAGATTGATTCCCCCTGCTGAACCGCCTGATACACCATATCCGGCAATACCACGGGAAGTAACGAATAGTCCGGGCACCTGCTGCGTGAGTGCAGGAAGAATAGTGGTTTCACCACTTTGTTCAATCAGGTTACGGGATACAACACTTACAGGAACAGGTAAAAGGTCACGGGCAATGGGTATACGGGAACCTGTTATTACTACTTCGCCCAATTCATACTTTTTTAAAGAAACAGTATCATTTGGTTGTTGATTTTCTGCCTGGGTAATGGCTGTAGATAACAAACAGCCAACGAATAGATTCAAAATTCTTTTCATATTTTTTCTTATTTTCTTTCCGGATTAATTTGTAATAAAGGAAGTATTTCTTCGTGGTATATTTTTTTACTGATGAGTCTATAATGAGGAGCGTAGGCTGCGTTATAGGCTTCACTATGATGTCCTATATAGTTGCCTGCCGCAAGTTTTTCTCCTATCCCTACGTAGTCTGTTTCATAACCGGAAAGAGAGAGTTGCATTTTTCGGATTATCTTTTCAATCTGCTCCCACTCTTTTCTCCACTGTTCTATGGATATAGGCTCTATCTCATTGGCACTTCTGACAAAAGCATTGAAAAACACCTCATAAGGAATGAGATTATTCTTCAGTACAGAGAGTTTTACTCTATAAAAGTTGTGTTGCCAGCCGGTAGGTTCTACCAAATCTGTTACAGCAGTAATATAAGTTACCGCAGTAGTATAAGAATCCGGTTCTTGTTGCAAGTAACGTTTAGCTGCTTC